>RCNF010005835.1_pt1 | contig 11070 bp, 8 predicted proteins | sample 2041311 | NCBI WGS metagenome assembly RCNF01 (sample SAMN09708228, study PRJNA481090) | Marine sediment metagenome, whole genome shotgun sequencing project. | biome: marine sediment; feature: ocean; material: sediment; isolation source: Sewage treatment plant 2 marine sediment (STP2) ... | reverse complement strand
AGCCAAAAATTGATCGCAAACATCATCACCAGAATCCCGACCAGCGTTAGCACTCCACCGAATAGGTCCGTTACATTCTGGGAAAGCACCCGATTGATGGCGTCAATGTCGTTTGTCAGGCGGCTCATCAGCTCACCGTGGGGGTGTCGGTCAAAAAAGCTAATCGAGAGTGTCTGTAAATGCTCAAATAACCTTCGGCGAAGGTCGCGCATCGCCCGTTGAGATATCCTGGCCATAACCAGGCCTTGGCCCGACCGGGCCAGCCACACGCCAATAAACGCGGCCAGCATCAGCAGAGCGATATTCCGAAGCCCTATCAGGTCGCGAGTGGCGATGAATTTGTCTATGGCTACGCCGATAAGGTAGGGGGTGAGGAGACTCAGCAGCGTGCTGATGGTCACGAAGACGAACACGGATAAGAAGGAACAGCGATAGGGTCGCAACGTGGTAAGCAAGCGGCGCAGCGTGCCCCGTACGTCGCTGGCTCTTTCGACCCGCGCCCGCGCGCCTCTGCCGCCTGGACCCGGCATACCGGTGTCCGCTTGGGGAGCGGGTTGACGAGATGATTTTTCGGTGGCCTGATTAGTCATCCCGCCCTCCACCGTCACCGCCCAATTGGGAATCGTAGATCTCCTGGTAAATGGGGCTGGAAGTCATCAGATCGGTGTGGGTGCCTTCAGCGACGATTTGCCCTCTATCCAGCACAACGATCTTGTCGGCGTTCAGTACGGTACTGATGCGCTGAGCGATGACGAAAGTGGTGCTCTCGGTCATCAGTCTGTCCAGTGCCGCTTCTATCAAGACCTCGGTTTCCACGTCTACAGCGCTGGTGCTGTCGTCCAGAATCAGGATCTTGGGTTGGATCAATACTGCGCGGGCGATGGCAAGCCGCTGCTTTTGTCCGCCGGAGAGATTGACCCCCCTTTGTCCAAGAACGGTATCGTATTTGTTAGGGAACGACAGGATGAAATCATGGGCTTGGGCAGTCTGGGCTGCGGAGACAACTTCTTCATCTGTGGCGTCAGGGTAGCCGTAGCGAATGTTGTCGCGGATAGTTCCGCTGAATAGCACCGTCTCCTGAAGCGCTATGCCGGTTTGAGTACGTAACAGGGCCAGCGGCAGATCGCGTACATCTATGCCGTCCACGGTAACGCAACCTTGTTTAACATCGTAATAGCGAGGTACCAGTTTAACCAGGCTGGATTTGCCCGATCCAGTTGCGCCAAGAATGGCGACCGTCTGGCCCGGCTCTGCCACCAGATTGATATCTCTTAGGACCGATTCGCTGGAAGCCTGGTTGTAGCTGAAGCAGACATTTTCGAAGGATACTCGACCCTTTACACTGTCCAGTGTTTGGGTTTGCGAACGATCCTGCACATCAGGAGTGCTGTCCAGCACTTCATAGATGCGAGCTGCGGAGGCATCGGCAGCGGAAAGTGGGCCGACCATGCCGCCCAGCATCAGCATCGGGAAGAGGGAGTAGGATAAGTAACTGATTGAAGCCACCATCTCTCCCACGGTGAGATCTCCCAAGATGACCATGTTTCCGCCCAGCCACACAACGCCAACGATGCCAATGTTTACCAGGAACATCATCGTTGGGATCAGCAGGGCCAGGAGCTGCATCACGCGGATATTCTCTTTCATCAAATTGAGGTTCACACTATCAAAGCGTTTATTTTCATGCTCTGAACGTACGAAGGCTTTGACCACACGCACACCAGCCAGGTTCTCCTGTAAGACCTGGTTCAACTTATCCAACTTCTTCTGAACACCTAGAAAGAGCGGTTGGGCTTTTGCGCCGATGATCCAAATCAGGCCCCAGATCAGGGGGGTGAGAGCTAGCATTAACAGCGCGAGCTGCCAACTGGTCAGAATCAGCATCGCGATGCTGCCGATCATCCAGAGCGGTGAGCGCGTGAGCATCCGCAAAGACATCTGCACGATCGTCTGCACCTGGTTGACATCGCTGGTGGTGCGCACCATCAATTGACCGGTATGGAGGTGATCCAGGTTGCCAAATGAGAAGGCCTGGATTTTCCGCACGATGGTGCTGCGCAGGTCTGCACCTACCCCTTGCGCCACGCGCACCGAGAAAACGGTATTGCCAACGGAGAATCCAGCGCCGAGGACGGCTGCCCCGAGCATCAGGAGGGAAGTGGTCAGGATGGTGTTCAGATCATGCTTTTGAATACCCTCGTCAATAATCCGCTGAGTCAAGCGCGGAATCGCCAGGTCTGCGACTACTACGCCCAACAGCAGCGCTATGGAGAGGATGGCTTCTTTTCGATAAGAGTTGACAAAGGATAGTATTCGTCGGAAAGATTTCATGATCTATTTGGTAAATTATCGCTTGAAATCGCAAGTTTGAGTATCAGACATCTGAAAGATTTGTGAGTCCGTAGCGGATAGCGGTAACCGCTGCCTGCGTTCGATCAGCGACGTCCAGTTTGGAAAAGATTACGCTCACGTAGTTGCGAATAGTGCCCTCGCTTAAGTGGAGCCTCTCGGCGATCTCGTTGTTATTATGACCACGAGCCAATAGATCAAGCACCTCACGTTCACGTTTGGTGAGCGAGTCCGCAAGAGTTGTGTCAGGTGTGATTGGCCCGCTCGCGATGTGATTTAACAACTTGCCGGCGACATCAGGGTCAATGAAGGTTTTTCCCTCCGCTGTCCCCTTGATCGCTTTGAGCAGCTCTTCCCGGGGGGTATCCTTCAGAAGGTATCCAGAAGCTCCGCTGCGGATGGCGTCAAACACCCATTCGTCGACATCGAAGGTTGTGAGGACCAGGACACGTACATTCGGGAAGCGGTCGCGAATCTGGCGTGTTGCCTGAACCCCGTTCATCCCGGGCATTTTTAAATCCATAAGGACAACATCCGGCTTGGCAAGTGGGATAGCTTCGATAGCTTCCAAGCCATCATACGTGGTTCCAACAACTTCAATGTCGGAGAGCGTTCCCAGGATTGCGCTCAGTCCCTCACAGACAACATCCTGATCGTCGCAAATCAAGACTCGGATCATGGCATATCCTCTATGTAAAAACGAATAATTGTTCCCCTATTGGGCGAACTGTCGATTTCCAGGATTCCGCCGATCGTCTCCGCGTGTTCTTTCATCCCTTGGATGCCGAACCGACTTTCATCATCGATGTTCTCTGTGTTAAAACCAAGACCATTATCTTCGATGATGAGTGTGACGCTGTACTTTCCGCGCGTGAGCGTAATTTTCACTTCCTTTGCTTGGGCGTGAGCATTGATATTGGAGAGAGACTCCTGCGCGATGCGGTAGATGCACTGTTCGACGGCTGGAGGAATTTTCTCCAACCTCGGAGGTAGGTCAAGACAGAGAATGCAATCCGCTCTAGCAACCATAGATTCGGTTAAATCCCGAAGAGCACCCAGAAGCCCCAGGTCCTCTAATGGTGTTGCTCTCAACGCCCGCAGCGAGCGCCTCGTTTCTGTTAGTCCAGCCCGCGTGTTTCTTAAAGTTTGGTTGATGAGGGCGCGAGCTTTCGCTGTATCTTCGTCCCACACGGATCGAGCTGCTTCAAGTTGGACAGCCACGGCGCTAAGGGTGTGAGCAAGGGTGTCGTGCAGTTCGCGGGCTAAGCGGTTTCTTTCCCTCGTGATCGCAAGTTGTTCGAGAGTGGATGAGTAGAGAACAAGTTCTTCATTCGCCTCTTCCAGCGCATTTCTTTGATTGCGTTGAGAACGCATAAGACGCGTGATCATATACCCGACAAGAAGAAATACTGATGTTCGGATAAAGGTAACCCCAAGGAAGGGTATGAAGAGATCAGAGTTGATATCGAGCGAGATCGAGATGAGGAGTAGATCCATCGCCGCGGTTCCGATTGCGAATAGGACCACCCTGGAATAATCATACTGCCAGGCTACTATCAATAGTGGAATGAAGAGGATCAATACCAACTGCCAAGCTGCGGCCATTTCTGGATTGCGAGCGAGAGTTGTCGGTACGAGTCCGAAATTAAGCAGGTTCGTCTCGAGGATCGGCCCAAGGGAGGCGATGAGTATGGCTACCGGAAGGTAGCATTTTCCCATTTTCTGTTCAAACCAAGGCAATGAGAGGTAACCAAGCAGAACGACAGCATCGACAATGGTTATTAACCCTAGAAACCATTCTCCACGATCTGTTGATTCAACATTGAATTTAATAAGCGGCACCAATACCAGTATAAAACCGCCCAGGAGTGTTAGACACAAGCGGAAACCGGTGAGAACTCGGAAGGTCTGCAGAAGATCGGGCTCGGTCGCTGTTTCTTTCACTGTAACAGCCTATCAGACCTTCGCGTTCTTGAATAATGCATGCTGTCATAACCGCCTATGACCCCGGTCATTTAAGAGAATGATCCGGTTCACATCATCTCCTTACCCTGATTACTATCGATTCTTCGCAGATCAATTTAGTATGGCCACAATGTTGATGTTCACGATGATTTATCCTTTTGCTATGTACAGAGACATCTAAGAATACAGACCCTGTGACGAGATAACCGCAAAGGATCTAGACGAGAGGATGCAAGATGAATATTCAAAGACTCCGCACGGCAAGCCGGTTATTTCTCATGCTTCTGGTAACGGTACACATAATCACTTGGTACGCCTTGGGCATCCACGCCGTAGGGAGCATCGGCATTGAGGCGCTCTTTTCCGGCCTCTCGCGGGGGGTAATCAACGCCGGGTTCATCTTCTGGATGCTGGCCTTCATCTCCGCGCTCCTTCTAGGTCGGGGCTTCTGTGGCTGGTTCTGTTGGTTCGGCGGCTATCTGGAATTGGTCGAGTGGGGGATCGGTGACAAGCTCAAGGTCAAGATTCCGCGCCGGGTGCTGCTCTACCTGGGTGCAATCCCTTTTGTTGCCCTTGCGGTCAAGGTCTACAGCACCCTAGTGGTGAACTGGCTTCAAAGCATCCCGGCCGAGTTCATCTTCCGTCTGGCTGACGTCGAGCCTTGGGGTGGACAACAAACCGGAGTCTCCATCGTGATAACGGCGATCATGTTTGGTCCAGTGCTGCTCTTCGTCTTTGGACGGCGGGCATGGTGCCGTTATTTGTGTCCTATCGGCGCGCTGCTCAAGATTTTCAACACCGTGAGCCTGGGCAGGATACGCTTGGTAAACGATGAGTGTATCGCCTGTGGCAAATGCAATCGCGACTGCGACATGCAAGTTGACGTGATGGGCGAACTCGAAGCCTATGGAGAGATTCGCAGCCTGGATTGTATTCGCTGCCTGGAGTGCACCGATACGTGCCCCACAGATGCAATTGCCTTCAGCCTGAGACGAAGAGAGGCATCGCTGTCTGACGATGCTGCAGATAGGGCCAAGCGGTCAACTCTCAAACGGAGAAAACTATCCGCTTTTGACGTGGCTATCGTTGTGCTGTGGATTGCCGCAACGTTGACCCTTTCCTTCTCAGATTTGCGCCAAAATGCTCCGCAGGAAATTAAGGTGCTCATGACGCCGGGGCTGCTGTTGGCGGTCTACGGCCTTGTATTCGTTGTCCAAAAAGCATGGAACCGGTTTGGATGGAAGAAGCAGGGAGCCCGTTAATTATGAAGAATCACAGCTAGAGACTCTCGATAACGGACCAACTTCTCTGAGCTTACCGAGAAACCTCTTCATTAATGCGATAGTTCATCATCATGGTTGTTGAGATTGGCTATTGGGAGCATGATGACGAAGGTCGTCCCAGAATCGTCGGGGCTCTCCGCCCAGATGCGGCCGCCATGATTTTCTACGATCGACTTCGCGATCGCCAGGCCCAGACCCAACCCACCGCTGTCAAGCTGGCGCGATTTATCCGCCCGATAAAAGCGGACGAAGACGTGTTGGAGGTCCTCGGCCCCGATTCCCGGTCCGGTGTCTTGGATGCATATTTCGACTTCTTGAGATCTGTTTGGCGAGTGCCTTGGAGGCGAACGCTGCTTGGAATGGCAGCTGGAATGACCTTTATCTTTTGCTTCATGAACGGCGTTGCCAGCTGGAGCCGCATCATCACGACCGATTTGCATATCTTTGTAATCGTCCAGCGGTTGATCTGGGTTGCTTTCATAGGTTGGGGTGTGGTCACAACGGGAATCTTGATTCGCCCCAAGGAATGGATGCGGATCCTTGGGCTGATAGGTGGAACTCTGGAATTGGTTGTGGGCATCCCGCTCGCGGTAGCGACTACGATAGGACTGGAAAGGTTCTCTTTGTTCTCGCTTGGACCAATCCTCAGCTTAATCCTTGTCGTGGTATTCCTATGGCCAGGTTTATGGGCGCAGCTTACGGGATCGCCCGCTGAAGGAACGAATCCGCGGACAGTCTAACTTTAGAGTTTATCCATATCCCCCCGGATTTCTTTGCTGAGACGTCCGGGGGGATTACCAAAGGATTCATTATAAATCGGTTCTGGAAGCCAGTGAGTAAGAGTCTTGGCATTATTTCGTGCTTCCAACAGCAAAAAACGCTCTTTATATTGGAAGAGCTTTTTATTACACCAACCGGGGCAGGTCAAATCAATCCGCTAGGGTTTCTTATTCTAGGTCTACTTGTGTCCAGAAATCCCTGAATTTTTCAACCCTCTTGATATGATCCATATTCATTAAAAAGGGTGCCACATCGTCTGAAAGTTTCTCAAAATCAAACTTTTCTATCTTTTTATTTATCTCTCTCCTCAAGTCCTCAGTATTGTTTACTCCTAGCTTCTGGTTTAAAAATCCGTAGTTGGGTTTTGTCCTGCTTGATAGGTAAGTGATATCATAAAAATCCCTCCCCTTAGGTCTTTTTCGGTTTACTGCCGTATAGATCTTTTGAGATAATAGAATGTCCAAAGGGGTCACCCTGATCTCGGTAAAAACATCAAACTTATTTAATATTCTTATCTCGGGTTCATATTTATAACCCTGTGCTGTTGTATCCACCTGAATGAGTATCTTTTCCTGCTGATAAGGGGAAAGACCTTGCTCATAAAGTAGCGCGGGAAACCTCAGATAACATCGATAAGCACTCTTAGTTACATTTCTAACTTCGATCTCAAAACCTTCTAACTCTAAAAATCGTTTTACTTTCTGAATTACATCTTCAAACTCTGACCAGCTTAAACCGAAATTATCTAAATCGATGTCCTCTGAAAAACGATTGTTTCCATAGACAATCCGCAAGGCAGTTCCTCCGAGAAAGGCCAATTTACTGGCATGTTTGCTGTCAAAAATTGCTTGCAGGACCTTGTACTGGAGGTATTCACGGAATATAGCCCGTTCGAATCTTTGCATATTTTCTGGATATTGGTCTTTGATCTGTTGGAAATCAAGCATGAATAAACTCCATTACTACATCCACTCTCCGTTCTAGTGCCTTGCTTTCAAAAACCTTCAAATACTTCCAGATGGACGAGTTGTACTTCAGCCTTAACAGTTCCTGCCTGTTCCAGCGGAGCCCAATAAGATCCTCGCTGGAGTTTATCCCGGTATTCAAATAGAGATAATCCAGGACCGCCTTCTCCAGGCTGGCGATCTTGTACTTGATCTTCTTGTCCTGTTCCATCACCCGGTAACCAAACATGAGGATTGGCTTGATGCTTCGGTAACTCAATCTTCCCCACTCGCTGTCAAACTGCTTGGTCTTGCGGGAGCTGACACTGGTCACCCCCAGCACTGCCTCGGGAATTATCTGGTAATACGCTAAAGCTGACTCTAAACTGATGTAGGAGGGTTCATAGATTTTATTCGACATCATGAATAAATAGCTCTCGTTCACTTGCTTATCCGATAACATATAATAACCACCGGCCAAGGACTTTATATAGCCCTTGTTATGCCAATACCATAACTGTTGCTTGTGAAAACCAGGATCGATCTTTCTCACATCATTGAGATTAAATGCGGGTAAAGTCTTTACCTGGTTCTCGAAGGATCTGTATCTCATGTAATATTTCCAAAAGTAAATAAATATATATACTATTGGAAATATATTACCATTTATTTGGTTCTTGTCAAGCATGTAAAAGTGGTTGATAGGACCATCACATGGGATGGTCCTAAATGGCTTCCGGGTTTTTATCTTATCCAATATCATCAGTGATCTTGCGCTGAAACAATGAGATCTGGGGAGGAAGGAACAGGCACTTCCAAGTAAGAACGAAATCGAGGAATCAATAATGTGGGGATGGAAGAATCTCGGGCTAACCCCTTAAGATGGTTCTTCGTCCGACTGGTGAGTATCGGCCACCGGGAGCATGATGACGAAGGTCGTCCCAGAATCGTCGGGGCTCTCCACCCAGATGCGGCCGCCATGATTTTCGACGATCGACTTCGCGATCGCCAGGCCCAGACCCAACCCACCGCTGTCACGCTGGCGCGATTTATCCGCCCGATAAAAGCGGTCGAAGACGTGTTGGAGGTCCTCGGCCCCGATTCCCGGTCCGGTGTCTTGGATGCGTATTTCCACCTCTTGCTCCAGGAGTGAAGCGGCGAGGGTTACGGCACCCCCTTCGAGTGTATAGCGCAGCGCATTGCTCAGTAAATTGCCCAACACCTGTGCCATTCGATCGGGGTCAACATATACTTCGGGTAGATCGGGGGCAATTTCGCGGCGCACTTTGATCCCTCTTTCAAGAGCAAGCGGATGGTATGCGGCAGCCGCATCTTCCAGCAGCGTGGCTGGGAGTATGGGGCGACGTGTAAGCGCCAGTTCTCCAGCGTCCGCCATTGAAAGTGTGCGCAGGTCTTCGACCAGGCGCTCAAGACGGCAGGCCTCATCACGGATGATGTCGAATGTCTCCTGGGTGGGTGGGAGAACGTGATCGTGTACTGCATCTGCGTGCCCAAGGATAATGCTGATGGGTGTGCGCAGCTCGTGGGCGATATCGGCAGTCATCTGACGGCGTATGCTGGTCGACCGATTGAGTTCTTCGCTCATTCGGTTAAACGATGCCGTCAGTTCGCCTAATTCATCCCGCGAGCGTACCGGTACCGTCAACCCCAGATCCCCCTCAGCGACAGCGCGCGTCGCAGCCGTCAGCTCACGAAGTGGCCGCGTGAGTGTACGAGCAAGGAATATCCCCAGGAGCAGAGCGACAAATAATGCCCCGATTGCGCTGTAAATGAGCGTCAGATTGATGCGGTTCAGGAAGAGCGCTTCAGATGGTCCCCGCCCGAATTCCATGCGCAATGGGAGCATCCAGCCTACGGTCTTTCCATCAACATCTATCGAATCAGCGTCTGCAAATTCAGCTTGCGAGACGGTATCCCCAATTTGATACCCGGAGCCGGCGATAATGACCCTTCCAGCTTCATCGGTGATCGTGATGCCACCTCTTTCTCTCGCGCCTGGGGATATGCGTCCGTCCTGAGGATCCCTGCCGGGAATTGATAGTGCCGCATCCACTCCTGTCCATTCACCATGGCTGCGGTAGTACTCTTCCAGTTGAGAGATGGTTTCTTCCTGAAATTGGTCGAAGATGAAGTCAGAGAACTCCTTCGCCGTCGTTTGACTGGCGATGACCGCCACAAGCGCCACCGCAACCAGGACGACAGCCAGAAAGGCGAGGATGAGCTTTAAGCTTAGCGAGCGCATTGCATTTATTCCCTGGTGAAGCGATAGCCCACGCCGTAGATCGTTTCAATATAGCGCGGTGAGCGCGGATCGGGTTCGATCTTTGAGCGTAAGTTCTTAATGTGAACGTCGATTGTGCGTTCGTATCCCCCATAAGCGACACCCTGAATGTGATCCAGCAGGTCCAGGCGAGAAAAAACCCGACCTGGAGATGACATCAGAACTGCCAGCAGATCAAATTCCGAGGGAGTCAGGTTCACAAACGACTCTCCTACCTTTACGTTATGACTCTCGCGGTCGAGTGTAATGTCCGCATGGTGAAGGATCTCAGCCGTTGGTTCGGTTTCTCCTGAACGGCGCAAGACGGCGCGGATGCGGGCCAAGAGTTCGCGCGGCCGGAAAGGCTTTGTCACGTAATCATCCGCGCCCAGTTCGAGCCCGACGACCTTGTCGTCTTTATCTACCTTCGCAGTGAGAAGGATGATCGGTGTATTTTGTTCGCGGCGATGCAGGCGCATGAACTCATAGCCATCCATCTCTGGCATCATGATATCGAGGATGATCAAGTCTGGTTTTTCGGTCCGTGCCGCGATCAAGGCTTCTTTGCCGTCCTCGGCTGTCGCAACCCGATAGCCTTCCTGCTCAAGGTAGGCTTTCACCAAGGACACTAAGCGCTCTTCGTCATCGACAACCAGGATCTTTTTTGCCATCGGTTTTACAGCTCACTCTTTCGTTTAGCCTCGAGAAATCCAGCGCGATGGGGCGAGATGGTTGTGTGGTCACTGGTTTACTCAATTGAATAATGCTAAGCATAGCAAGAAATTGTAAAGATATTATGAAGACACTTTGAAGCGGCATTCGTCAAGCTATTCGCCTGTAAAAAAACTCTCTTGCTAACGCGGAGGCGGTCTGTAAACCGCCCCCGCCTTTCCATTGTTGCACCTACGATTGCGATCTTTCTTCGAGCATCTGAATCAAAGGGTTGATCAAGAACATCGAGAATCGATCTCCTGAAGACTGTTTTTCGGCTCGTTCTGCCTGAAGGGTAGCGATTTGCTCTGGATCCAGCTCCAGGGTTCCCTCGCCTTCGCTAAATCTCCCACCTCCCAAACCACCGCCTGGACCACCGCCGGAGCCGGGGATCATTCCGTCTGGTGCGCTGCCTCGTAGACCACCCTCGGTTGTCCCATCTTCGCCGCGGGCAATGCCTAATTCTTGGGTGAGCTCGAAGATACCCTCCTGGGTGATCTCCATCGCCGCGATTGCTTCGAGCTGTTCAGGGCTCATCGTCTCCAGAATTTGGTTGACGATCGCCTCGATCTCCCCTTCGGCGGTGATATCGCTTGAGCTCAGGCTGCGGATGGCTTGCCAGAGCGTCAACAGCTCAGCGGCTTGCTCCGAATCGACAGCAAGATCGTTATCTTCCAGTTTCAAGGTGCCCAGGGTGAGCTGGGTCTGGATGGGTAGAGCATCAGGGTAGTCTTCATTCAACACCGTCGTTGCGGTG
>RCNF010003045.1_pt1 | contig 11073 bp, 7 predicted proteins | sample 2041311 | NCBI WGS metagenome assembly RCNF01 (sample SAMN09708228, study PRJNA481090) | Marine sediment metagenome, whole genome shotgun sequencing project. | biome: marine sediment; feature: ocean; material: sediment; isolation source: Sewage treatment plant 2 marine sediment (STP2) ... | reverse complement strand
AAATGTTTCCTAAAATATAGCGAATGAGCCGTTAATTGTTTCCAAAATTATATTCAGCCTTGAATTTTTGTTTCTTTTGTTTCAAGACATTATTTTAAATAATTGATTGAGTATCAATTTTTAAAATACATTCAATAAAACACTTAAAGATTATTTCATGTTTGCAATCCCTTAGAATCGCATATTTAAAAATTTCTGTACAATGGTTCAGTATATTCAATTTAACTGGGCTGTAGAAATTCAAGCCCACAATTAGCTTGTACATAATTATGTCAGATATAAAACACTAACGTGTTGTTATATCTATAATTATGTCAAATATCGCTGAAATGCGCTATTACGCTAATTGTTGTAAAATGTACTATAATGTACCGTGTTATGTAACTTTGCTTTGGTAAAAGCGAAGTTAATTACTTTATTTTCTTATTCTAAAATGTTTCTCTACGATGTTAATGGAACACTCTTTTTACGAAACGACGTAGGAGCGTAGTGAAATGTGTGTGGAATGGAATATTTTCTCTAATTTTAATTAATTACAAATTCAATAGTATATTATTTTATATTTGTCATAAATATAACCACACCAATGAAAAAAGCAATATCCCTCTTTGTATTATTTTGTGTTTTACAATCAGGTTTCTCACAAACCATAACCATTGGTCTTCTTACAGATAAAGACTCTCCAGAAGTTCAACCATTGCTTGAACAACTTAAAACTGAAATACGTAACGTTGTTGGTCAAGATAAAACCGTAAACTTTAAAACACCGCTGAAGAACAACCACAGCATAGAGACTGCTAAAGCTAATTATCAATCATTGGCTAATAGTGATGCAGATATTATTTTGTCTTTTGGAGTGTTGGATAATATTGCGATTTATCAGAAACAAACATATACAAAACCAACTATTGTTTTTGGTTCTTTAAATTCAGATTTTATAAATCTTCCACCAGAACAAAAAACAAGTCAGATAAATAATATCACTTATATAATTACGCCTTTATCTTATAAAAAAGATTTAGATGCTTTTAAAGCACTTTACGATTATAAAAGTGTTGGTATAATAATAGACGACTATATCATTAATGCTTTGCCTTTAAAATCTGTTTTAGATCCATATTTTACTAAAGAAGGAAAACAATACAAACTAATTCCTTTATCGAAAAACGGAATAAGTAATTCTGATTTAAATGGAATTGACGCTGTATATCTTGCAGGCGGCTTCGAACTTAGTGATACACAATTCAAAGACTTAACATCGGCAATAAATACAAAAAAATTACCATCATTCTCTGCAAGTAGAATAGCTGATGTTGAGCGTGGTATCTTAGCAACGAATCAACCACATACGAATATCGAACAGTTTTTTAGACGTATAGCTTTAAATATTGAAGCGATTTCTAGTGGTACAAATGCTTCAGAATTACCATTGATTTTAGAATACAAGAATAAACTAACTATAAATTTTAATACAGCAAAAGAAATTGATTTTCCTTTGCGTTACGCTATGTTGGGTTCTGCTGATTTTATTGGTGGTGATGCAGAACCAAGCACCAAAAATGCTTTATCTATTTTAGATATAATGAGTGGTGTTTTAGATAGAAACCTAAGTTTATCTTCAGCTAAAAAAGGAGTTGAGTTAACAGAGCAAGATGTTAAAACAGCCAAAAGCGGTTACTTACCAAATATATCAGCTAGTGTTAATGGTGTTTATTTAGACCCACGCGTTGCTGAAATTTCTAATGGAACAAATCCAGAGTTATCAACATCAGGCGCTATTGTTGCAGAGCAACTTATTTATTCTGAAAGTGCTTCAGCCAACATAGACATTCAACAAGAATTACAAAAAGCTCAAGAAGCAACTTATAACGCAAGTGAGTTAGATGCTTTATTGAATGCTTCAGTAGCCTACTTTAATGCTTTAATATTAAAGACGAATTCAACTATTCAAAATCAGAATTTACAGTTAACAAAACGTAATTTAGAACTAGCAGAACAAAATTTTGAAGGTGGTGCTTCTGGAAAATCAGATGTGTTACGTTTTAGAAGTCAGTTAGCGCAAAACACACAAAACCTTATAGATGCTGGAAATCAGCTAAGGCAATCTTATTTTACAATTAATCAATTAATGAACACTTCTATAAGTAAGGAGATAGATATTGATGATGCTGTACTTTCCGAAGGTGTATTTAAAAATTATAAGTACGAAGATTTCTACGATATTTTAGATAACCCAAAATTGCAACCTGCACTTATCGAGTTTCTAGTACAAGAAGCAAAGAAAAATGCACCAGAATTACAGAATATCGATTACAACTTAAATGTAACCAAACGTACTTATAAACTAAATGATACTGGACGTTTTATACCAACAGTTGCATTACAAGGTCAATATAATTTAGCATTGTCACAATCTGGAAAAGGTTCAACGTTACCTGCAGGTTTTCCTAGTACACCTGATGGAACATATAACGTAGGTTTAAATATATCTTTACCAATTTTTAGTCAAAACCAACGAAATATCAATCGCCAAACTGCTAAAATTCAACAAGAGCAATTAGGTTTTGAAAAGGAAAATATTGAGTTAAATATTGAGAAGAACGTTAATGATATTATTTTAGATTTAATTAGTGAAATAGCAAACATTGAAATTTCTAAAGTAGCAGAATATACCGCAAAAGAAAGTTTAGAATTAACACAAAATGCATACAAGCAAGGTGCTGTACCAGTTATTCAATTGATTGATGCTCAAAACAATTATTTAAAAGCACAATTAGGACGAGCAACGGCTAACTATAATTATTTACTAACGTCAATACAGTTAGAACGTGCTATTGGGTATTTATTTTTAGTGCATACCGAAGCCGAAAATCAACAATTCATCCAAAATGTTAACGCTTATATTTTAAGCAAAAACTAATCAACCACTATTATGAAAATTAAAAACTATACACTAATCACACTATTAAGTTTAATCGCTTTTGTGTCTTGTAAAGAAGAAGAAAAAGTAAAAGAAACGGTACTTAGACCTGTTAAATACACTGTAGTTGGTGATGTAAATACTCAAAAAATAAGAACTTTTAGTGGAGTTGCCAAAGCAGGTGATGAGATAGGATTGAGTTTTAGAGGTAGTGGTATAATTACTAAAGTTAATTTTTGGAAAGGAGAAAAAGTAAAAAAGGGAGATGTTATTGCAAGGCTAGATAATGTGGAAGCAAGTTTGGCTTACGAGCAAAGTCTTTCAGCCTTGAAAAGCGCGCAATCTTCAATGAACACTTCTAAATCTAGCTTGAATCGTGTAAAGTCTTTATACGAAAAAGGAAGTAACTCGTTAAGTGATTATGAAACCGCTAAAAATTCGTACCAAACAGCTTTAGATCAATTTGAATCTGCAAAGCGAAACAAAAGTATTCAAGCCACACAACTAAGTTACGGTGTAATTAAAGCACCTAAAGATGGATTAATTGCAGGTACAGATGGAGGTGTTGGTGAGCGTGTAAGTGCTGGTCACCAGTTTGCTGTTTTAAATGCTGGTAAAGAAATGAAAATAGATGTAGGTTTACCTGAAACAGTAGTTAATAAAGTCTCTATTGGAATGGAAACTAAATTAGAGTTTTCAGCAATTGAAGGAAAAATAATGGATGGAAAAGTGATTGAATTATCTCCTAATATAGACCCAGATTCTGCAACATATAATACATCAATTGGAATAGATTCTCCAACAAAAGAGATTAAACCAGGAATGGCAGTTAGCGTAACATTCGACTTTACTGAAGCTAACGAAACTGCAGATAAATCATTAATTATTCCTTTAAAGGCAGTTGGTGAAGATGGTAAAGGACGTTTTGTGTTTTTTATTACAGCAAAAGATGAAACCACAGCAACCGTAAACAAGAGATATATAGAATTAGGCGAACTAACGACAGATGGTTTTAAAGTTAAAAGTGGTTTAGTAAATGGTGATAAAATTGCTACAGCTGGTCTACAAACTTTACTTGACGGACAAGACGTAAGATTAAAATAATAACTACCAACTAAAACATTAAGTATGAATCTTACCGAATTTTCAATAAATCGTAATCGTGTTGTTTTAAGTATTCTCGCTGTAGTTATGGTAATGGGAGCGATTTTTTATTCGTCGTTATCAAGAGACAGTATGCCTCCTTATACTATTAGAGTAGCTTCTATTGTATCATCATTTCCTGGCGCAAGTCCAGAACGTGTAGAGGAATTGGTTAGTGATAAAATAGAAAAATTAGCTCAAGAATTACCTGAGTTAAAAAAAGTAACAAGTACTTCTCGAACAGGTCTTTCGGTTGTTAATGTGGAACTAAAAATGGAGGTTTCGCCAGAAGAACTACAACCAGTTTGGGATCGTTTACGTCGTAAATTAAGTTCAGTTCAAGGTTTACCAAACAATGTACATCCGCAGTTAAAAGATGATGGTATTGGTGAAGTATTTGGTATTGCAGTCGGTTTAATTTCTGATGGTTTCGCTTACGCGGAAATGAAAGATTATGCAGACGATTTAAGAGATGATTTAATAAAATTAGAAGATGCTGCAAAAGTAGAATTGAATGGTGAGCAATCTGAACGTGTTTTTGTAGAATTTGAAAATACCAGACTAAAGACTTATGGTTTAACAGCTAATAAACTACAAAATATTATTTCAGGAACTAATATTTTAAGTTCTGGTGGAACTATAAATGTAGAAGCAGAGCGCATTATTTTAGAACCTACAGGAAACTTTAATGACATAGAATCTATTCGTGAAATGCTCATTCCAGTTGGACAAAATGGGCAAGTAGTAGCTCTAAAAGACATTACAACTATTAAAAAAGGATATATTAATCCGCCAACACAAAAAGTGCGTATTAATGGTAAAGATGCTATTTCGTTACACGTATCGCTTAAAAAAGGTGCTAACATTATTAAGTTAGGAGAGGAGATTGATGTCGTATTAGAAGAATGGAAAAACAAATTACCAGTTGGTTTAGAAGTTTCTCGTTTAGCGTCAATAGATAGATACATCGACTTAAAAATTAGCGATTTTATTGGTAACTTATTACAAGCTATTGCAATTGTATTAGCTGTAATGTTATTCTTTTTAGGATTAAGAACAGGACTAGTAATCGCAAGTTTAATTCCAATTGTAACCATTACAACCTTAATGATAATGGGATTGATTGATGTTGGATTGAATCAAATTTCATTAGCTGCGTTAATTATGGCATTAGGTATGATGGTGGATAACGCGATTGTAGTTGCCGAATCTATTATAGTAAAAATGGAAGCAGGTATTCCTGTTAAAAAAGCAGCTATCGATTCGTGTTCAGAATTATTCACACCATTATTAATTTCAACATTAACAACATCTGCAGCATTTTTAGCCTTCTTTATGGCAGAATCTGTAATGGGTGATATTATGGGACCAATTTTCGTGGTCATTACCATTGCATTGTTGTCATCATGGGTTATTGCTTTAAGTGTTGTCACATTATTCTGTGTGTTTTTCTTAAAAGTTAAACCAAAAGAAGAAGGAAAAGTAAGCTTTTTAGATAAGTTGATTAACGGATTGAAAAGCAAGTACAAAGACCTTATTTTATTGGCGTTGTCTTGGAAAAAATCTGTTTTAGCATTAATTGTTTTAATGTTCTTTTTGTCTATTTATGGATTTGGTTTTTTAGCTTTTGTATTCTTTCCAGATAGTGATCGTAATATGATTACTGTTGATGTTAATTTACCAGAAGGCACTAATATTGAAAGTACAACTGCTGTTATAAAGTCTCTTGAAAATTTTATGCAAGATGAGTTGAAAGTTTCTGATGATAACCCAGATGGTATTGTAGATTGGTCAGCCTATATTGGTGAAGGACCTTCGGCTTACGATTTAGGATATAGTGCAGCTGAAGCCAATTCAAACTATGCACATATTCTAATAAACACGTCTTCGTTTTTAGTTAATAACTTAATGGTTGAAAAATTAGATGCTTTTGGATTTGAAAATTTCCCAAATGCAGATATTAAAGTTGGCTTGCTTGGTTCTGGTGGTGGCGGAACACCTGTGGAAATTGAAGTTTCTGGTGATAATCCTGATAAATTAGCAAGTATAGCAGAAGCTATTAAAGCAAAGTTATTTACCATTTCAGGTACAAAGAATATTAAAGATGATTGGGGACCAAAAGGAAAGAAATTTGTGATTGATATAGATCCAAACAAAGCGCAAACTGCAGGTGTAACCAATCAAGATATTGCAACCTCATTACAAACGGTTTTAGATGGTTTTCAAGCAGGTGAATATAGAGAAGGAGATAAGTCTATACCAATTATAATGAAGAGTAACCAAAGCAAGCAACAATCGTTATCTTCATTAGAAACATTGAATATTTATGCGCAAAGTTCAGGAAAAAGTGTGCCTTTATTACAAGTAGCATCTATTGTTCCAGAATGGCAATACTCAAAGATTAAGCGTGTAGACTTAACAAAAACAATAAAAGTATCAAGTGAATTAACAACAACAGGAAACGCTTCAGAAGTAACACAAGTTATCACTCCTTGGTTAGAAGAACAAAAAGAAGTTTGGGGTTCAGGATACAGTTATGAATTAGGAGGTGATGCTAAAAGCTCAGCTGAAAATATGGGAGCAGTTGCAGCATATTTACCGCTTTCAGCTTTTATTATTGTCATGCTATTAATCATACAGTTCAATTCATTTAGAAAAATGATAATGATTGTTTGTACTATTCCATTAGGAGTTATTGGTATGGTATTAGGTTTATTATTGTTTGGTGTACCATTTGGTTTTATGGCGTTTTTAGGTGTTATTTCTTTAGCAGGAATTGTAATAAACAATGCGATAGTATTGGTTGATAGAATTGAAATTGAAGAGGCTGAGTTAAAACGGAAACCTCAAGATGCTATAATTACTGCTTGTTTACAGCGTTTTAGACCTATTTTATTAGCGACATTTACAACTGTTTTAGGTTTAATACCATTATATCTTGGTGGAGGAGAAATGTGGGAACCTATGGCAGTTACTATTATGATTGGGTTATTATTTGGTACAGTAATTACATTATTGTTTATCCCAGCATTCTATAGTGTCATTTACAAAGTAGACTATACAGATTATGAGTTTAATGAAGAATTATTAGATTAAAAAATGTTAGAAAAACTATATATACATAGGTTTAGTCTTTTTTTTATTAGCCAATTAGTTATTTTATTTGGTTCACTTTTAATTCCTTCAGCTGCGTTAGAAAGTGTAATTCTGTCGTTGTTCTTCATAGTTAATGTGTTAGCTGGTATTGTTTTAGTTTCAAAAAACAAAACGTTACTCAGGTTGTTTATTGGACTTCTAATTTTAATGATTATAAACTCTATTTTTAAGTTAGAAGACAAAGATCCTTTTTTTAACTATGTCAAAATGGGAGCTTATTTCTTGTTTTATGGCATAGTAACCATTCAAATGATTAAACAAGTTTGGCAAGCTAAAATCGTTAATAAGAATGTTATTTTCGGTCTAATAAGTGGTTATATCTCATTAGGTTTAATAGGCTTTTTTGTTTGTCTAGCTATAGAACTTGCAAGTCCAGGCTCATTTGAAGGATTAAAAACAATAGCAACTAATGCAGATGCTTTAACCGAACAATTAATGTATTTTAGTTATATCACATTGTTAACTATAGGTTATGGAGACATACTTCCAGTAACTTCATTAGCCCAAAAAGCAGCTATTTTAATAGGCTTAATGGGACAAATTTATTTAGTTGTTCTAACAGCAATTGTTGTAGGGAAATATATAAACCAATCATTGCAGACAAATGAAAAAAATTGACAAAAAAATATTAGGTATTGTAGAACCAATGAGAAAGGAATTATTATCGTTTTACTATTCTCATTACTACTTGTAGTATTGTATACAGGTATCGTGTTTTTAGGCTTATTATTTGGAGGCATACTTGATGGCATTCAAAATTCATTTTCCGTTGAACAAAATATTATGGTACATCTACATAAAGTTTTTGGTGGTTTCTTATCAGTACTTATGGGTATAGAATTATTGCATACAATGAAGATGTATTTAAAAGAAGATGTAGTACACGTAGAAATTGTATTGTTAGTTGCTTTAATAGGTGTTTCTAGACATGTAATTGACTTAGATGTAACACATTTAGAACCAATGACTCTTTTTGGGATTAGTTCTTTAATAATAGTACTTTCACGTGGTTATTTTTTAATTAAAAAAGGAATGAGACAGTCTAAATAGTCTTTATTAGAAACTTGATGAAGCGTTGGCAAAACGACCTCATAGAATTTTGGTAAAACAATAGGTGTGTGGAGCGTACATATTTTAGGGGTCTAGTAATATCGTTTCTTAATAGTTTCAATTATACAAGGGATTTCAAAGCAATCTTAATAAGTTACAATGTTTCCTAAAATATAGCGTAACGAGCCGTAATTGTTTCCAAAAGTTTATGCAGTCTTGATTTTTTTGTTTCTTTTTTTATCAAGAAAAAAAGAATTAATAAAACCTTTAGAAGTTCAAATCTTCAATTTATATTTTACATAATAATGTTTTTATGTAGACAATATATTGTCTGTTTGGCACTTTATTTGTATATTTGGATAATATATTATCTATTATGGCAAAGTATAGTGTAAATAAAGTACCTTCTGATATTCTTATATTAATTGCTCAAAATGTTGTTGCATTAAGAAAAGAACAGGGTTGGACACAGCGAGATCTAGCTGAGAAATCTGACGTTTCGTATGGAAGCATTAAAAGGTTTGAAAGAACAGGTCAGATATCATTTGAATCACTTCTAAAAATCGTAGAATCCCTAAGAAGGCTTTCTGAATTTGAAAATGTTCTCTTGCCATAAAGATAGTAAGAGAATAAAACAACTATTTGAATCTTAATTAGTAAAGAATGGTGAAAAAGTCAAATCAAAATAAAAGAAATGTAAGAAGAAAGCAAATTAATGTTTCCATTCAGTTTTCTGGTGATGAAATTGAAGTAGGAAAACTCATATTGGATAATAGATTGGTTCATTTTAAATATAATGATGAATTTTTAGCTCTAGGAATGAATCTATCTCCAATAAAGCTACAATTCGATAATAGTATTCAAATAGCCGATCCAGATCCTTTTCATGGAATATTTGGAGTATTTGATGATTCCCTACCAGATGGTTGGGGTATGCTCTTATTAAATCGAGCTCTTGAGAAACAAGGATTATCATTGAACGATATTAATATTCTAGATCAACTTGCATATATAGGTGACTCTGGTAAAGGTGCGCTTATATATAATCCAGCAATTAAAAATGAGGAAAACTTTAGTGATAAAATTGATATAGATCGATTGAAGACAGTAATGGATGAAGTCTATAAAGGCACAAGTACAGAAGTAATCGAGGAACTTATGCATTTGGGAGGTTCATCAGGTGGAGCGCGACCTAAGGCAAACGTTGGTTATAATCCGAAAACAGATGAATTAATACATGGTTATAATGCTCTTCCTAAAGGATTTGAACATTGGATTATTAAGTTTCCAAGTTCTGCAGACCCAATTGACATAGCTAACATTGAATATGCTTATTATAAAATGGCATTAGAAGCAAATATTGAAATGAGTGAATGCAAATTACTTGAAAGCGCCAGTGGTCTACAAATCTTTGGAACCAAGCGATTTGATAGAATTGGTAATAATAGAATTCATATGCACTCGATGGCTGGTTTAACTAATGATAACTTTCGAAGAAGTAGTATAGACTATGGACACATTATTGATACGGCTTATAGATTAGAACAATCTGCTACTGCACGTAGAAAAGTGCTTCGCCTAGCTACTTTTAATATCTATAGTCACAATAGAGATGATCACTCCAAAAATTTCTCGTGGTTAATGGATGATTCGGGTATTTGGTCTTTAGCACCAGCTTATGATTTAACATACTCATCTACTGAAATTGATGAACACAGTACTAGAGTAGCTGGAGTGGGAGCAAATCCAGGTAGAGTTAATATTATGACTTTAGCCGAAGAATTTAGTATTAGTAAGCCATCTGAGATAATTGAAGAAGTCCAAGAGTCTCTATCTCATTGGCCTGTTATTGCAAAAGAATGTGGAGTAAGTTCTGAATCGATTAATAGAATACAAAAGAAATTTGAGCAACTAAGAGACTAATCTCAAATTCTATTTTACATATTATTAATAGTTACAATTTAAAAAGATTAAATAGTAATCAGAAGATAGTAAGTGCTTGGAATTTTATTTTTTTAAAATTTAAGCTCTTATGGCAAGCTTACGAGAATCGCGTAGAAAAAAATATGATGCACAATTATTCAAATATGAGAATTTTGATAATATCTAAAAGGTTAGCTTTTTTTTGGCGCTGGCAAGCGATGGATAATTGTGTTATAAATAAATTGCAATAAGCAATTTGATTTTATAAAAGCAATCGAACGTTTGGCAGTGGCTATTTTACATAATGACAAATTATAGATACAAATGCAAATAACTCTGCGAAGCAAACCGATTATTAGTTTAATGACCCAAGTTCCAATTATTCCAATGAAAACTAATGCTTCTGGGATATTTTACATAATACTACATTATAGCTATCAAATGGAAACAATGGCTTAAACAACATAATGAACATTTGTACTATAATGTCTTGCGTTATGTAACTTTGCTTTGGTAAAAGCGAAGTTATTTACTTCAATCTTCTTTTGTTTTTTTCTTTCTAAAAACCTTCTTCTCAAAAGGTAATGGAACACTTATTATACGAGCCGACGATAGGAGGGGAGTGTAATTAATGTGTGTGGAATGGAAAAATTAAACGAAAAAGTAGATTTCAGAATTACCCACTAAAAATTTGTATGAAAATCTGCTAAATAAATTAGTACGCAACGATTTTAATTTTGTTTATAACATCTCCTTCTTCAATAATCGCACATAATTCACTAATAACATATTAATCCGAATAGAATTCATTAATAAATATTATAATCGAATCTATATATAATTTTGCTTTGTAAATGTGAATTTAAATAATTACAAATGGT
>RCNF010006344.1_pt1 | contig 11079 bp, 9 predicted proteins | sample 2041311 | NCBI WGS metagenome assembly RCNF01 (sample SAMN09708228, study PRJNA481090) | Marine sediment metagenome, whole genome shotgun sequencing project. | biome: marine sediment; feature: ocean; material: sediment; isolation source: Sewage treatment plant 2 marine sediment (STP2) ... | reverse complement strand
ATATCGGGTTTTTGAAGGCAGTAGCGGATGGCCCGAAGACCCAACGCCGGGTTCAGTTCGTGGCTGTCCCGGATATAATTCACCGCCTTGTCGCCGTTGATGTCGAGGGTCCGGATGGTCACCGGCCGATCGCCCATGACGTCGACCACACCTTTGTAGTTGTCGAACAGCATCTCTTCGGTTGGAAAATCCGGACGGCTGAGATATTGAAATTCAGTCCGGTATAAACCGATGCCGTCGCCGCCGTGATCCAGCACGGAAACCACCTCTTCGGGAAGTTCGATGTTGCCCATGACGGAAATTCGGACGCCGTCCTTGGTCCGGGCGGGCAGATGGCTTTTTCTGGCCATAAGCGCTTTTTGAATTCCGTATTGCTCTCTGCGCTCCTCGGTCTCCAGCAGCGTCTGCTCGGTGGGGTTGACCACAACGATGCCGGTTTCGCCGTCCACAATGATAATGTCGTCATTTTTAATTTTCAGCGTGGCGTTGCCCACCCCTAAAACAGCGGGGATTTCAAGCGTCCGGGCAATGATGCTGGTATGGGAAGCCCGACTGCCACGGTTGGTGACAAATCCCTTGATCCGCTCCAGCTGAATCTGGCTGGTCTCCGCCGGAGACAGGTCCCGGGCCACCAGGATCACCCGCTTGTCGATCCGCCCAATGTCCACCAGGTCCGCACCGACCAGGTTTTCCATGATGCGATCCGACACATGGGTGATATCCTCTGCCCGCTGCTTGAGGTAGTCATCGGACATGTTCTCGAAGATGGGCTTGACCAGGGAAACCACCTTTTTCAGCGCCCACTCGGCATTGACGCGCTCTGTCTCGATCACGTCGATCGTCCGATCATAGAGCATCTTGTCTTCCAGGAGCAGCATGTGGGTCTCTAAAATCTGCGTATGCTGGCGAAGTTCTTCGGGAGTGGTGTCGATGATGCGACGCAGCGCAGTCCGGGCTTTTTTTACCGCCGTCTTGAAGCGGCCCACTTCTGCAGATCGTGATTCATCACGGATCACATACTTTTTGACGACATCCACACCCTCTTTGTCCACCAGGTAGGCTTTACCGATGCATATTCCAGGGGATCCGCCGATGCCCTTGAGGATGATTTCCTGGTGTTCCTGATTTTCCATGAACGGTTATTCTCCAAACCCGGATCGAACCAGTGCCGCGATGCGTTCCAGGGTATTCACATCTGCTTCATCGTCGATGCTGACGGTGATCTCCGAGCCCGCGGGGCAGGCAAGTGTCAGGATGTCCAGCATGGATGTGGCGTCTGCCGTGTTGCCGTTTTTCATGATCCATACCCCCCCACTGGCCTCTCCGGCCAGTTTGGCCATCTTGGCGGCGGATCTCGCATGCAATCCGAGATCATTGACGATCCGAAGGGTTCTGGATTGGGCTGTTTTCATGTTGTCCCTGAATTCTGCCGGTATTCTGGTGGGCAAGGCACCAACTAAGTCGCAATTAACAGCCTGTTAAGGCAGCCTGCGCCGTTTCCTGAATACCGGCCAGTCAGATCTCTCACAAACAAAAAAAGGGAATGATCCCTTTATTCAAACCTAATTTATTTATCAACCGCCGTAACCGATGTCAATGCGTAAACATTGACAATATCGGCCCTTGAGGATATGTTGATTACCATTCAATTCAAACAGGACCTGCACCTATCACCGACTGCCATACCAAAGTTAAAACATGGGAGAAGGCCATGACCGCAAAGGTGACGATATTCGGAAAAAACTCGTGACCCCATACGTTGGCAGCCCGTGAGGCCTACGCCAGAAAAAACAGATCGGTTGAATACGTCAGTGTGATCGATGATCCCCACGCATTGGAAAAAATGCTGGTGTTCTCCAATGGTCAGCGAAAAATTCCCGTGATTGTCGAAGGTGAACAGATAACGGTGGGTTTCCAGGGAAAAGGGTGAGCCGTTTAAACCCGGCGGCTGGAGGCCGCCCTGAGACATACTTGTGATTCTGCATCTCAATCATAAAATTCCTGTTTCTCATTTCAGAAAATTAAAGACAAATAACAAAATCACAATGACGAAAACGCCAAATTCCAAACAACTATTTGTTGACAACCCTAATTGTGATTTAACTATTTGAAAATTATCTGATATTTGGTGATTGCAATTTGTTGTTTTTGGTTTGTTTGGCCAGGATGTTTTGTCGATGGATGGACGAATGAACGTCGACTGTTGAGTGAAAACAGAGGAATTTAATGGAAAAGCAGTTTTTAATCGACGATCTGAAGCTGGGAGAATCCTGGCGACTGTTTAAGATCATGGGTGAATTTGTGGAAGGCGTTGAGGGCCTTCACGACCTGGGTCCCGCGGTCAGCATTTTCGGATCAGCCAGAACCCGTCCCGATGATCCGCAATATAAAAAAGCGGAAGCCATCGCCGCTCTTTTCGTTAAAAACAGTTTCGGGGTGATCACCGGCGGGGGCGGTGGGATCATGGAGGCGGCCAATAAGGGCGCCGCCGAAGCCGGCGGCACGTCGGTGGGTTTGAACATCCAGCTTCCCTTTGAACAAAAGCCCAACCCGTATGCAACGATCCGGATGGAGTTCAAGTATTTTTTCATCCGCAAGGTCATGTTCATCAAATATGCCGCCGCCTACGTTGTCATGCCCGGCGGCTTCGGAACCATGGATGAACTTTTTGAAGTGATCACCCTGGTGCAGACCCGTCGGATTCGGCCCTTTCCCATCATCATGGTTGGAACCGATTATTGGGGCGGGCTACTGGAGTGGATCCGCAACCAGTTATTGGCCAAGTCGCTGATTTCTCCCCAGGACATGGATATCATACAAGTATTGGATGACCCTGAGGAGATCGTCGACACGGTCCGCAAAATCCTCGTCGTCTGACAAACGCATCCCTAAATCAGCAAGTGTGACCATGTCTAATTCAGCACAGCAGAACTCCGAATCCGCAAAAGCCTTGCCCACGAATCCAGCAGATCCAACCGTCCAGCGCCAGAACGCATCTTTGCGGGCCCTTCACGAAACCGCCTTGGGCCTTCTGGATAAAATCGATAAAGAAGAATTGCTGGAGACCATTATCGAGCGCGCGGCGGCCCTGACCGGCACCCAGCATTGCTATATCTACCTGTTGGAACCGGACGCACAGGTGATGCAGATGCGCGTGGGAAAGGGTTTCTTTGCCGAACAGCTGGGTCGGTCGGTCCGCAAGGGCGAGGGCATGGGGGGGTGCGTCTGGCAGACAGAGGCTCCCGTGCTCGTGGCGGACTACAGCAACTGGTCAGGGCGACTGGACGATCCGGCCCTTGACGGCCTGCGCTGCATCGTGGGGATTCCGCTGAAATCCGACAGTCAGGTTCAGGGCGTCATCGGTCTGGCCCATGTGGATCCGGAAAAGCGCTTCGACCAGGAGGATGTGATTGTCCTTGAACGATTTGCCGCCCTGGCGCTGCTGGCACTGGAAAAAGCCACCCTATACAGCAAGGTCACCCGCGAACTGGCCGAACGAAAAAAAGCCGAGGCCCGCATTCGTGAGAGCGAACAGCGCTACCGGTCCTTCCTTGAATCTTCCCCGGATCCCATTGTCGCATACAACATGAAAGGGGTTGCCACTTACGTCAACCCGGCTTTCGAGCAGACCTTCGGTCTCTCCCGCCACGAACTGCTGGGCAAACAGATTGATTTAAGAGTGCTGGCCGGAGACCAAAGCCGCCATCGACGAAATGCTGAGCGGCCGGAAAATCACCATGTTCGAAACCAAGCGACTGGCCAGGAATGGACGGGTGCTGGACGTTCAAATCAGCTCGACCCTGTTTCAAAATCAAAAGGGCCGGCCGGTGGGCAATATCGTTACCCTCAGAGATATCAGTGCCCGCAAAAAGGCGGAGGAAGCCCTCCAGCAATATCACGGCCAGTTGGAGGAACTGGTCCAGGAGCGAACCGCGGAACTGGCCGACACCAACCGCCGGCTCAAACAGCAAATCGAAGAGCGCAAGCGGGCGGAAGCGGCCTTGAGAGCCCAATCCAGTTATCTGGAAGAGGTCAACACCGCACTGCAGGTCCTGCTTAAAAAGCGGGAGGAGGACAAACGGGAAATGCAGGAAAATGTACTTTCCAATGTCAAGGAACTGGTATCTCCCTATCTGGTCCGTCTGAAAAGAGGGCACCTGGAACCCCATCAGGAAACCATGCTTGAAATCCTGCAGTCCAACCTGGACAATATTATTTCGCCTTTTATCAGCAAGCTCTCATCTCGATACCTGAACTTCACTCCCACCGAAATCCGCGTGGCCAACCTGATCAAGGAAGGAAAAACGAACAAAGAGATCGCCGAATTGTTGCTGATTTCAAAGAATACGGTTCTCTTTCACCGCCACCACATCCGCACCAAACTGGGGCTAAGAAACAAAAAAATAAACCTCAGAACCCATCTGCTCTCATATGAAGAGTAGCGGTTATTACCCACTATTTACCTGCTATTTTATCAACTTGACATTCTTGCGTGTTAAAACGATACTGATTCATAAAGGATCCATCCATCATTTTAAATCCTAAATCGATCAACTCCAACGTATTCGATTTAATAAAAATTACCAATCTGGTGGAATACTTAGGCAATAATATGAATACAATTTATTTTTTTAACTGCCAAACGAAACATTAAGGACACTTTTTAAATCTGCCGCCCTGTGGTATCAGACCTTGCACCCGGCAACATCTTCAGCTGTCACACAAACCATGTTGAGCTTATATGACCACCTTATCCATTGAGAACGTTACGCTTACTTTCGGCGGGTTGAACGCGCTTTCCGATGTTAACATGACCATCGAACCGGGACTGATCACCTCCATCATCGGGCCCAACGGTGCCGGCAAAACCAGCATACTGAACTGCATCTCCGGATTTTATCACCCGACCACAGGGGAGATAAGATATGGCGACAAACGGTTGACCCACGCGCTTCCCCACCAGGTGACCAAGCTGGGCATCGCCCGGGCGTTTCAGAATCTGGAACTGTTCAGCGGCCTGTCCGTCCTCGACAACCTGCTGCTGGCCCGCCATACCAACCTGAAATACAATTTTCTCCAGGCCATGATTTACGTCGGCAAGGCATCGCGGCTGGAGGCCGAAAACCGCGCCTACGTGGAAAATGTCATTGATTTCATGGAGCTCGAGCCTTACCGCAAAAGCACGGTGGGCAATCTGGCCTACGGCATCCAGAAACGCGTTGAGGTGGCCAGGGCGCTGACGCTAAACCCCCAACTGCTTCTGCTGGACGAGCCCATGGCGGGAATGAATATCGAAGAAAAAGAAGATATCGTACGGTTCGTCATGGATATTAAAAAGGAGCAAAAGACAACGATCATCCTGGTTGAGCATGATCTGGGTGTTGTCATGGATATTTCCGATCGCATCCACGTGCTGGACTTCGGGGAAGTCATCGGATCGGGGACACCGAAAGAAGTGGCCGCTAACGAAAAGGTTATCGAGGCCTACATCGGAGAAGATTAATTGGACACGACAGACACGCAACACCTCCAGTCACTTACCATTCCACAATTGCTGCGCTGGCGAGTCGAAAGCACCGGTGACAAAGTCGCTTTGCGGGAAAAAGAATTCGGCCGCTGGAACAGCTACACCTGGAATGACTATTACCATTTGGTTCGCAAGACAGGGCTGGGCCTGCAAAAGCTCGGGTTAAAAAAAGGCGATTCCATCGCCTTGATCGGCGACAACATTCCGGAAATGCTGTTCACCGCCATTGGCGCACAGGCGGTAGGCGGTGTCTCCGCGGCCATCTACCAGACCACCATGCCCGAAGAAATCGCCCAACTGCTGGCATATATGAACGTCTCCATGGTCTTTTGCGACAACCAGGAACAGGTGGACAAAATTGTAGAGATCCGTGAACGGGTCCCGGACGTCAAGCATGTCATCTACGAGGACCCCCGCGGCATGCGCGGCTACCGGTCCGATGACTGGTTCGTCTTCATGGACGATCTCTACCGGCTCGGCGACGACGTCCATGCCGAAAACCCGGATCTGTATGAACGGCTGGTGGATCAAGGCACAGCCGACCAGGTCTGCCACCTCTGCCTGACATCCGGCACGACCGGTTTGTCCAAGGGGACCATGCTGACCCACAAGAACTTTATCAGCATGGGATTGCAGCTCACCGATGCGGACCCTCTGGCGGACACCGACGAGTATCTCTCCTTCCTGCCCTTTGCCTGGATCGGTGAGCAGATGAACTCGTTTGGCGTGGCCATGGCCACCGGGATTACCATCAATTTCCCCGAATCGGTGGAAACGGCCATGGAAGATCTCAAGGAGATTGGCCCGCATTTCATGTTCGGGGCACCCCGGATTTATGAGACCATCCGCTCCCAGATCTGGCTCAAAATCGACGAATCGTACTGGCTAAACCGGAAACTCTATTATTATTTCATAAAAGTCGGCGAAAAAGCGGCCGGCTATCGCATGTCGAGCAAACCCATGCCGCCCGGTCTGAGATTCAAGGCCTGGCTGGGCTACCAGATCATATTCCGGCCTTTGATCAACCAGATCGGCCTGTTGCGCCTGCGCCGGGCCTACACCGGCGGCGCCGCCCTGGGCCCCGAACTGTTCACCTTCTACCAGGCCATCGGGGTCAACCTGAAGCAGATCTACGGCCAGACCGAGATCGTGGGCATCGCCTACATGCACAGGGACGGCGACGTTCGGCCCGATACGGTGGGCAAACCGTTGCCCAACACCGAGTGCAAAATTTCAGAAGAGGGCGAAATCCTATCCCGATCACCCTCGGTGACGCCCGGCTATTACAAGCTGCCTGAAAAAACGGAGGAGCTGTTGGAAGGCGGCTGGCTGCACTCCGGCGATGCCGGCTACATCGACGAGCATGGCCACCTGGTGGTCATCGACCGGTTGGCGGATGTGATGCACAACATCGAGGGCGAGATGTTCAGTCCCATGTTCCTGGAGAACAAACTCAAATTCAGCCCCTATATAAAAGAAGCGGTGATCTTTGGAAACAAGCGGGATTATGTGGCCGCCCTGATCAACATCGACCCCATCGTGGTGGGCAAATGGGCGGAAGACCGGGGCATTTCCTACACCACCTATATGGATCTGTCGGCCAAACCCGAAGTGGCCGGACTGGTCAAGGAGCAGGTGGCCGAAATCAATTCTCGGGCAGAAAAGGAGCACTTCAGGATCAAACGGTTTGCGATTTTATACAAACTGCTGGACATGGACGACGGCGAGTTGACCAAAACAGGAAAAATTCGCAGGAAATTCGTACGGGAGAAATACCAGAACCTGTATGATGCCCTTTACGATGAAAGCATCAGCGAAATGGAGGTCGAGGCCTTCTTCCAGTACCAGGATGGACAATCAACCACGGTGAAAACCAAGATTTCATTTTATACCATGGAAGGGTTCTGATGAGTTACTTTTTTCAATTGGTGGTCAGCGGCATCGTGGTGGGTTCCATTTATGCCTTGGCGGCACTGGGATTTGTCCTGATCTATAAATCGAGCAAGGTGCTGAATATCGCTCACGGACAAATTATTGCCGCCGGTGCCTTTATCGCCTATGCGTTAACCGGAATGGCGGGGATTCCGATTTATATATCATTTTTTCTGAGTATGGTGATTACGTTTTTCCTATCCATGAGCGTGGAGCGGATATTTTTGCGTCGCTTGATCGGAGAGCCGATCATCTCCGTGATCATGGTAACGATCGGCCTGATGTCCATCATCGATGGTTTGATTTTTCTGACACCGTTCGGGTCGGTAAACTTCTCTTTTCCAATATTCTTGCCCCAAACCTTGATATCCTTCGGTGGTGTGTCTATCTCCTGGACTCAGCTCGTGGGCGTAATCGTGACGGCTGTGATGATCGGAGGGTTCTCATGGTTTTTTAAAAAATCCACGGTGGGCATCTCCATGCGGGCGGTATCGGATGACCAGTTTGCCTCCATGTCCGTGGGCATTTCCGTGCCCCGGGTGTTCGGTCTGGCCTGGGCCACGGCCGGGTTGAGCGCCGCCGCTGCCGGTGTCATCATCGGCAATATCACCGGTCTCAATTTTGAGACGCTGCAAGCCTTTGGGATAACGGTTTTTCCTGTGGTCATATTAGGCGGGCTGGATTCCATTTTAGGCGCCGTGGTGGCCGGTATCATCATGGGCATCATCCAGCAGTTCGCCAGCGGATATCTGGACGGCAACTGGGGGCTCAACGGCACCGCGGAAGTGTTGCCCTATATCATTTTGTTAATCATCCTGCTTTTCAAGCCCCACGGACTTTTCGGCATCCATGAAATTGAACGGGTATAAATCATGTCAACCAATCGTTGGTTAGCCACCGGCAACTACTTTACATCCTACCAGGACGAGCAGCGAATATTTTTTACCCACTTGGACCGGACCATCCTCATCCTGTTCCTTTTTCTGCTGTTTGTCTGGCCCATGCTTTTTTCCCTAAGCAACAAATACATGCTGGTTTTGGACAACATCCTGATTGCCATGGTGGCGATCATCGGCCTGAACATCGTCACCGGTTTCGCCGGCCTGATATCCATCGGGCATGCCGCCTTTATGGGCATCGGGGCCTACACCCTAGCCTCTTTTTCAAGGACCCTGGGTGACAGTCATGTGATTATCACGCATGCCTGGCCGCTGATGATTGTTCTTTCCGGGTTGATGGGTGCGGTTTTCGGGGCCATCGTCGGGCTTCCGGCCATGCGCCTGAAACATCTTTACCTGGCCATCGCCACCCTGAGCTTTCAGATGATATTTTCGTGGACGATCAATTTTCTTGAGTTTTTTAACCAGGGGCAGACCATCCCTATCAGCAGGGTGTATTGGTTCACCGGCAAACTGGGTAGAAATGACCACTACCTCTTCTGGTATTATGTGCTGCTTGTGGTGGTGGTCCTTTCGGGGTTCATGGTGCAAAATCTCCTGAGAACCCGCTATGGGCGTTGCCTGAGTGCTGTCCGGGACAACGACCGAGCCGCCGATGCCATGGGAATGCATCCCGGCCTTACCAAAGTATATGCATTCGGTCTGGCCGGTTTTTTTGCAGGTGTCGCCGGCGCCCTGCACGCATACGTCTACCGGGGTGTCGGTTTTGAATCCTTTACCCTGCATCACTCGATCACTTTGCTCGCCATGGCCATCGTCGGCGGTCTGGGGACACTCAGCGGAGCTTTCTGGGGTCCGACCGCGATCATCGCCCTCGAACTCCAGGTGGAAACCCTTGCCGAGCATGCCGGCCAGATATTACCATCAGACTGGAATCTTGCCACCGCTTTAAAACCGTTTTCTTTTGGCCTGGTGATCGTCCTGTTCTTAATGTTTGAACCGAGGGGGATCGCCAACTGGTGGCGCATCGCACGCTCTTATACCAAACTGTGGCCATTCCGGTATTGAGCCGCCGGAGACAGCCATTTTTTTTATTAACCGCAGAGATCGCTGAGCCCGCAATGTTTATTTTTAAACAATATGATTTCTCTGCGTCCTTAGCGTGCTCAGCGGTAAAATTCTTATACGTGTTCTTATTTGTAGAATTATGTGCGTAGTTAACGAATCAACACCAACTAAAGAGGGGAAGTCATGAAAAACAGGAAAAGGATGACCGTTGTTTTATCGCTGACGCTTATTGTTCTCTTTGCGTTTACCGTTCAGGTTCAGGCCGAGACATACAAACTGGGCCTCTCCCTGGCTATTACCGGACCGACCTCTGATGCCGGCGACCCTTATTCAAAGGGCGTAGAGGACTATTTCAATTATGTCAACGACATGAAACTTCTGGGCGATGACAAAATCGAATGTACTATCCGGGACGACCAGTACAAGACCGATATCACCAAAAGAAATTTTGAAGATTTCCTGGATCAGGGCTCAACTACTCCACCGGCAGCACCCTGGCCTTGAAAAAAGATTTTGACGAAGAGAAGATGCCCACCATCCCGGCCTCTTTCCATGCCGGAAACTTAGATGATTCCAGTTATATCTTTTTACCCATCGCCTCCTATTCAGCCCAGGTCATCGGGCTGGCTGAATATATCGCCAAACACCACAAAGGGGGCACCCCAAAAGTGGCCATATTCATCCATCCTTCAGCCTTTGGCAGGGGCCCTGTATCCGATTTGGAAAAAGCGGTTGCCGCCGGCCTCAGCATAGAGATCGTAGAAGTGGTCGAGCATGGCAAAGACCTGGACAATACCGCCATGCTGCAGCGCCTTAAGAGCAAAGGTGTCCAATACGTCATCAGCCATACCATCCAGTCTCCGGTTGCCACCATGCTCAAAGATGCCAGCCGCCTGGGGCTTGTCGCCAAATCCTTTGGTGAGAAAGGAAAGATCACCTTCACCGGGTGTCACTACACCGGCGGAAACGACTTGGTGTCCCTGGCCGGACCGGCCGCAGAAAATTTCTACTGGACGACCTCCTACATAGTAACCTCCGAGCCCGGTGTCGGAACGGATGCTCAGTTGGCCCTGGCCAAGAAGTACGGACGAGATGAGAAGGCGGCCAACTCCCACAATTATGCCAATGGCGTGATGGTGGCCCAGGTTGCTGCCGAATGTATCCTGCGGGCCAAAGCCAGGGGCGTGAAAATTACCAAAGAAAGCCTCTATGAAGAATTGATAGCCATGAATGGCATAAATGCCTTCTACCCGGTTACCACGGTTGGGCCGGTAACCTATTCTAAAACTGACATGGCAGGAGTGGATACCCTGCAGATGTACGCGGTAAAAGATGGGGTCTTCCACTCTGTGGGAGCACCATTTATCCCTGAATACACGGGCAAGATCAAATAACTGCCGACCTGCAACGCATTATTGTGTGGAGACCCCTTTTTTGTGCTGCAACCGAGGCGCTGGCGTCGGTTGCAGCACAGGGGCCCCGGCAATACTTGTCGGCGATGCGGACACAACGGCTCAGAACCTTCTAACAAAGCGCTGCTATGGATAAACTAAAGAGCCAACACCTGCTCGAAGTCAACAACATCGAAGTGGTTTACAATGATATCATCCAGGTACTGCGCGGTGTCAGCCTGAATGTGTCCCCAGGCGGCAT
>RCNF010001919.1_pt1 | contig 11085 bp, 11 predicted proteins | sample 2041311 | NCBI WGS metagenome assembly RCNF01 (sample SAMN09708228, study PRJNA481090) | Marine sediment metagenome, whole genome shotgun sequencing project. | biome: marine sediment; feature: ocean; material: sediment; isolation source: Sewage treatment plant 2 marine sediment (STP2) ... | reverse complement strand
GTGATGCGCCACTTGCTGCATTTACGTTTGGTGCTGCACTTATTAAGGCAGCCAGCAGATCAAACCAAGCATTTAGCATTGGCTCTGGGCCACATGCATAAATAAGGCTGTCTTTAGGTGTATCACTAAGTAGCTGTTTAAAATCGATATAACTCTTTTCTTCTCCAGTTTCTTCATCTGAATGTAGATGATATTTGTCACCAAGATTCAACGCCTCGAAATGTGAAGCGAAGGCAGCTAATTCACGTTTTTGTACGAGGTAATAAGCATCAAAATCCGCACCTTGTTTTTGCAGTGCTTTTACCATTGAAAATATCGGGGTGACACCAATTCCACCAGCCACTAATGTGTAATGTGGCGCATTTGGGATTAGTTTAAAGTTATTTCTCGGGCCATCAAGCTCTAGCTTTTGACCTTCTTTTAATTGGTGCATTGCTTTTGATCCACCTGCACCATCATCTTCACGCTTTACTGCAACAGAAACACGTTTATGGTCATCCGACCAATCCCATAGAGAGTATTGTTTGATCAAGCCATTTTCTAGGCCATTCTCTAGATAAGCATCAATATGCGCACCAGGTTCTACCAATTCAAATACACCTTCATCGACTTCAAATTCGAAACTTGAAGTATCTTCACTGAGCTTTTCAATTTTTACGACAGTGCATGTTTTTTTAGATGACATGTCTATTCCTCGGTAAGCGTGTTGGAGCTCTGCAAACTAACAGTTATTGTGATTTTCAACAAGTGTAAAAATAGATCTTATAGTTTAGATAGTTTCAACTAAACTATAACTAAACTTCAATAACATAATGTTAAGTAAGCAACCTAGATTAAAAAATACAAACTATGGCACGACGACACTATAAATTACCTTCGCTCAATACTTTAGCTGCTTTTGAAACCTCTGCACGCAATGGTAGTTTTAAAAATGCTGCTAGGGAATTAGGCGTTACCCCTGGTGCAGTGAGTCATCAAATCAAAAGTTTAGAAGAGGATCTAGATGTCGTTTTATTCAATCGGCAACATCGCGGAGTAGAAATTACTCGTGAAGGGAAAAAGCTGTTTTCGGTGCTACAGCAGTCTTTCTTGGATATCTCCTCGATCTTAAGCGATATAAGAAATACCGATAAAAAACCGATAGTCACTATCTCTGCAACCACGGCCTTTTCATCATTATGGCTGACTCCTAGACTCACTCAATTATGGAAAACCTGTGGCGATATTTCGGTTAATCAGTACGTCAGTGATACCCCAAACCCGTTTGATGAATCACCCGATTTACGAATTGTTTATGGCTTTCGACAGAAAAATAATCCGCGTCTATCTGCTGAGGTTTTATTTAGAGATGAGTTAATTCCAGTATGTAGCCCAGCTTTTCTAGAAGAGCATAAAGATACAAGTCTCGAGGCTTTGGCGTCACTGCCTTTAATACATTTGAAAGCCCCTGATGACCGTTGGACAACATGGTTTAGTTGGTTTGAATACATGGGTTATAAGGATAAAATCGAGCATACGATAGAAGTGAACAGTTATATGATTGCCCTACAAACAGCCAGTGAAGATGCGGGTATTGTATTAGGCTGGAAGAATCTCCTAGCCCCCATGTTAAGCAGTGGCGCGCTTGTCCCTTTTGGAAGTCACGTCATACCTGCACCCATGGATTTTTATCTGGTATCTGCACGTGAAGACAAGTTGGATGAAAATGTCCGCCATGTGCGTGATTGTTTGCTAAAAAGTGACACAATCAACAAGTAGCACATGTTATTCACTCATCTAAATTCATGGGTAAAGTAATAGGGAAGTTGAGGTGAATTAAACTAAACTAAAACTGAATTTTTATCTGTTGATGAAAGTGAGATCTTGGGAGTAAGCTGGTGAGATATTCTCGAGGCTTTCTCGAGACATTCCCGAGATTAGCTCAGCAGGTAGATTTCTATGTCTAATACAGCTTCTAATACACTTTCTAATACAGTGTCGTTCACCACAAAAGCACCGTTAACGAATATCGATGACGTACTCAAACCGATTGAAGAAGCGCGAGGTTTACCCAACGCACATTACATTTCGGCGGAAGTGTATGAAGAAGAAAAACAAGAATTAATCTTTAACAAATGGGCAGGGTTAGATGTTGGAAGTAGCATTCCAAATACGGGTGATGCAAAGCCATTAGACTTCTTTGGCATGCCTTTACTAATTATTCGTGATCGTGATGGTTCGATTGGTGTATTCCAAAATTCTTGTCGTCATCGCGGCATGATTTTAGTTTCAGAACCTACTAAAGTCCGTGGTGTGATTAGTTGTCCTTACCACGGTTGGTGTTATGGCACCAAAGGCGATTTACGCGCCACACCGCACGTAGGTGGAGTGGGCGAAAATACTCATGAAAGCATTAAGAATGAAGAGCTCGGTTTATGTTCAATTCGTTCACATGTTTGGAAAGACATCATCTTTGTGAATGTTTCAGGGGATGCGCCAGAGTTCGAAGAATACGCAGGTGATTTACTTGAACGCTGGAAAGAATTCGATCGGCCAATCTATCATGGTGGCGATAAGTCATCCTTCACCATGGAGCTTAAAACCAATTGGAAATTAGCGGTAGAAAACTACAGTGAATCCTACCACTTGCCCTTTATTCATCCTGACTTAAACACCTATTCGCGTATCGAAGATCATTACAATATCGATGAGGCCGAAGGCTATTGCGGTCAAGGGACAACCGTTTACCAAAGACTTAAAAGTGACGATGGTAAGACTTTGCCTGAATTTAGCGACCTGAGCAGTAAATGGGATGAAGGCGCAGAGTATGTTACTTTATTCCCTAATGTGATTTTGGGTATCCATCGCGATCACTTTTTTACCATGTTGTTACAACCAGTGGGGCCTGAAATAACGCTAGAGCACACGCATCTTTACTACCCGAGTGAGCCAAAAGACATGCCAGAGAATGACACCATTTTCGAGCGCAACGCAAGTCTTTGGCAGCAAGTATTTAGCGAAGATATTCGAGTGGTAGAAGGCATGCAAGCAAGCCGTCATGGGCAGTTTTTTGATGGGGGTAAATTCTCGCCAGTGCATGATGGGCCAACACATCGCTTTCATACATGGGTTGCGAAAACGCTAAAAGCAAGTCGCGAAAAACAACATGAGACCTTTGCATGAGAATATGATGAGAGAAAAATTAGCGTAATTTCATAGTTTTTTCTTAAAAAGAGAGGAATAGCAGGGTTATTCACCGATTTTTTAAGAAAAAACTGGGGAATTCAAGCCATTTTTATCCAGCATCATTCTCGTGTAGAGATCTCAAAATCAATAGCCGAGGTTTAATCGAAGTTTAATCGAGATTTAATAAAGACATGATACAAGCTAAACACCAAAAAATGACTGAGATAACAGCTATCAAAACGCACTGGAAAAATTACATCGGTGGTGCCTGGAAGGATTCTGAAACTTCACTTGAAGTAACAGATCCGGCAACTGGAAAAGTGTTTGCAACAGTTGCATGCGCAACTATTGAAGATGTAAATAAAGCAGTGGATATCGCCCGAGCGTGCGCAGATTCTGGCGAACTCACCAAAGAACGACCCGCAGCTAGAGTAGGGCTGTTGTTACGCATTGCAGAGAACATTCGTGAGTTGACCGAAGAGGGCGCCAAACTACTTGTGCAGGAAAACGGTAAATCACTCTCAGATGCGCACGCAGAATTCGATACCGCCGCGCGTTATTTCGAATACTACGCGGGCATGGCAGATAAAATCGAAGGTAAAACGATTCCCTTGGGTGATGACTATGTCGATTTCACTATCTACGAACCTGTCGGTGTTTCGGCACAAATCGTACCGTGGAATTTTCCTGTAGATATCTGTGCGCGTTCACTCGCACCTGCTTTAGCTGCTGGCAATGCGGTAATCGTAAAGTCACCAGAAATCACACCACTCGCAATAACCTTACTCGCCACCGCCTGCCAACAAGCAGACTTGCCAGATGGCGCACTGAGTATACTTTGTGGTGTCGGCACTGAAGTCGGTGCAGCACTGGTTGCGCATCCGAAAGTTGATCAAATCGTATTTACTGGCTCTGTGCCAACTGGCCAACACATTCTAAAAAGCGCTGCAGACAACGCCACACCTTGCATAATGGAGCTCGGCGGAAAATCAGCCGCGGTTGTATTTAATGACGCTGACAGAAAACTATTTATTGATAGCGTTGCCTGGGGGATTTTCTTCAACGCGGGGCAAGTCTGTTCAGCCATGTCACGTATTTTAGTAGAACGCGATATCTACGAAGAAATTGTGCAAGAAGTGACTGACCTCGCACAATCAGTTAAGCCAGATACGGCTGAGAAAGTAGAGCTCACACCAGTCATCTCAGAAGAACAACGCCAGCAAATACTTGAGATGTGCGATACCGCCGTAGAGCAAGGCGCACGGCTCGTCACAGGCGGTAAAGCTTTAGCAGGCCGCGACGGTTTTTATATCGAGCCAACCGTGTTTGCGGATGTAACACCTGAAATGAATATCTTCCAGGAAGAAGTCTTCGGCCCAGTGATTGTCATCACCCCTTTTGATAGCGAAGAACAAGCCTACGAACTCGCCAACGCAACAGACTTCGGTTTAGTTTCAGGCGTATTCACCAATGATTTATCCAGAACCGTGCGAGCCACACGTGCGTTAAAAGCAGGGCAGGTATTCGTGAATGAATGGTTTGCCGGAGGAATCGAAACCCCATTTGGTGGGGTAAAACTATCAGGCTTTGGTCGGGAGAAGGGACAAGAAGCTTTGTATAGTTATGTGAATACCAAGAATGTGGCGATCCGAGTGAACAATAAGCCTTCTTAATTCGAATTGCGACTGAATCTGGAATTACTGACAAACAGGCTTTTAAGTCCGTAAGACTCTTTAAGTGCAGCTAGTGGAATGGGAAGCTCAAGGTGTAATGTATCAAGCGTTGTAAAAAGTGCCCTTGAGGCTAATCTATATAAGTCTTGTTAGTTTTCATGGGATAAGTCCGACCTGCAAAAACATAGGGCCATAGAATTTCGCTCCAGAAAGTTATTCCAAACACTTTGAGAGGGATGATAACCCAACAAATTTTTGCATTGGTTTCAGGAGTCCTACAATAAAAAATACTATTGATGAGGACTTAGTCCCTGAAAGCAAGTTGAGCATTTTTAAATAACCAGGTAAGTAAATGATGTTCGTATTAGGGAATCTTCCCAACGATATCGAAGAAAAAGATATCAGGGATTTTTTAAACCCTTATGTAAAAGTCAGTGATGCCTTTTTCTTTAAAAAAAGTGACTACTGCTGTCATTCTGAATATGAGTGTATGGTAACTTTTGATATTTCTAGCCGTGTTAGGGGTTACACCTTGCAAAACAGGCTGAATAACTACTGCTGGAAAGGGCATCGGATTCATTCACGTATGTTGATTTTCTAAAACAGTAGCAAAATGCGGGATTCGTGCTTCTGATAATATTATGGAATTGAACAGCGGCTCCCGCCCACTGCTTTAATAGCAAATGCATAGATCATTGCGACACCCTGAAGTCCCCTATAGCGACCTGTAACACCTGAATGCCCTGATGACATATCGGTGCGTAGTATTAAGACATTGTCATTGGTTCGCAGCGCACGTAATCTGGCGACCCATTTGGCCGGCTCCCAATACGTTACGCGGCTATCCGATACACTACCCAGCACCAGCATATGTGGGTAGGCTTTGGTACTAACATTCTGATACGGTGAATAAGCCAGGATATTTTTGAAGTCTGCTACATTCCTGGCAGGATTGCCCCATTCCGACCATTCTCCCGGGGTCAGGGGTAAAGTCTCATCTAGCATGGTATTGAGCACATCAACAAACGGAACATCCATTATCATCGCACAAAAAAGTTTACTATGCTGATTCGCACCATAGCCCATGATCATCCCACCTGCGCTTGACCCATAAGCAACAATTCGACCTGGACTGGTGTATTTTTCACTGTTCAAATATTGTGCTACTGAGATGAAATCCCTGAAAGTATTAGTTTTTTTGTCCAGACGGCCGTTTGTATACCAGCCATATCCTTTATCCATACCACCACGCACATGCGCCAGAACCAGAATAAATCCTCGATTTACCAGGCTCAAGGCGTTCGCTCGAAAATAGGCATGCTGCGATTGTCCATAGGCGCCGTAAGCCTGCATGAAAACTGGTGCCGTTCCATTCAGCAGCGTGTCCTTGTGATACAGCAGGGTGACAGGAATCTGCTCTCCGTCGTAAGCCGGTGCGCTTATGCGTCGGCTAATATAATTGTTTATAGTATGTCCGCTGGGTATTCGTTGCTGTTTGCGTAATACAAATTCGCGTGTTTCCATATCGTAGTCATAAACGCGCACTGGTGTGGTCAGGGATGAATAATTTATGCGGAGAATATCCGTATTAAATTCATATCCGCTGGAATAATTCAGGCTGTATGCTTCCTCCGGAAAAATAACTGAATGCTCCTTGCCATCAGAGAGCCGACGGATAACCAGCCGCTCCAAGCCATTTTCACGCTCCTTACGTACCAGGTGTTTAGCGAATATTCCCATGGAAACAATGAACCTACCCGGTTTATGCGGAATAACTTCCTGCCAATGTTTGCGCTGCGGTGTTTTTAGGGGCGCCACCATGATCTTGAAATCATCAGCCCCATCAGCATTGGTGCGGATGAATAAGCGATCAGCATATTGGCTTATGGCATATTGAAGATCTGACTCTTTTTTGGTGATTAACTGTAGCTGGCTCTGCGTTTTTTGCGCATCAATAAGATAAACCTCGCCAGTGTGATAGTCACCCACACCAATACCAAAATATTTATGGTTTCGGGTTAGCCAGACAGAGGTTGAAAAGCCGCTTTTTTCAGGTGTTTCATACAACAGTACATCTTTGTCTTTTGATGTACCCAGCCTGTGTCGCCATACAGATCTTGCCCTGCTGCTGCTGTCCAGGCGTACATAAAAAAATCCGCTGCCATCCAGCAACCAGACAATATTGCCGTCTGTATCAAACAAATGGTCAGGTAGATTTTTTCCGGTGCTCAGGTCACGAACAAATATCTGGTAATGTTCAGAGCCATCATTATCAACCGAATATGCTAGAAGTTGATGATTCTGCGTGTGTTTGGTCGCACCCAGAGTAAAACTGGCTTTACCTTCTGCCAGCACATTAGTATCGAGGATTAATTCATCATGACGGCTTGGCTCCAGTGAAAATAAAGTTTCCTGGGATTTAAATTCACTGCTTGGACGCCTGAACAGGATGCGATAATTTTTATCTCGCACATCTCGCCAGAAATAGGCGTAGGAATTATCGACCTTGGGGACAGTGCTATCATTTTCTACTACTCGACCAATCAATTCCTGATAGAGTATTTTCTGTAATGGCACAACGGATGCCATTTTTTCATAGAAATAGGTATTCTCTGCTTGCAGGTAATTTCGAATCTCTTGTGGTAGTAAGGATGGATCGTTAAGCGCTTGTTGCCAGCTATCGGCCTTTAACCAGGCATAATCATCCGTGATTGAAATACCATGATATTGAGTAGTGACAGGATTACGTTTAGCAAAAGGCTCACCAATCGGACTGCTTTGCGATACATCGGGAACAACAATCATTCCCAACATCAATACAAGGGAAGAGATAAAAATGCGCATAATGATAGGCTAAATATTAGTGGTTTCTCTGTCACCTAACATTCTATCAGGGTCTATAAGATTTTATTCTAATATCTAAATCCTCGTTCTTCACCAATAATATGCGCGCCACACGCGCTTTAAAAGCAGGGCAGGTGTTTGTGAATGAATGGTTTGCTGGCGGTATTGAAACGCCCTTTGGTGGGGTAAAGCTATCGGGTTTTGGCCGTGAAAAAGGGCAGGAAGCTTTGTATAGTTATGTGAATACCAAGAATGTGGCGATCAGAGTAAATAAATAGATTTAAGCCGCAGTCAGTTGTGTAACCTTAAGCTCATTTCGATGCTGTTCAGCCTGCCAAAGATCATATTGAGATTGCTGGTTTAACCAACTCTCAGACGATGTTTCAAATGCTATCGATAAGAGCACCGCCATTTCAGGGCTGATACCAGCCTTGCCATTGAGTATCATTGATAGGGTTTTTCTACTCACACCAAGGCCTTTAGCCGCATCTGTGACTGTTAAACCTAAAGGCTCGATACATAACTCTTTTAATACCTCGCCAGGGTGTGGGGGATTGTGCATTAACATAACTTCACCTTGATGTTCAGTTTGGCTATTCTCTGTAAATATAGTATCAATGATAATCTTTCTGATTTACAACTTCTTGCGATCTTCTTTGTGATGCCAAATACGTAAAATATAAATCATCTGATCTGTGATTAAATATCGAGCGATATAGTTACCTATGAATAAATCCCTGATTACTTCAGGATCAGGTGCTAATTCCACTTTTACCCCAATCTTTGGAAACTCTTTTAATTGAGAAATACCCTTAGCGATTGAAGAAGCTGCTTTTTGCGCGGCTGATGGATTATTTACCTGGATGAATTCTTTAAGTCGTATTAAATCTTGAATGGCTTCATCAGAATACGAAACTTTCATCGTTTAGGTGGCTCTATCTCATTTTCTGAGCCCCAGCTAGCGAGCCATTCATTAACATCGTTTTCAGGAATAACCTTCCCAGATTTAACTGATTCAATGGCCTCAAGCGTTTCTGTCCAACGCTTTTCTTCTAACGTTCTACGCTCTAAAAACTCTTCGAGTGCTTTATTAATCAAATAACTTTTACTCCTATCAAGTTCAATTGATAGGTTCTCAAGGGGAGTTTCAATTTCTGGTTTTAATCTTACGCTAGTAATACCCATGGCATAAACCTGTTATTTACAATGTATTAACTTGTAATACATTGTATTTTCAATTGAACGTCTATGCAAATTTAGTGTGTAACTAATTGATCAAAGATACGAAAACTTCTCAAATATAATCTGTTGTTTAGGAATACCAGCCGATTTAAGTGTCTCCACTGCTGAATCCAGCATCACCGGTGGACCGCAGAGTAGATATAGCCACTTTTCAGGGTTTGGCATATCCAGCGCTCCTTGTATGGCAGGTTCATCGAGAAATCCTGTAGAGCCTTTCCAGTCTTGAGGAGGTTCTGAGAGCACATAATCTACTTCCAGGTTTATTTGTTTAGATGCTTCCTGCAATTCATCCTTAAAGGCAATCTGGCTTTCAATGCGATTGCCATATAAGAGCTTCACTGGTCGTTTATCTTTGTCCTGTGTCATTTGCCGGATGATACTCATCATAGGTGCGACACCGATTCCACCAGCAAACATTACGATACCGTCGAACTTCTGATCATCAATAATAAAATAGCCATGTGGCCCATCAATATAGGCATTATCTCCACCCTTAATATTGCCGATATCGTTAGTGAAATCACCAGATTCTTTAATCGTAAAACGTAATTGCGGAAGGTCAGAAGGAGCGGAGCTAATCGAGAAGGGATGTTCGGTAAGATTGAATGGTGCTTTTTGTAGTTTTAACCAGGCAAACTGTCCTGCTTTAAATTGAAAGTTGCTGTTGTTTTTCTCATTGGCCTCAATCGTAATATGCCAGGTTTTGAGTGCCGCAGGTATGACACTCGCGACTTTGAATAAGCGCTTTTTTTGCAGCATAGGCATAATCAAATAAGTGCGTAATAAAGTCAGCGACGCGAAAGCAATTAAACCAAACCAGAAAACTTTCATTACCACGGCTTCACTGTAACGACCGGCTACTAATACATGATGCAAACTGGCTGCCACCACCACAAGTGCAGCCAAGCCATGCAGCCAGCGCCAGATTTCATAGCGGTAAGGGAGTTGATCTCTAAACAGTGCGGTTATAACCAATACGGGTAATAAAACCCACGCGAACATACCCGTGACAAAGGCTGAAAGAGGAAGGTTAAGGGAGAGCTGTCCGGTCGTATCCCAAGGCATGCCCTTATTGATCGACAACGTATAAAAATAGGGGTGAAGCAGGATTAACCCCGCCAACACAATCGCCATTAATTGATGCAAACGCATCGTTTTATCAATCCCGATCTTTCCAGAAATGGAACGAAAACGTCCAGAAAGTAAAAAGCTCAATAACATCCAGGTAAAGCCGATCAGGCCAAAAGCAGATGCAAATTCATTAGGGAATTCGCGCAGTGGTTTATTTTGCAAAAATGCCAATAAAAGAGGTAAAGCAGATACTAGTAGATAAAGAACAAGCAACAAACGCGGGTTTAATCCGTCTAGAATCTGTGATTGTTTTTGTATTTTATTCATCTTAGTCTTTTTAAAATTTTATTATTTCGTCTTCCTAATGGTGTTCTCAACCTTGCCCACTCCATAGTGAGAAAGACCTCAGAGTTTAGATTTATTATTCTACTCTGAGTTTATGAGGTTTGCAGGTGATATCGAAACCCCATTTGGTGGAGTGAAACTATCAGGCTTTGGTCGGAAAAAAGGGCAGGAAGCTTTATATAGTTATGTGAATACCAAGAATGTTGCGATTCGGGTGAACAAAAAGAATTCTGATTGACTATTTATTTCGACTAAATCTGGAATTACTGACAAACAGGTTTTTAAGTCCATAAGACTCTTTAAGTGCTGCTAGGGCACTGGGTAGCTCAAGGTGTAATGTAACCAAGTGTTGTTGCATGCGGCACCTGTCCGCTTTATTACGAACAATACTGATTACCGAATAGTTCGTGCCACCCTTACCACTGGCGTAGATTGTAAAATGCTCCGGACGTGTGCAGCCGCTACTACTCACCCTGATTATGATATGTTTATCAGTGAATTGTGCACCGTATAAAGGTTCTAGTTTACCGCTGTCATTTGCAAAAAGGCTTGAGCTCAAAATGCCAGCTAATAGCAGCGTAATAACAAGTGTGTTCCTGATCATGGAATTGCTCCAGTTCAATTGGAAGAGTAATTATGTTTATCGTATCACCTATTAAAATGACATATATGGACACCTCTTCAATTTCAAGCCCTTTTTACTAATAAACCAACTTTTTTGGTTTCTTCAAGCCAGCCGAGTCCG
>RCNF010001918.1_pt1 | contig 11086 bp, 7 predicted proteins | sample 2041311 | NCBI WGS metagenome assembly RCNF01 (sample SAMN09708228, study PRJNA481090) | Marine sediment metagenome, whole genome shotgun sequencing project. | biome: marine sediment; feature: ocean; material: sediment; isolation source: Sewage treatment plant 2 marine sediment (STP2) ... | reverse complement strand
GCTGTCGGGCCCGTCCTCTCTGGCCAGAGTCGGAAAGCCCGCATCCTGCTCGAGAGGCTGCTGAAGGAATTCATGACCGATAGGGGAGATCCCATCGACTCCAGCGAACTGCGCCATCCGGATGAGGTGGAGCTTGATCAGAACGGGGAGCTGCTCTACGCGCTGGATCAGTACACGCGCTGGACCGGTGATCAGGGGATCGTGCGGGATCACTGGGACCGCGTGGTGGCTTTGGCGGAGTTCCCGCTGCAGGACCAATTCCGGCACAGCCCCTCCGGCCTGCTCACCAACATGCGTGAATACTGGGAACGGCACCGCGTCCACGGCATCGCGCCCGGCATGGAACTGGCCCACCAGATATTCGTGAGTCTGGGGCTCGAATCTGCGGCCGGCCTGGCGCGCCTCCTAGGCCGAGGGCCTCAGGCGGAGCGCTGGTCGCGGGAATCGAGGCGTCTCCACATGGCCGTATTCGAGGACGCCGGATACGGTTTCGTCCAGCAGGGGAGGATCCTCAAGAGGCGAGGCACGGATGGCGAGATCTGTCGGAAGATCCAGCCCCTTCCCGGGGCGCTGCTCCCGGATGGGAGCCCCCTTGGCGCTCCGGGAGATCATCTCATCGATCCCGATACCACGGCGGCCCTGCCCCTGGCCTTCGGCATAATCCCAGGAAGCTCGGACCTGGCAGCCGGGACCCTGGACGGATTGGAGGCGCTCTGGAACCAGGCCTGGAAGGGCGGCGGCTACGGCCGCTATCACAGCAGTTCCGAACCCGATGCCTGGGGCCCCTGGCCGTTCCCCTCCTTGATCGTGGCCCGTGCCTGCATGGAGGCCCGCCGTTTCGAGCGGGTCTGGGACATCCTGCGCTGGCTGGACACCATGCCGGGCTCTCTGTCCGGAACCTGGTTCGAGTTCTATGGGGAATCCCACTCCCCACCTTTCGCCCAGATCGGCCTGACGCCCTGGACCTGGTCCGAGATGCTGATGCTGTTGGTAACGCACGTGTTGGGGATCCGTCCGGGACACGACACGCTCCGGATCCGGCCGATCCTGCTCCCCGGCCTGGACAGGATCCAGGGAACCTTCCCGCTCCGCAGGGGTTCGCTTGAGATCATGATCGGTAGGAGGGACGCCGCCCGCGGTATCGCGGTGAAAAGTGATGCTCCCATCCTTCACAAGGATGCAGAGGAAGTCGAGCTGGCCTACACAGGCGGCGACATCCACGTGGAACTCGATGTGTGATGAGGACCCATCCCCCCTTCCTCCTCATGAGCTTTTGCCCTTTACCGATGATTGCGCTATATTAACTGCCTGCGCTGCAGTCGAATCCATGCAGGAGTGAGAAATGTCCGGACGCAATCTGATCCTGGTCTGCAATGCCCATCTCGATCCGGTCTGGTTGTGGGTATGGCAGGAAGGACTGGCCGAGACACTCACGACTTTTCGTACCGCCGCCAGGTTTTGTGAGGAATTCGAAGAGTTCGTGTTCTGCCACAACGAGGCGCTGCTCTACGAGTGGGTGGAGCTGTATGAGCCGGCCCTTTTTCTACGCATCCAGGACCTGGTCGCGGCAGGGCGGTGGCACATCATGGGCGGCTGGTACATCCAGCCGGACTGCAACCTCCCCTGCGGAGAGTCTTTTGTTCGCCAGGCCCTGGTGGGCAAGATGTATTTCCTCCATAAATTCGGTGTGGAGCCGCGGACGGCCGTAAACCTGGATCCCTTTGGCCATACGCGCGGGCTGGTCCAGATCCTGAAAAAATCGGGCTATGATTCCTACCTGTTCTGCCGGCCCGATCCCAAGGATTTCGAGCTGCCTGCCAAGGATTTCATCTGGGAAGGCTACGACGGTTCGCAGATCCTGGCACATCGGGCCCCCGAACACTACAATTCGGAACCCGGCCAAGCGGCACGCAAGGTCCGGGACTGGCTGCAAAACAATCCTGACGCCGATACTGGGCTCCTGCTCTGGGGCATCGGCGATCACGGCGGGGGCCCCTCACAAAAAGACCTCGAGGATCTGAGGGGGCTCATCTCCGAAGAGGCAGAGCGGGGAATACGGCACGGTACTCCTGAGGAATACTTTGGAGGACTGGGAAATACGCGGGACAGGTTGCCCCGGTTCAGCCGGGACCTCAATCCCTGGGCCGTGGGCTGCTACACAACCATGTCGCTGGTCAAGCAGAGGCACCGCCGCCTGGAAAACCTGTTCCTGGGCACGGAAAAAGCCGCTGCACACGCTTTCCTGGCCGGGACAATGGAATACCCCCGGGGGGAGCTGGATGCCGCATTGAGAGACCTCCTGTACTGCCGTTCCACGACATCCTGCCTGGATCTTCCATCCCTGAAGTTGAGAGGCAGGCCGTGCAGCGGATGGATCATGGGATCGAGATCCTGGAACGGATCCAGAGCCGGGCCTTCTTCAGTCTGCTCGGAGGACAGGCGCCGGCCAGGGAGGGGGAGTTCCCCATCCTGGTATACAATCCCCATCCCTTCTGTGTGGAGGAAACTCTGATCTGTGAATTCCAGCCTCCCTGGCCCAACACCGATCTCGAGTCCTTCTGGCAGCCCGAGATGACGGATGATGGGGGGCGGGAGATTGCATGCCAGGTGGAGCGTGAGAGCAGCAACATCTCCGTGGACCAGCGCAAACGGATCTCATTCCAGGCTGCCCTCGGGCCCTGGGAAACGAAGCGGTATTCAGTGTTTCTGAGGAGCGCCGCACAGCCGGATACATGTGTCCGCACGGTGGAACGGAGTCTTATACTTCCTCAGAACGGAGGGTGCGTCGAGATCGATCCGGAAAGCGGCCTCGTGCAGCGATTCGAATGCCGTGGGATTCCCCTCCTGCTTCCTGGGGCTTTGCAGCTGCTGGTCATGGATGACTATCCGGACCCCTGGGGGATGAAGGTCCGTGCTTTCCGGGACCTGAAGGGGCGGTTCGAGCTGATGACTCCCAAGGAAGCGGCCTCGTATTCAAAGTCGGGCGCTGAAAAACTCCCTCCGGTCCGGATCATCGAGGATGGACCTGTTCGGACAGTAGTGGAGGCCCTGTTCAAGTTCGGCCGCTCGTATGCCTGTGTCCACTACCTGGTGCCACGGGAAGGCCCGGGATTCGAAGTAGCGATCCGTATCTATTGGAATGAGAAAGACCGTATGTTGAAGCTCAGCCTTCCCTCACCCTTTGCGGATGGGGCGTGCCGCGGCCAGGTCGCGTATGGTGTCGAGGAGTTCCAGCGCTTCGGCGAGGAGCTCGTGGCCCAGAAATGGGTGGCCGTCCTGTCCCGAGACGGGCAGACCGCCCTCACGGTGGTGAACGACAGGACACACGGATTCGATTTCCTGGACGGAGAGCTGCGGCTCTCTCTGCTGCGTTCCGCTGCCTATGCCGCCCATCCGGTCGCCGATGACATCCCTATCCTGCCGCATGACCGCTTCATCCCCAGGATCGATCAAGGCGAGCGCTGTTTTCGCTTCTGGATTGGAGGAGGGAATGCTGAAGAATGTCTGCAGAAAGTCGACCGGGATGCTCTGATACGGAACGAGCCGCCCATCTCCCTTTGCTGCTATCCCACCGGGGAGGGGAGCATCCCCGGACCCGCGGTCCTGATCGAAGATAAAGCTGTGCTGCTAACCGCCCTCAAGCGTTCCGAGGACGAGAGGAGACTGGTCCTGCGGCTGTTCGAGCCTACTGGAAGACAGCGGTCTGCACAGGTGTCTGTCCCGATCCTGGGTGTCGATCTCACACTGAACTTTGATCCCTTCGAGGTCAAGACCCTGGTTGTGGACCTTGACACCGGAAAAGCGGTGGAAACCGACCTCCTGGAACGAGAAAACGATCCATTGGACGCAGGCGCCTCCTCTAATAGTAAAAAGGAAATCCCTGAAAGTCCGTGAATAGGAAAACGTCTCCGCCTGTAAGAGTCGCCATGGTCGGCATCGGCGGCTACGGCCATCACTACCTCCAGGCTCTCTGGAACGAGATTCCACGCGCCCGGGCTCGCCTGGTGGCTGCGGTCGAACCTTTCCCGGAGAATGCTCCGCTGAGCCTCGAGATCAAACAGGCCGGTGTCCCCCTGTTTCAGGCATTGAAGGATGTGTTTGCCGCCGGCATCGCAGCGGATCTGGTGGTGATCGCCTCTCCCATCCAGGAGCACGTGCCCCAGGCCCTCACGGCCCTTGAGCACGGCTGCCACGTTCTCTGCGACAAACCCCTGGCCGCTACCGTCCAGGATGCGGACCGCCTGATCCGTGCGGCCGCCTCGGTAGACAGACACGTCCTCATCGGCTATCAGTGGTCCTTTTCAGCGGCTGTGCAGGCGTTAAAGAGCAAGATCCACAGCGGTGAGATGGGAAGGCCCATGAGGTTCAAGACACTCTGCCTGTGGCCGCGGGATCTGGCGTATTACCGGCGCAATGACTGGGCCGGTCGCCTCCGGGACCAGAGAATGGGGCGGTGGGTCCTGGACAGCCCTGCCAACAATGCCATGGCCCATTTCCTGCATAACCTGCTCTATCTGCTGGGGGACAGGGCTGACACGAGTGCAGTACCGGTAGAGATCACGGCCGAAGCTTACCGCGCCTTTCCCATCGAGAATTACGATTCGGTGGCCTGCCGCATCTTCACCAGCGCCGGTACCGAGGTTCTGTTCTACGCCTCTCACGCCGTACCCGAGGCAGCCGGGCCTGTCTTCCACCTGGAGTTCGAGGAAGCCGAAGTGGAGTGCGTGGATGCTGGGGGGAGCGATATCATCTGTCGGGTCGGGAGCGGTTCAGAAATTTGCCTGGGATCTCCCGCATCCGGTCATCAGTTCCAGAAGCTGTTCGAGGCTCTGGATCTGGCCGCCCCAGCAGAGACGACGGGGGACAATCCCGATCAGCCGGCGGTACTGTGTGGACCCGAGGCGGCCCGGGCCCAGACTGTGTGTGTGAACGGCATCCAGGACTCGGTGGGGGGGGCGGTGGACATGCCTCCGTCTCTGGTCCGGGAAGGGCCGGGGGGAGGGATCTGGACCGAGGGGCTGTCCGAGGCTTTCCAAGAGGCCTATGCGCGGAGTTCGCTGCCCTCGGAGATCGGTGTAGGGTGGGCTGTGAAAGGGAGTACCGTGGAACTCCGGGATTATGTCCACTTCCCGGGCGGCCTGGATCCAGAGGGGGATGAAGATGGCACGTGATTCGCGAGAACTGGTGAGAAAGACCCTGGCCTTCCAGGGACCTGCCCGGGTACCTCGGCAAGTGTGGTTCCTCCCCTGGGCCGAGATCCACCACCCTGAAACGCTGGCTCGTCTGCAGCTGGATTATCCCGACGACATCGTCTCTGCCCCGACGCTCTACACCACCCCGACCAACGTGAGCGGCGACCGCCATGCCAAGGGGGAGTATATTGATGAGTGGGGCTGCCGGTTCTCTAACCCGCACGAAGGGATCATCGGGATCGTCCAACACCCACTGGTCTCGACATGGGGAGACCTGGACCGCTTCCAGACTCCGGATGCGGTGCTGGGGGTGGATGTCGAGGCCGTCAACCGGTTCTGTGCTGATACTGACCAATACGTTCTATCAGGGGCCATCGTGAGGCCGTTCGAGCGATTGCAGTTCATCCGCACCATGGAACAGGCCCTGATCGACCTCATGGAACAGCCTCCTGAACTCTTTGAGCTGCTCGAGAGGATGCACGCCCACTATCTCAAAGAGGTCGAGGCCTGGGCCCGGACCGAGGTGGACGGCATCGCCCTCATGGACGACTGGGGAACGCAGACCGGGCTCCTGCTGCATCCGGATGTTTTTCGACAGATATTCAAGCCTCTGTACCGGGACTATGCCGAGATCGCGAGGCAGTACGGGAAGGAGGTCTTCATGCACTCGGACGGCCACATCACTCCCATCATCGAGGACCTCATCGAAGTGGGTGTCCAGTGCTTGAATGCCCAGATCTTCTGCATGGGTGTAGAGGACCTGGGCCGCCTTTACCGGGGCCGCATCACCTTCTGGGGCGAGATCGACCGCCAGCATCTTCTCGTTCACGGCACACGCGAGGACATAGCAGAGGCCGTCCGCACGGTCAAGGACAACCTGTATGCGGAGGGCGGTGTCATCGCCCAATGTGAATTCGGGCTGGAGGCCGATCCCGACAATGTGCTGGCCGTGTTCGAGGCCTGGGCGCGCCTAGACCGGCCTGGTTCCTGAATTCCTCCCTCCTCATTTTTTTCTTCCGGTATCACCCCTCTTTTCACCCTCAAAGGTGGTTGACAGGATGAATGATTCATCTTATTGTATTAAGCGAATAATACAATTAACGCGAGAGAAACCCATGTTTCGATTCAAAATTGACTACGGATCGCCGCTGCCCCTCTACAGGCAGCTCATCTACCTGGTAAAATTGGAGATACTCTCGGGCCGGCTCGAACTGGGTGATCAGCTCCCTCCCATCCGAGAACTGGCCAAGAGCCTCAAGATCAATCCCAACACTGTCGCAAAGGCCTACTACACTTTGGAAGAAGAAGGCTTTGTCGAAAGCCGGAGAGGGAGCGGCAATTGGGTGAACTACAAAGCCGGCCGCCTCGATGGGCTCCGCGAGGGCATGGTGGAGGACGAATGGAGGGGCTTCCTGGAAAGGGCCGTTTCCCTTGGAGCCTCCCCCCAGCTCATCCGAGATCTTGTGAAGAGGGATTTAAACCATGACTGAAATAATCCTGAATGTTAAAGGGCTGAAGGTCAAGATCGGGAAGAAGACCATCCTGGATGATATAGAGGTCTCCTTCGCCAAGGGGGAGTGTGTACTGCTCGCCGGTGCCAACGGCGCGGGCAAGAGCACATTCCTAAAATGCTTGGCGGGTGCCATCCTTCCGGACCAGGGGATTGTCGGCTATACCGAGGGCCTCGGTCCAGAGAAGATCGGATTCATCTCCGACCGCCTCAGCCTGTTCGAAAATTATTCAATCAAGCAGGGGATCGATTTTCACTCCCGGATTTTCGGGATCGAAAATCTCGACACCACCCTGATAGAGGAGCTGAGCTTCGATCAGTCACAGAAGATCAAGCACCTCTCCGCGGGTGAAAGGACGCTGTTTAACCTGTCATTGGTTTGGTCACAGGAGCCGCAAGTCCTGTTGATCGATGAGGTGATCCATGTGATCGATCCCTATCTGCGGGACAAGTTCCTCGAAGCCGTGATCGAACTCATGGACCGTTGCGGCACCACGGTCTTCATGGTCAACCACACCTTCTCGGAGATCGAGAGGATCCCGGAACGGGTCCTGGTCATGGCTGACGGCCGCTTCATCCTGGATGAGAAGACCGAGGTCCTAGCTGCGAAGCTCAAGAAGGTGGCCTCTGTTAAAGATATCCCCGCTGATGTCCCCTGCATCTACCACCAGAAGGCGGCCGGAACCCGCGAATATTATGTCTATCCATTCAGCCCGGAGCTGAAGAAAAAGCATCCCCTGGAATATCAGGACATCGATCTCAATGAGATCATCAAAGCCTACATCGGAGGCGAGTATGCAAAAAAAAGAATGGCTTGAGGTACTGAAATCAGGGCTGTTTTTTACGGCCGCGATGTTTATGATGCCCGTGTTCATCCTCTTGGCCCGATTAGCTCCGGGATGCACGTACAGCGATGTATTCTTCCTTGTCAGCCAGTTCGGCCTCTTCTTCTGGGCCTTCTTCATGGGCGCTTCCTTTCTGATGTCGGAGCGCCTACAGAGGAGCGAGATCTATCTGTTGTCTCTCCCCTACACAAAATCCCGGCTCCTGTTTATCAAGGTCCTGCCGCGGCTGGTGGGAGCGCTGGTATTTTTCGGGCTGTATACTTCGGCCTACCTTTCCTGGGGAGAAAACTCGACCGCCTTCTCGTTCATCTCCTTCGCCCTTATTTATTTTTCCCTGTTCTGCATCTCGCTCTCTTTCTCACTGAGCTCAGAAAATTTCCTGGTGCTGTTTTTCTTATCCCTGTTCGGGCTGATGGCCTTCCTGGGATTGTTGGTCATGGTGGTCCGGATCGTCCTTTACATCAAGGACTACTATCTCTATGAGCCGGAGGTATTCACGTTCTTCAATGGAGAACTCGACGAGATCTTCGTCCGGCTCCTCCCCTGGACGGCGGCGATCCTACTGCTCCCTTTGATTGTGTCGTTCAATCGGGCGTTTAAGAAATGGGACGCCCGGCCTGTTTTGGTTCACAACCTGAGATTCATCAAGACGCTCGTCCCGTGGGGCGTGGTTTCCCTGATCGCTGCCGTGTTCTTTTTGAATCTAACGCTGAACACCGGGTTCAGGATCTTCCATCTGACACGAGGACACCAACTGATCGAGAATCACGCGTTATCCGGTGTAAAGATCTATGCTGGCTCCCGAGCCCATAAGATCAGGGAGCTGGGCGACTATGTTTGGGGTTTCGCAGATTTTGAGGGGGCGGCCTACTGCCAGACACCGCGGGGGATCGGCCGCATCGATCTTTCGGATTATTCCCAGGAACTCGTTTATGAACTGCTTCCCGGAAGAGAGATCGAGGGAGGATTCAGATATTTCGACGGCTGCCTGGCGTTTTTCACCAATCGACGGACCGGAAAAGACCAGAAGTTCGAGGTCCTGGACGTGTCCACCAGGGAACTCCGGAGCGTGGAATGGGACCTGGATCACTTTGCCCGATATTACCGGCCCTGGCTGTTTGCCGCAGACGTCGAGGACGGGGAGCGCTTCTGGCTCTTTCGTCTGGGTGATAAGGAACGGATACAGCATATATACAGGCTGTGGGAGGACGGCCGCTATGAACGCGTGGCCGAAAGCCGGAACAGCACCCGTTACTTGAACGGGACGCTCATGACCTATTCGGATGGGCATATCACCTTTCTGAAGATCGATGCGAGAGGAACTCGGATTGTCAGGAACATCCCCAATCCGGATGGATTCGATTTCGGCAGCGGCTGGAACCGGGATTTGGGACAAAACCTCGTCCCCCGTGTCGAGATATATGGATATCAACGGATCCTCCGCCAGGAAATGAGATCAGATTACCGGTTCGCACGGCTTGACCTTGAGGACTTTATTATCGTGGAAGTAGACAACATGAAGATCTGGGATACGGAATTCGGTGCAGGCAATCACTTCCTCATCGAGCAGCCGGACCGCTCTTCCCGGGATCTGAACATCTACAGCTTATCCGGAGGCGAGATCACGTTCATGAAGACACTCGCCAGTATCGATAGAGAAAAAACCGAGTGGAATCTGAATACCTTTGAGACCGGCCTGGTCATAGAGGAGGGAAGGAGCGTGACGGTATTTTCTGTGCCTGCCCTGGAGGAGTTGAAGTACAAAAAACTCGACTGACAATCCCCGTTCCGCTGGGTGCTGGCTCACGGATCCCAAGCCTTGCCTGCAAACATCATTGTGCTATACAATGGCTGCCTCTGTGTGAATTGATGCTATTGAGGAGGCCGCCATCACCGTCTTCGATTTCTTTCAGAACCTGAAGCTCCTGAGGCTTCCTAAAAACCACTATCCGGTAGAGGCAACGGTAGCCAGGGAGATCAAACACACCCTGGCTGCGCAGGCCGAGATCCAGCTCGCATCATCCGAAGGCTTCCGGTCCGAGGGCGGTGCCCTGAATATCCTGGTGGTATCTCTCTCCCAACAGGAATCCTCGTCCTTGCCCCCAGCCTGGCCCCGAAAAGGGGACACGGACACCCTGTTTTTCCATGTGGATGATGAGGGCTGCGGTTGGCTGTTGGCTTCGCAGCCGGCCTTCCTCTACCTGGCCTGGACACACATAGTCGAGGACCTCCTGGACCTGGATGTCTCGGAATTGACCTGGTCGGCCTCCCCTGCGTTCACTCGCGAGAAGTCCACCTTCGACCTCTTCCTGACCCAATATGCCCGTCTTATACGTGGATTCGACCGAGAGCTCTACCTGCGCGAATATGCCCGCCTGGGATTCACACATGTGGAGGTCAATGCCCTGGCGGGGCCATTCCCCGCCGAGACAGGAGTGGAGGGGGAGTTCTACCCGGATTTCTACACCTACTGCCCGGCCCTCGACCAGTTCGTGTCGAGCCGCCTGAATCAGGGGCTCTATCCCGAAGAGCATCTCGAGGCCAACCTGGAGCGCCTGCGCCAGAACGCGCTCCTGGCGCTCAAGTATGGGCTGACACCCGGGCTTCTGTGCTTCGAGCCGAGGTCCGTACCGGAGTCGATCTTCGAGAAATATCCCACACTACGAGGCGCTCGCGTCGACCATCCCTTCCGCAGCTTCAAGCCGCGTTACAACCTGTCCATCGCCCATCCCCTGGTCAGGCGCCACTATGCCGAGCTCATCCAGAACCTCCTCGCGCAGGTCCCGGCCCTGGAGTTCCTCTCCATCTGGACCAACGACTCCGGCGCCGGATTCGAACACACCCAGTCGCTTTATGTCGGGCGGAACGGCGGAGCCTACCTGATCCGGGAGTGGAAGGACAACGACGAGATCGCCCGCACAGCGGCTGCCAACACCGTGCGTTTCTTCCGCACGCTGAGGGATGCCGCCCGTGAGATCAATCCCAGGTTCCGGATCACAACCCGCCTGGAGTCCTTCTACGGCGAGCTGCCTCATCTTTGGCCGGAGTTGGGCAGAGGAGTGGATGTGGAAGCCAACTCCCTCCTGGCTGTGGGATGGGAGGCGGACTATCCCCATCCCCGCTATCCAGATGTCAAGGTCATGGGGTCTCTCTATCACAACACCCTCAAGAAGGGGGAAGGGGAGAAGGCGGATGAACTGGGTGAGCGGGACGGCTTGAGCTACTTCTATCACATGTTCGGACCCCACGCCAACCATGAGCCCCTCCTGGGGATTCCCTTCCCCTGGCTGACATATGAAAAACTCATATCCGCCCAAGCCCTGGATCTTAAAAATCTGGCCCACGTGGGGGGGATCCAGCCTCCGGACAAGGTCCCCTATGCGGTGAACCAGGAGGTCTTCCGCCGCTTCCAGCTGGATCCGGGGCTGGACATCGATCGGACCGTGGGAAACCTGGCGGCCGGATGGGTGGGCGAAGACCTCGCAGAGAGCCTCAGGGAGGGCTGGCGGGCCGTCGAGGAGGCGGTGCGGTCCTTCGTA
>RCNF010002699.1_pt1 | contig 11095 bp, 13 predicted proteins | sample 2041311 | NCBI WGS metagenome assembly RCNF01 (sample SAMN09708228, study PRJNA481090) | Marine sediment metagenome, whole genome shotgun sequencing project. | biome: marine sediment; feature: ocean; material: sediment; isolation source: Sewage treatment plant 2 marine sediment (STP2) ... | reverse complement strand
GAAGAAACGAGTACAGGCTCCCCGACTATCACCGTTTGGATCTCTCTATTACACTAAGGGGCAAAGAGAAACCGGGAAAACGATGGAGAGGGGAGTGGAATCTCTCCTTCTATAACGCGTATGCAAGGAAGAATGTATGGACACTCAATTTTGTTGAGGATGAAGAACAAGCCGATGTGACCCATGCCGAAATGACTTATCTATTCTCTATTGTCCCGGCCCTTACCTATAATTTTAAATTCTGATGAGTTTGATACATATATATCGTTATGGTTTTATCCTGTTTGCTGCCCTGATCCTGACTACAGCATGCACGGAAAAAATCGATATCGAACTTGATTCCACCTATGCACGACTGGTTGTGGAGGGTGCTGTCACCACGGATTCTATGAATCACTATGTTCTACTCTCAATAACAAGCGATTACTTCTCAAACAGGCCTTCTCCCCGGGTTCAGGATGCAGTGGTTGAACTCTCTTTCGGGGATGAGACTCTGCAACTTATAGAAAATGAAACAATTCCTGGCCGGTATGAAGCACCCTATGCTTTCAGGGGAGAAATTGGCACTACCTATGATTTGGATATCAGACAACTGGATGTGAACCAGGACGGGGAGGAAGAAATATACCATGCCTCCAGTACAATGTTAGGTGGGTCCGAGCTTGAAAAAATTGAGTTAAAGTACTATCCGACTCCGGTATCTTCGGGGTACACAGTCTTTTTGTACTTATATAATCCTGTCGAGATAAGGGACTGGTTTGGATATAAACTGATTAAAAACAGTGATATCCTCACCGATTCCCTGTATAAATACGGTGTTATTTCTGATGAGCTGTTTGATACTGGGTATTTCCCGGGTCTACCCGTTGGTTTTCTGAGTGACGATGACCCCAGACAGGCTGTTCATCCAGGCGATACTGTTACCTTAGAACTCAACTGTATTGAGGAAGCTTATTATAATTTTGTAAGCGATGCACAATTGGAGATTGCCGGAAACTTTCCCCTATTCTCGGGGCCACCTTCCAATATTGTATCCAATATTGATAATGGAGCATTAGGAATATTTGCTGCATACTCCATTCAGCGTTTCTCTGTGATTATGGAATAAGATTCCATAAAAAGAGGGGCCGCCTCCTAAGAGACAGCCCCTGCTATTTGAAACCTTGTATGCTTGCTTAGTAAAGTCCCAGCTGACGCTTGTTTTTCACTACAATTTCAGGGGATCCGTCAAAGGTGGTAATCAGTCCGGTTATGGTAATATGCTCGCCCAGAAAATAATTTTCAGGTCTCCAGCTGAATTTGCGTGCAACATGTCCCGGAACAACCACGGTGAATTGCTGGTAGGGGAAGTCCCCTCCGAAGAAGAGTAGAAAATCGTCGGTCTCGTTGTTATACCAGGTAGCATAAACCCTTCCGTAGACGTTAGCTACCTCACCCAGGTTGTACTTGACATCGAATACAGAGATCGTCTGAATTCTGTAACCGTAGCTGTAGCTCCAGCGATAGTCGGGGTACCATCTGTGATAATCGCGGTACATATTCCGGTTCCAATACATATTGCCATAGGTAGGATAGTAGAGCACACGATAGTTGTTTGCGTAAGTATTATGGTGATAGTGAAACTTATTAGTGGTGGGGTAGGCATAGTGATAGTGGTTCCCGCCATAATAGTTCCTGTTGTTGTAATAGTTCTTTGTCTTAACAGGTGGGCTGTATCGTGCCTCTTTAGTAACCATGTTATTTGGCTTGCGATAGGTACTGCGAGGATTTTTAGTTGTAGTCATGCTCACAGGTGTGCGTACCTCCTGCCTGGGTTCTTTATATCCATTCTGGTTGCGCTCCTGATTTCCTTTGTTATTATTTGCATTAGGATTGCGCACATACTGCCGCCCATTATTGTTTGGCTCAGTCTTGTTATATTTTGCCTGCTGCCCTTGATTAGTTCGTGCAGTCTGGTTAGTCTTTGCATTTTTGGAACTCCTTGACTGCTGACTGCGGACCTGCGTGGTCTTTGCTTGCATGGCAGGCTGGCTGCTTTTCGCCTTCTTCGATTTAGTTTCCTTTTTATAGGTACTTGAGGTCCTGGCCCGTTCCTTTTTATCCTGAGTAGCGGGACGTCGAGCTGATTGTGCCTGAATGCTTGCAGTTGCAAAAATCAGAGCGATCAGCATTGCGGTTGTGTAAAGTTTAGCTTTCATGATTTCCCGGTTTTAATGTTTTACATATTTGCTTACTTAAGTTCAAAATCAATGCCAAAAACATTAAGTGTAGCATTTACGTTCAACGAGACTCGGGTGCAAATGGTTGCAAATCAACCGGATAAAATAAAAAAGAAAATCCCGGCTCTTTGTGGAACCGGGATCCTCATCTACAGATTCAGTTTTAGGGTTAGTGACTATTTTATGGTAGTCTGAAACAGTTCTGTAGAAGCAAATATAGAGGATATAATTTAAAATCCAACTCTTTAAAGATCCATTTCAATCTTTAATGAATCAAGGCTTAGCCTGACATTCTCCATGTCTTCTTTGATATCTTCCCTGATTTCATCCCAATCAATCTCATTCATTGATGTCTCGATTTCTCTTTTCACCTCCTCCATATCCAGCTTCATCTCAGAAAAGCTTTGTCGCATTTCTTCCCTGACCTCCTCCCAGTCGATCTCCTCAATTTCTTCCAGGGCCTCCAGGTGAGCAGCCTCGATCTCAACCTTCATCTCCTCCCAGTCGATCTCCTCAATTTCCTCCAGAGCCTCCAGATGTGCAGCTTCGATCTCTTCCCAATCTGGCTCTTCAAGCTCCTCAAGCTCCGCATGTTTGCTATCTTTTCGAATGGTATCCTGAACAACAATCTCTACTGGGTCAGCCGGCTCGTACATGTTTTCACTGTGCATTTTATCAATCCTGAAAAAAGAAGGCCCTGCACTGAAACCACTTATAGTCAGCAAAAGAATAATACTTCCTGCAAGCAGGCTTAGCGATAGGATCTTGTCACGCATATTTGTTTTCATGGTATTATAATTTAAGATTCGTTTGATCCGGGAATAAAATTGATCTTTCCTTGATCCGACTGCCCCCGGTGCCAGTCGGGTAAATTGTTGTTGCTCTGCGATATGAATCAGAGCCTTTGCATAATTTACCGGATTATCCGTTTCCCGCAGCACCATGTCATCACAACAGTGCTCACGTTCGTTTCGTATGAATCCCGATATAATCCATACTACCGGATGATAAAAGAGAACTCCTTCAACAAATAGTTGCATAATATTGACCAGGAAATCCCTCCTTTTAAGATGATATAGTTCATGCATGAGAATGGTCTCGATCTGACTGACCGGGAGCATTGTGATCATGCCTGCTGGAATTATAACCGCTGGTTTCAGGTAAGCAAGCAGCAGCGGACCTTTCACCCGGGCTGATTCCAGAAATTCAACAGATCGTTTGATTTCCAGGGATTTACAGATTTGCATAAATCGAGCCTGCCATTCCGGGCCAAGGGGCACACCGCTACTTTGTAATCTCCTGATATGTGCTAATGATGTTACTGAACGGAGCAGCATAAACAGGGCGCCAGCAAAATAGATATAGCCGAACAGGGTAAATATCAGGCTGGTATCAAAAGCTGCTTCGCCAAGGCTTACCCTTGGGAATACTCCATAATAGGTGGGTGCATCCTGCATGGGTGATATGGGCTCATATAAGAGCAGGAAGGCAGCAATGCATGAAATAAACAGAAGAAGTAAGGCAGAAACGGAGATACTATAACGCAGCCCGGATAATCTGCCAGGAATATAGGCCAGGGTCAGGCGGAGCAGGGCAAGGATCAGAAGCCCGATCCAAATACTATGAAAGACAGTTTTTCCGATTGCATACATCCATATTCCGCTCACCTCGAAAAGTCCCATCCTATCTTTCCTCCATTTTTTGAATTAAGGCTTTGAGCTCAGATAACTCATCAGGCGTGGCATTCTGGTTGCCCAACGCTTGCAATACAAGCTTTGATCTGTCGCCCATAAAAACTGTTTTCAATATATGATTCAGGATATTAGATTGCACATCATCAGGTTGAAGAGCAGGGGCATAGACATGCGATCGAAGCTCAGTATCTCGTGTAAGCAGACCTTTTTCGGTCATGATCTGCATCATCTTTAATGAGGTGGTATAACCTACCCTTCGTTGTTTATTTAGCTGATCATTCAAAGCTCGTACTGTCATGGGACCATGTTCCCAGAGTAGTTGAAGGATCTCCAGTTCACTTTCGGTAGGTTTCATAGTTTATACGAAATGTTTCGTAGCAAATATATACGAAGAATTTCGTAATTACAACTTTCAGCTTCAAATGATCGAATATTTAAAGTTTCTTAACAATTAGGTGAGAGGCGTATCCGACTTGAATACAATGGCTTCATAGGTATAAATTTCCGCTGCTTTCCATCCATCCCAGCCTATACCTGCCTTATACCTGGAGCAGTTGCCCAGGAATTCTATAACAGTCCACTTTTCTTTAACAGCTACCTGGGGTAGAAGGGTGCCCCTGTTGGAGCCCAGTTTGATGTAGATACCATGTAAGCCAACAATGATTTCTGAAGGATCGCTTATTCTTTGACGTGGTGTCAGGATGCTTATCTCCAGTTGGAGCTGGGAAAGCTCCAGGGACTGAATGGGTGTAAATCTTGAATCGTCTCTGGCCGCAGAAACAGCCATATTTTCAACATTTTGGTATAGGGGTTCTTCTTCTGAAAATGTACCAATGCATCCCCTTAGCTTCTGATCCACATAGAGAGAAACAAAGGCCCCACATCTGCGCTGCACGGCCTCAGTCAGATCCGGCCTTTCGCGGGATGGATTGGTGTGTGGAGCGATCTCTTCTGCAATGGCTCTTCCTGCCAGCTCAAGAAGTATGCTTTTATCAGATCCCGTAATTTTCATTTGTAAGCGATGATAGAGATATAATCCACAACTTCTGGAGAAGGAGATACCTCGCCGGAGTGACCCCGGGCAAGGACTTCAATCTGATAATCCGGTGACTTTGAACGGGCATATTCCATCAGCGACATGATGGGGCCATATCCACATATAGATGCGCGTTTCTGAATAACAGTCTGCTCAACACCCGGAGCATTGCGCTCGAGAATTTGATCAAGAACCAACTGATCCACTTCCGCGCCTTCAGCAGGAGGGAGGAAATGGGAGAAGTCGCACGAAGCAATAAGCATGATCTTTCGTCGCGTTTTAGCCACAGCCCGGATAATACTCTCTGAGACTAGAGATGCACTTTTATATGTCTGGTCCGTCATGCAAACAGGTACTATAGAAAAGGGATGGTCGGAAAGAAAGTATTGAATAAAAGGTATAATAACCTCTGCTGAGTGTTCCCTGATATGGGCCATTTTATCAAATGGAAGTTTCATGGCTCTGGCCAGCTCAGTATCCACCGGAACCTCACCGATGGAATTGCTCCATAATTCCGACTCATCAATAGCCAGGGGACTGCCAAGGCCTGAATGATTTGGGTGTACAATGACAAATGTGTCAGGGAATAAGTTGTGTCTTCTTATCAGCTGAAAGAAGGGAATGGTCTGGTAACCTGAGTAGAGGTGACCGGCATGGGGAAGTACGGCACCATACACTTTGTCGGGCGACAGATCCGGCTCGGGGTACCGTCCCGAAAATTCAATATCCTGAATCTGATCAAAAATCCTACTTTTCGTTGATGGATAGAATCGGCCTTCCACTGCTGCGCTGCGGGTTCTCATAATACTTTTTTATTAAAGACTCCAATAATTTCCTTGCTGCAAGAGCTACAAGATCCTGCTGGTCCGATGCCTTTCACGCTAGCGTTGTACAGAAATCTTTCTATCAAAAGGTTTCCGCAGGACGGACAATAGGTGTGGTTGTCAAGCTGTGGGGTATTCCCCGGATATACATAGTCAATTTGCTCTCTGGCCATCTCTATGAACCGTTTTATGGTGGAGAGTGGGGTAGGTGGCTTATCCATTTTAAAATATGGGAAATACCTGCTTACATGCAGGACAGTATCTCTGCCGCAATGGTCTGATATCCATTTAAGCATCTCCTCCCATTCCTTATCATTATCGTTATGGTCTGGTATAATCAGGAAGGTAAGTTCCAGGTGCTTCTCCGATTTGGCAATGCTGCGGATGCTTTCAAGAACAGGAGCCAGGCCTGCTCCTGATCGCTATTCATAAAACAGGTTCCGGAACGATTTCAAATCCACATTAAAGGCATCTATATATGGGATAAGTTGCGCCAGTGGAGCGGGATTGATATACCCATTGGTGACCATTACATTACTCAGATTTTGCTCCTTGATCGCCGCAGCACATCTGATCATATATTCAAAATATACCGTGGGCTCATTATAGGTATAAGCCAGACCAATGTTGTTACGATGCAGAGCGGCCTTGCCTACAATATCCTCTGGTTCCCGGTGAGAGTGGCGAGAAAGAATCTTTTGATCAATCTGGGTAATTTCACAATTCTGACAAAAGTCACAGCTCAGGTTACAACCAAAACTTCCAATTGAGAGAATGGTACGACCCGGGTAAAAATGATAAAGCGGTTTCTTCTCAATGGGATCAGAGGATATGGCTGAGAGTATTCCATAACTCTCGGTAAAGAGCTTTCCATTCTTGTTTATACGGGTACGGCATAAGCCGTATTGGGTAGGTTCAGGCTTGCATCCGTGTGGACAGAGAAGACATTGCACCCCCCGGTTTTCAAGTTGCTTGTAGAATGAAGCTTCCTGCATGAGTTAAAGTTACAACGAAAAAGCGATGAATCCCACCAAAAACAAAATGGCCTGCTTTTTGTTAATATGAAAGGAATAACTGTTTTTGATCCATGAGGAAATACACTTTTGTCATATTGTCCAGCCTCTTATTATCTTTGCAACTACAAGGAAATAACCTTATGAAAGACAAATTTGAAATTGCAACTTTTGGTGGTGGATGCTTCTGGTGTGTGGAGGCAATTTTTGAACGTGTTAATGGAGTGCACCAGGTAGAATCTGGATATTCAGGCGGACATGTTATCAATCCCGATTATAAGATGGTGACATCAGGGACCACCGGACACGCTGAGGTGATACAGATCACTTTTGATCCGGAAGTAGTCTCCTACCTGGAGCTGCTGGAGATCTTTTTTAAAACCCATGATCCAACCACACTGAACCGTCAGGGAGCAGATGTGGGTACCCAGTATCGATCCATCGTTTTGTATCACAATGAACAACAGAACAAGCTTGCCCGGGAGATTATACAAGATCTGGATTCCGAGGGGATCTGGAACAATCCCATTGTAACTACTGTGGAACCTTTTGAAGAGTTTTACAGTGCTGAAGCCTACCACCAGGAATATTATGAAAATAATCCCAATCAGGGATACTGCCGACTGGTGATCAATCCCAAGGTGGAGAAATTTGAGAAAGTTTTTAAGGAGAAGTTGAAGTAGGAGGATCTGGCAGGGAGGTGGGAAGGGTGACTATAAATGTGGACCCATTGCCCGGTTCGCTCTCAACCGCTATCATGCCCAGGTTCCGTTCAAGAAATTCCTTGCATATCACCAGTCCTAGTCCCGATCCGGACTCTCCGGTAGTACCCGGTGTGGAAACCACTTCATTGCTTGTAAAAAGCTTTTCCTGGATTTCCGGCTGAATTCCGATTCCGTCATCTGAAACCTTGATATTGCAGCTATTCTCTGAGGTTTCGGAGGTGATCCTGATTTTACTGCCAGGGAAGCTGAACTTGACGGCATTAATAATCAGGTTCCTGAATACCACACGCATCATGGCTTTATCTGCAAAAACAACACAACTTGTTTCAATTTTCAAGAGACAATCCACCTTCTTATGATCCAGGTTGGCCTTAATCTCCTTGACACTCTCAGTCAATAAACCTTTCACTTTGAAGGTCTCCGGTTCATATTTAACTGCTTTCATCTGTGATCTTGCCCAGACCAGGAGGTTTTCAAGCAGGTTTTGTATCCTTTGAGTTCCCTGGAGAATCTGCAAGAGGTACTCTTTCTGTGTATCAACAGGAAACTCTTCAAAATTATCGTAGAGAAGTTCTGAGAAGCCGGTCACGGCAGCTACAGGGTTACGCAAATCATGTGCCACCACGGAGAATATCCTGTCTTTGGATTTATTCAGTTTCTGTAGTTCGTGCTCCGATTCGCTTATCTTTTGTATGGCATTTGAAATCTGCAAATTACGCTCTGCAAGCATCTGGTTGGTAAGTTTCTTTGAGCGAAGGTTTACAGCAATGATGATGGCAAGCCCCACGATAACCACAATAAAAATAATAAAGAGCTTGTTTAGCATCTTTTGTACCTGCGATTCCGATTGCAATTGCAGAATTTCTTTTTCGCTGATCTCCTGTTCGTACCTGCTTCTGAGCTGAATGATCCGATCCGACTGTTCTTCATTAAAGAGCGATTTGTACAAGGTATCATATCGAACCATCCAGTTATAGGCCGAGGCATATGATCCTGGTTTCGCATGAAGCTTAGCAAGTTCCTCGTAGACTTCCAGCTCCAGCGAAGGGAATCCACGCTGCTGAGCTATACGCAAAGCCCTGTGCAGGTAGATCAGTGCAACAGAGTCCTGGTTTCCCATCTCACCATAAACCGAACCAAGGTTCATATATACCGTTCCGACAGTAATCTGATCATCCACACTATTGGCCATCTGAAGTCCTTTTCTGAAGTATTCCAGTGCCAGTCTCTGTTCACCCAGTTCCTCGTAGGCCAGCGCTGTATTGTTGTAAACGCCCGATAGGATATAGCGCTGCTGGGTAGAAACAAGAGAATCAGGATCAAGCTTAATCATTACCTCCAGAAAATAGTTAAGGGCCGAATCGTACAGCTGCCTGTCATACAGAATTGAACCGATATTTAACAGTGCTCCGCACTCCTCGGTGGAATATCCGTTCTCACTATAAATGGTATAAGCTTTCTGGTAATGTTTTTCAGCTTCATCGAGTCTGCCCATGTCATGGGATACGGTACCCAGGTTGTTCTCCATCCTTGCGATACCCAGCTGGTCATTCTCCCTTTCAGAAGCATTCAGACTTTGCATAAAATAGAAGTAGGCTTCACTGTAATTTGCCATCTCATGATAAAGATCCCCCATTTTATGGGCACAGGATCCTAACTCAGAATAATTCTCCAGCTTAATAAATTCATCATAGGCCTTTTTGTAATATAAGAGGCTACGTTCAGTCACCAGCTTATTCTCGTAAATCTGACCTTTGCTTTTAAAGAGATAGGGCAGGAGCGATTCCGGATCGTTCCGTTGCAGCATAAGTTCAGCCCGGTTAGCAAAATATAGGGCGCTGTCCGGATATTCCTCCTGAAGTGAAAGAGAGAGTTCATAAAAAGTGGTGGCCAGTTCATTGTCGCTTACCACCACTGCCATATTCAGCAGACTATCAGTCCTGGTATCCTGGGCGCGGAGATAGCTGAAGGGCCAGCATGCTAAGCATATCAATATCAGGATTCGATTCATGGGCTGAATGGGCTTTACCGGACAGGTATAAGACAAATATACTTATTTTGGGATGAAAACAGTCATTCCGGGACTGCTGAATCTGCTTCTTTCCACGGGCTTATATACTTTTGGGGAAAATTAATTCTGATGGAAAAAAATATAAAATTTTCCCGTGGGGAAGAGTTGGCAAATGCAATCTCTCATTTCTCGGGAGCGCTGCTGGCAGTGGTAGGTCTGGTGCTAATGGTACATTTCTCAATAGTAAATGGAAATGGGTGGCATGTGGTGAGTACCTCCATTTTTGGCACCAGCATGATTGTGCTTTATATCTCTTCAACTATGACCCATATCCTTCCGATGGGAAGAGCCAAGGACCGATTCTTTAATTTTGACCGCATTGCCATCTATCTTCTGATAGCAGGAACCTATACTCCCATTGCACTGATTACACTCCATGGACCTCTGGGATGGGTTATTTTTGGAATAGAATGGGGATTGGCCATCGTGGGGACTCTGATGATTCTGACACGGCCAGGAGATTACAATACGGGTGTTAGCACTTTCTATGTTGTATCATATGCAGTCATGGGCTGGCTGATGCTGATTGCCATTGTGCCGATAATGAACACCCTTCCACTAATGGGAACCCTGTGGATTCTTATAGGTGGAGTCTGCTATACAATTGGTATACTGTTTTTTAAGGTAATCAAGTTTCCCTATCACCACCTGGTGTGGCACATGTTTGTGCTTGCAGGTACAGTTTCACATTTTTTCGCGGTATTTTTCTATATGATTCCCAGGTAGATGGAGAAATGTTGGAACTCTTTGTGCATTTGGTTTTAAAATATATTACTTTTGCAGTGTCATTAATTATCAATTTATTACAATGAAAGAAGGTAAAGTAAAATTCTTTAATGAGTCCAAAGGATATGGATTTATCAAGGACGTCGAATCTGACGAAGAGTATTTTGTGCATGTTTCTGGTTTGATCGATAAGATCAAGGAAGATGACAATGTAACATTCGAACTTACTGAAGGTCGAAAAGGATTAAATGCAGTGAATGTCAAACTTATCTAGTTAAACATATCATCTCGTATTAATCTGAACCCTTCGTATTAGCGAGGGGTTTTTTTGTTTCTTATCTTTTTCAAGCTATTTTTATAGCATAACTCAAATCACACTCAATGAAACTTAGCCGCCGACGCTTCCTGTTCAGTACAGGAGCCATTGCAGCAGGAAGCTCCCTTGGACTTCGTGCCAGTGAAACTATTAATACCTCTAATCTGCCTGTTATCAGAGAGCTGCCTTCCCTGGAGGGTCGAAAGATTTTATTTACCTATGGTGGCTGGAAAGGGCATGAACCGGTTGAATCCATGGAGCTCTTCAAACCCTGGTTGGAAAAGGAGGGCGCCCTGGTGGAAACCTTTGATAACCTTGATCCATATGCGGATGCTGCTTATATGAAGAAAATCGACCTTGTCATCCAGACCTTTACCATGGCCAAAATTTCCGGAGCACAGGAGAAGGGACTCATCAACGCTGTCTCTGCAGGGTGCGGATTGGCAGGATGGCATGGCGGACTTTGCGATT
>RCNF010001913.1_pt1 | contig 11098 bp, 6 predicted proteins | sample 2041311 | NCBI WGS metagenome assembly RCNF01 (sample SAMN09708228, study PRJNA481090) | Marine sediment metagenome, whole genome shotgun sequencing project. | biome: marine sediment; feature: ocean; material: sediment; isolation source: Sewage treatment plant 2 marine sediment (STP2) ... | reverse complement strand
TACGAACATCCATCAAAATGAGGTCATAGAAGCGTTTCTCCACGGCGGCAATTGCCGTTTGACCGTCTTCAGCCTGCCGTATCTCGTAATCTTGGGCGGAAAGAACTGCTTCAAGCATCTTCCGATGGGCGGAATCATCATCGACAATAAGGATTTTCGATTTCATGTCCTTCCTCAAGTTAAATAGGACGCCCCAGTACGATCTCCCGGACCTACGGGGCAGGCAGATTTTCGCAGATATACACAGATTATAAGACAAAGGTGCTTTAGTGCGCGGAGCGCATCATAGTATAAAATCTATGGACTTTTAGTCCATAGTGGTTGAATTACTCTACTCGATGTCCGGGTAACCCGACTGGAAGTGTAATAGTAAATCGACTACCTCCGGTTTTTCCGGGCAACGGACTCTCAACCTGAAGTTCACCGCTGTGGTTCTCCACGATTTTGTTAACAATGGCAAGACCCAACCCAGTACCTTTCTTTCGGGTTGTAAAAAAAGGATCAAAAATTTTTTTCTTTTTATCATTGGGGATTCCAGGTCCGTCATCTTCTACCCAAATATGCAGCCTGGTGCCCGATTCATTTATATTGGCTCCCACTTCTACTGTTCCCCCGTCATCAACTTCCTGCAGTGCATTAAGAATGAGGTTAAGCAGGGCCTGGGTGATCTGATTTGCATCCAGAAGAGCGGTGTTAAAATCCGGATTGATCTTACTCCGGATCTTTATATTACGTGATCGAGCATCGATTTCCAGTAGCCGCACCGTATGTTCTATAAGCTCAAAAAGATCTGTTGATGCAAGTTCAGGTTCCAACGGACGGGCAAACGTAAGTAGATCATTGACTACACTGTTAATCCGATCGACCTCTTTAACCATGATTTCAGCATATTCTTTTTCCCGGGTGCGATCCGAAAGGGAGTGGGCCAGGAACCGGGCAAATCCCTTGATAGAGCTGAGCGGATTGCGGATTTCATGAGCAACTCCAGCAGCCAGTTCCCCAATGGCCGCGAGTTTTTCCGAATGTCGGACCTTCTTTTCTAATCGTTTTATTTCTCTTAAGTCTCTGAGCACAATGACGGCACCGGTACAGGTGTTTTTCTCGTCAAGAATCGGCGTGACACTCAGGGTAATTGGAATCAGCGCACCGGGTTTCTGCTGGTGAAGGAATTCCCGTTCAAGCACGGGCTGACATCCTTCAAGAGTACTGTCTATCCCGGCTTCCTTGAAGTCAATCACCGACTTTAAGTTCATTTCATAAACCTCGGTTTCTTTCAGTCCAAGCAATTCTAAAGCCAACCGGTTGTAAGATATAATGCGGCCTTCCGGGTCAATGCTCATAAGGCCGTTGGCCATGTTGGCAACAACCTGTCGGGTGTAATCCAGCGTCTCTTTTAATGTTCTGTCTACCAGATAGTAATTCTGGATGACAAAAATAAAAAAAAGTGCTCCTGATCCGAGAGCCACAAGAATTCCGGCCATGATCATGGCATGATGAATATCCGAGCTACGCGCCTCTTCAAAAGCCGTCATTTTCAGCCCTAGAATAATGATGTTGTCGGAATGTTGATGGGAAGCTATATTTTTCCCGTGACCCATCATATCTTTATGATCATAACTCATAAGCAACGATTGGTGTGGAGAAAAGCGTTTGGCCAAGTCATACACCTCTGCGCCATCTGTCAGCTTTCTAACCATGCTTTGGGTTTGATCCTCATTATCCAACTGAGGGCTCCAGGCTGAAGGCATGCCCTCAAAGGATGGATTTGAATGGTGTACAACTGTGCCATGTGAATCGATGAGATAGACATATGCAATATTATCATCTTTTCCGGTTTCCAAAATAAGGTTTCCAATCGAATCTTCCTCCCACTCAGGCATTATCATGCCTGCCCGGACGCCTGCCTCCAAAGTATGTAGTATGGCTAAGCCCTCCCTATATAGGAAAGTTAATGAGGCCTTCTCTTCCCGTTCCAGATTACGGTAAGTGGAGATACTGATTAGAATGAGCATCAGAATCACCACAGCCAGAATGGAAAACGCTGGGATATACAGCCGTTTTAATTGGAGAACTCTCATGAAGCACCATATTCTGAAAAGCCCTATTTCTTGCGAACAAAATGGCGAGCTTTAACCAAAATTTTATATTTATTTCTTTTTTTCGCTTTAAAGTGAAATTTGGAAAATAACACGGCAATTGCCTGAATGCAAATATATTTCGCACATAGCCTAAAAATTAGTTTAAATTGCGCATAATTTGCGCACCTTTTAAATCGATCATTTCACGTTAAGATAATATGTATTTTATTTTGCCCTGAAAAACCTGGTCCTTTGGGCCAGGTTTTTTACTTTCATATAGTTATGTTCTTGGCACATGTTTTGCTTTAATTTCTAACAAGGACAAGCCGGAACCAAAAATATTTACCACAAAGGCACTAAGACCCGCCCGCCTCGCCTAAGGCGAAGCCGATGGCGGGCAGGTACAAAGGATATGTTTATTATTCTTTCTTCGTGTCTTGGTGCCTTAGTGGCAGAATGGAAAGCGTTATAGGAGGCACGACATGAAGCAGTTTTTGCTCAAATTTTTATGGTTAACGTCGGTAGTGATAGTGGCGATTTGCATTGCTACTACTGGATCATCTGCTGACCCTTCCATCTGGGCGCCACCGCAGCTGGCCATGCTTATTGAAGAAGGTTTGGCCAAAAACCAGAATATCAAGAGCCTGGAATCCCAGGTGAAAAGCCTTAGAGAAGAGATCTCATTCGCGGGCTCGTTGAATGATCCTCGCATTGGCATCGCTTTGCTGAATATCCCAACCGACAGCTTCAGGTTTGATCAGGAGGCTATGACTCAGAAGCAGATTTTCATCGCTCAGAAAATACCATGGTTCGGCAAATTAAGCCTCCGGTCCCAACAGGCTGCAATGAAAGCTATTCGTCAAGAGGCGATTCTAAAGGCAAAACGGCTGGAACTTGCCCGGGAAATAGCGACGACGTATTACGAATTGGGTTTTGTTGCCGGCGGTCAGAAAACCAATGAGAGACTAATTAAAATGTTGACCCAGCTACTTAGGGTATCAGAGACGAGATATTCAGCCGGTCAGGGTCTCCAGCAAGATGTTTTGCAAGCCCAGGTAGAACTGAGCAAACTTTTGGATGAACAGATCACTTTGGGAAAAAAGCGCCGCACGCTGGAAGATCGGATCAACAGCCTGCTTAATCGGGGGAGTTTCATCCCGGTAACACCGCCTGAAAGCTTGCCATATCCTGATCCGGTACTGGAGATGGAGGAATTGCAAACCCAAGCATTGGCGATAAATCCCTGGCTGAAGGTTAAACAGGCCGAAATCGAGCTGGCAGGCGTGGGAATCGAACTGGCCCGAAAGGACTATTGGCCGGATTTGGATTTCAAAGTGGCCTATGGTCAACGGGAAGAAGACTTCAACGGCCGGGATTTACCGGACTTTGTTTCAACTTCTGTTGTAATGAATATTCCCCTCTGGAAGAAAACCAGGCAGGACAAAAAACTGGAAGCAACCAAATTGAGTCATCAGGCCGCCTTACAGTCTTATCAAAATTTAGCAAACGGTCTTCCTCACAAAATAGACGCTCTGGTAACCGATATCCGAAACTTACAGAAAAACTACAAGCTAATTACGGATGCCCTGATAGTCCAGGCAGAGCAGTGGGCCCGGTCTTCTTTAATCGCCTATGAGGTTGGGAAGGTAAACTTCAACACCATGATCAATGCCCAAATTCGGCTGCTCCGCTTCGAACTTCAATCAGAGAATTACTTGTTCAGCCTCTATAAAAAACGTACAGAACTTGAAGAGCTTCTGGGCGCACCGCTTTTGTCTCAGAATCTTGGTGATAATGTATCTCATTTGCAAAAGGAAAAAACATCATGAAACGATTTATAAAAAGATCCATCTTTATAGCAACCTTTGGTTTGATCAGTCTCTTGACAGTACTGATCACCGGGGCGGGTTTTGACATGAATCACACCGGGGAACCGAAATTAACGGTTACAAAAGCACTGGCTTCGGAAAAGGGACTAAAAGCAGGAATGATCGATCCCAAAACCGGTAAAAAAGTCAAATACTGGGCCGCCCCCATGGATCCGACGTATATCCGAAACCAACCGGGGAAATCTCCCATGGGAATGGATCTGGTGCCGGTTTACGAGGAAGAAGGCGAAGAAAAAGAACCGGCTTCAACCATCCGCATCGATCCGGTGACCATTCAAAATATGGGCGTTCGTCTGGGACGGGTAAAACGCAAACCCCTGGTTAAATACATTCGAGCATTCGGCAACATTACCTACGACGAAAGACGTATCTATACGGTCAATACCAAGTTCAACGGATGGATTGAAAAACTGTATGTGAATTTTGTCGGTGAAGCGGTGAAAAAAGGCCAACCTCTTTTTGATATTTATAGTCCGGAACTGGTAACGGCCCAGGAGGAATATCTTCTGGCCCTTCAGCAGAAGAAAGACCTAAAAGATAGTTCCTATGACATTATCCGCGAAGGGGCTCAGCGCTTGTTAAAGGCCTCCTATACACGACTGAGGTACTGGGACCTGAGCGACAAGCAGATAAAGAAAATTGAAAATACCGGTAACGTCCAAAAAACACTAACCATCTATTCTCCGGCACGCGGCGTGGTCATCAAGAAGAACGCTTTTCAGGGTCACTATGTAAAAGCGGGGGAGCACCAGTATGAAATCGCCGATCTTTCAAATGTGTGGGTGGATGTGGATATTTATGAGTACGAGCTTCCCTGGATTCGAAATGGAATGCCTGCCAAAATGGAACTTTCCTATATCCCGGGCAAAATCTTTAAAGGTAAAGTTCTGTATGTCTATCCTTTTCTTACGGCTAAGACTCGCACGGCCAGGCTCAGATTGGAATTTCCCAATCCGGATTATCAACTGAAGCCGAATATGTACGCCAATGTGAATCTGGAGTCTGCCGTTGCTAAAGATAGCCTGGTCATCCCCCAGGAAGCGGTCATTGACAGTGGCGTTCGAAAGGTTGTTTTTGTGGCGCTTGGCAAGGGCAAATTCCAGCCCCGTGAGGTCAAGATAGGGGCAGAAGGAAATGACTATGAGTTTCAGGTATTAGAAGGCCTTAAAGAAAATGAACAGATTGTAATTTCCGCCCAGTTCATGCTCGATTCGGAAAGCCGTTTGCGCGAGGCCATTCAAAAGATGTTGGAAGTCCGGCGGCAAAGTTCAACTCCGGCTTCTGCTGAACCCATGAAGATGGAAGCGGACAATCTCGACATGTCAGATGTGAAGATGGATGAGAAGACTGAAACTTCGAAAACGCATCAAAAGTAGTACATACAAGGATATTGACATGCTCAAAATGATTTTTACAGATTGGAAGACCTGAAAGAGGGGCCTGAAATGATAGAAAAAATAATAGAATCATCCATAAAAAACAAGTTTCTGGTAATCTTGATGACGATTTTTATCATTGCGGCCGGCATCTATTCGATGTTGAAAATACCGCTGGATGCCATTCCTGATCTTTCCGACGTGCAGGTCATTATCATGACCGAATATCCTGGCCAGGCTCCCCAGGTGGTGGAGGACCAGATTACCTATCCCTTGACCACTGCGATGCTATCGGTCCCGTTTGCCAAGGTCGTCCGGGGATATTCGTTTTTCGGTTTATCTTTTGTTTATATCATTTTTGAGGACGGAACCGATCTGTATTGGGCTCGCAGCCGGGTACTGGAGTATCTTAATTTTGTTTCAGGGCGTTTACCTCTTGGGGTCACGCCCACGTTAGGGCCGGACGCCACTGGCGTAGGCTGGGTTTATGAATATACTCTGGAGAGCGATAAGCATGATCTGGCCCAACTGCGATCCATTCAGGACTGGTTTCTGCGCTATGAACTTGCCAGCGTATCAGGGGTTGCCGAAGTCGCCTCTATCGGCGGCTATGTTAAGCAGTACCAGGTGATTGTGGACCCGAATAAGCTGGTGGCGTTCAATATACCCTTACAGAAGGTGAAAAAGGCCATCCAGCGCAGCAATAATGATGTAGGCGGCAAGCTGGTAGAGATGGGTGAAACCGAATTTATGATACGGGGGCTGGGCTACATTAAAAGTATTGAGGATCTTTACACAATACCCCTTGCTGTCGATAAACGGGGCACGCCCGTTTTATTGCGAAATATTGCCACCATTAAAATCGGTCCCGAACTCAGGCGCGGCATTGCCGATACCAACGGAACCGCTGAGGTGGTGGGAGGTGTCGTCATCATGCGTTACGGCGAAAACGCCCTTCAGGTTATTAAAAATGTCAAGAAGAGGATGGAAGAGCTAAAGTCCGGGTTACCGGAAGGCGTGCGTCTAAGGACAGTTTACGACCGCTCGTCTCTAATACTGAGGGCTGTGGATAATCTAAGAAAAACCCTTTTTGAAGAAAGCCTTGTGGTGGCGATTATCTGCATCATTTTTCTGCTTCACATCAGAAGTGGGCTGGTCATCGTTTTTACCCTTCCTGTGGCCGTGCTGATCAGCTTTATCATTATGGAAAGGCAAGGCCTCAATGCGAACATCATGAGCCTGGGGGGAATTGCCATCGCGATCGGGGCCATGGTGGATGCCGCCATTGTCATGGTCGAAAATGCCCACAAGCATATCGAACAGGAAGGCGGGAAAAAACCGCACTGGGATCTGATTCGTGATGCAGCCAAGGAAGTAGGACCGGCCATTTTCTTCTCTTTACTGATTATCGCCGTCAGCTTCCTGCCGGTATTTACCCTGGAAGCCCAAGAGGGACGGCTTTTCAGACCCCTGGCCTTTACCAAAACCTATGCCATGCTGGGAGCTTCTTTTTTGGCTATTACAATCGTCCCTGTACTCATGGGGTATATGGTCCGGGGAAAGATCCGGCCCGAGCATAAAAACCCGGTTAACCGATTTCTCATCTGGGTCTACCGCCCGGTGATTAAACTGGTGCTAAAAGCCAAGACGATAGTCGTGTTGTTGGCAATCGTGATTCTGGCTGTGACCTATATCCCCTGGAAGAGCATTGGCTCGGAGTTTATGCCGCCGTTGAATGAAGGCGACTTGCTGTATATGCCGACGACCCTTCCGGGAATTTCGGTAACAAAAGCAAAGGAATTGCTCCAGCAGACAGACCGCATTATTGCCAGTTTTCCAGAGGTCCACCATGTTTTTGGAAAGATTGGCCGAGCTGAAACAGCCACGGATCCTGCGCCGCTTTCCATGATCGAAACAACGATTATGCTGAAACCCGAGTCCGAGTGGCGAGAAGGAATGACTATAGAAAAGCTGGTGGATGAGCTCGATAACGCGATCCGGTTTCCGGGTTTGACCAACGCATGGACCATGCCCATCAAAACCAGGATCGACATGCTTTCCACAGGGATTAAAACTCCGGTTGGCATTAAGCTCATGGGTGAAGATTTAGAAGTTTTGAATGAACTGGGGAAAAAGGTTGAGGCAGTAGTCCGGGAGGTGCCGAATACGCTGAGTGTATATGCAGAACGGGTCACCGGCGGTAATTTTCTCGACTACCACATTAAGCGGAAAGAGGCGGCACGATATGGGCTCACAGTAGGAGACGTCCAGGACATTATTATGACCGCTGTCGGCGGGATGAATATTACTCAAACAGTGGAAGGGCTGGAGCGTTATCCGGTGAACCTGCGCTACGGTTCGGAGCTGCGGGACACCCCTGAAAAACTTCGCAGAATTCTAATCCCTACGTCCACCGGTGCCCAGATCCCCATCACACAACTTGCCGATATTCGGATCGTCAAAGGTCCACCGGTGGTGAAGAGCGAAAACGCTCGCAACACTGCCTGGATCTATGTAGACCTCAGAGGCATTGATGTGGGAACTTATGTCAAAACAGCGCAAAAAGCGGTTAGGGATAAAATCAAACTGCCGCCCGGATACAGCCTGGTCTGGAGCGGGCAATATGAGTACATGATACGGGCCCAGAAACGCCTGATGGTGGTGGTGCCTTTGACCCTGATCATCATTTTTCTGCTGCTCTACTTCAACTTTAAGAATATTACCGAGAGCCTGATTGTTATGCTGAGTGTACCTTTCGCTCTCACCGGAGGTCTGTGGCTTATGTATATTCTGGGGTACAACATGAGTGTCGCCGTGGGCGTGGGCTTCATTGCCCTGGCCGGGGTAGCGGCTGAAACCGGGGTGATAATGCTCGTCTACCTGGATCAGTCTTATGAGAAGTTTAAAGCAAGGTACGCAGATACATTCAATCGAACACACCTGCGTGAGTCCATCGTTGCGGGCACTGCGTTGCGGGTACGTCCCATTATGATGACCGTTATTACCACAACCGCAGGACTTATGCCCATTTTATGGGGTCACGGTACCGGCTCCCAGGTCATGAAGCGTATCGCGGCTCCGATGGTGGGCGGATTGGTAAGCGCTACCATCCTCACCTTAATCGTGATTCCGGTGATTTACGGAATTTGGAGAGGATGGCATCTACCCGAAGAACATGATGAAAAGGAGATCTAACAATGAAAAAAATAATAGTATATTTTATAATGTGTCTAATTATATGTTCGATTATGCCAAACATGACAATCGCGGACACACCCCATGAAGGGCATGAAAAAACAGATATGTCTGCGCCGAGCGCCATGGAAAGCGCCGGCCCGATGGGTACATTTAAACACGAAGCAATGGATAAACATGTCCGTGCTGAGTTCCAGATTATGAGTCTGGCAAGCATGAACATGAAAGATCCCCACGGCGCCACCCATCACGTAATGGTAAAGCTGTTTCATGATTCTGATAGCCATCCGATTAAAAACGCTGCCGGAAAGATTAAAGTCATCGGGCCCGACGGAAAGGAACAGGTCAACACCCTTAAAAACTACAATGGAATTTTTGCCGCCAACTTTACATTTATCGAAAAAGGCAAATACGGGGTGATCTGTCTGGTAAACATTGATGGTAAGAAGCATCTTTTCAAGTTCTGGTATCATCATGGATAGCTTTTGGGACGTGGAGGAATCGGGCCATTTCATAAGAAGCCAAATCATATCAGGGTTCGCGCAAAAATAACTTCGCAGAATTGGCGGTCAGATTTGGTTCAAGCTGAGATGTAAAAATGTGGAGTTATTTTTGCGCGAACCCTAAATGTGTTTCTCAAGAACCGATCTTATATTTCCGGGTTTTAATTTAACAGGAATTCTCCCCCCTAAAACCTTTTCTTCGTAAGTGGGCTTCTTTATCTGATAAAAGATACCGATCGGAATCCGCTCACCATCTCCGTAAACCCATTCTCCGGCTTTGGCAAAAGCTGCTTCTCTATCCGAAGAATCATGCTCCTTGTCTGTTAGTTCGTAGACCTTTCCCTTATAAAAATCATAAGTATTATAAAAGGTGAAGCAGGGTTGGAGGACATCGATAAAGGCAAAGCCTTGGTGTTTGATAGCAGCTTTAATCAAGGGCTGAAGATGTTTTGGTTTACCCGAAAAGCCCCTGGCCACAAAGGTGGCTCCGGCAGATAGCATCAGCTCGATGGGGTTCAACGGATCTTCAGGACTTCCCTTGGGGGTTGATCGCCCTATAAAGCCGGCTGGACTGGTAGGGGTAAACTGACCGGTCGTTAGACCGTATACCCTATTGTTATGGACGATAAAAGTCACATTAATATTTCTCTTGGCACTAAAAATAAGATGTTCGATACCCTCACCATAAGCATCTCCATCACCAGCATGGCCGATTACCACCAGCTCCGGATTGGCTAACTTGATTCCTGTAATTGGGGGAGGAACTCGCCCATGAAGGGAGTAAAAGCTATTCACTTTAATATAGTCTACTATCTTGGCATGACACCCTATCCCGGATGCCAGAACCAGCTTGTTAAGATCAAGACCTTCTTCTTTAAGATCGGCTAAGACTTTTTTGATAGAATTTAAAATGCCAAAATTACCACAACCCGGGCACCATGTGTTTTGGGCATAGGTTCCTAATTCTTTTGCTGTTGTCACGATAGCACCTCCTTTACCTTTTCTAACAGAAAATCTACTGTAAAAGGACGACCGTCGAAACGCAAAATCATATCGTCAATACAGATACCATGAGCTGAAAGGAGTTTTGCCAGTTGGCCTGTAGCATTAACCTCAACATCGATGATCTTATCCGCACCGGATAAAACTTTTTTCAAAGGTTCTATCGGTAGCGGCTCAAGCACCAGAGGTTGAACAACTTTAAGTCCTAATTCTTCAGCCACTTCCATACAGGCCCCTTTGGTGGAGCCCCAGCAAAGTAAAACTGTCTTTGATTCGAGATTACCATAAACCTTTACCTGTTCATGCTTAGAAAGTTCATTTTCTATCGTCTTTTTTTTGCGCAAACGTTTTTGCTGCATCCTGACGATTTGCTCTGATTCTTCAGTGGTTATACCATATTCATCATGCTCATAAGAGGTTGCTTTAACCATGGCCGCCGGATTTCCGGGAAAGGCCATCGGGGAAATGCCGTTTTGAGTATCCAGATATCGTTTATATTCCCCTTGACCATCCCAAAGAAGTGGATCTTCAGGTTTTACCTTTTCAAGATCAGCTTCAAAGCTGAATATGCTCTCGCTTAAGTGTTTGTCAGAAAGAACAAAGCAAGGAATTTGAAACTTCCAGGCAAGGTTCATAGCCAGGCCGGTCAGATAAAAGGCCTCCTCAACATTTCCGGGAGCCAGCACCACTTTTGCAAACTCCCCATGGCCGGAATGGATGACAAAAGAAAGGTCACCCTGCATTGTGTAAGTGGGCACTCCCGTGCCAGGGCCAGGTCTTTGGACCATTACAAATACAATCGGGAACTCACCCTGACCGGATAAACTCAAAGCCTCGGTCATCAGTGCAAATCCACCGCCCGAAGTGCCAACCATGGTCCTGGCTCCGGCATAAGCGGCTCCCAGAGCCATAAGGGCGACACCAATCTCGCTTTCGGGATGAATTGTTACCACACCCAGGTCGTCTTCATGTTCTGCCAGGTAGTGAAGAATAGCCGATGCAGGGGTCATAGGGTAAGCTATATACATATTGAGCCCTGCCTGCACCGCTCCCAG
>RCNF010002057.1_pt1 | contig 11101 bp, 9 predicted proteins | sample 2041311 | NCBI WGS metagenome assembly RCNF01 (sample SAMN09708228, study PRJNA481090) | Marine sediment metagenome, whole genome shotgun sequencing project. | biome: marine sediment; feature: ocean; material: sediment; isolation source: Sewage treatment plant 2 marine sediment (STP2) ... | reverse complement strand
TCGCCCGGAATCGAGGCTGCGGGATCCTCATAATTGACCAGCCTCAGACCGGCCGAGGCAAGCGCCGCTTTGGGCATCAGAAAGCCCGAAGTAGAGAACGGCTCACCGAAGGCGATAATCTTACCGGCAAGGTCGTCGACCGAATTGACACCACTGTCTTTTCGGGTGAAGACGACGCTCCGGTACACGTCTGATCCGCGTTTCCAGCGGCGGAGAATCGGTTCGGCATCTGTGCGCTGCCAAACGAAAACTGCCGGGAACGGACTATCGACGAAAAGATCGACCCTCCCCTCACGAAGCTCTTCGATCATCTGGCTCAGAGAACCCACAACCACCACCCGGCCCCGATCCCGACGTCGTGGAGGTTGGCGGCAACGAAATCGGCAAAGGGCCGAACCACCTCATACTCCTGTGTCGGATTGAGCGATACCGATCCGATGGTGAGAACACCGGCCGGTACCTGCTGCGCCGTCTCCGAACCAGACGGGGGCGATTCAAAAGGCTGCCCGCACCCGACGGTTAGCGCCAGCAACATTCCCAAAAGAAGACGCGGGGCCACGACTCAATCCTCGTCGCCGGCCAGGAGTACGCGGTTGCGCCCTCCCCGTTTGGCGCGATAGAGGGCTTCATCGGCAGCTGCGATCAGCTCGTGACTTGTGAGGGCTTTGGGAAACTCGCCAACCCCACAGCTCAACGTCACGGAAAACGACCCGTGACCCGTTTCGTGGACAATGGCAGCGAAGTTGCGCCGGATATCATCCATCTTCTCCAACGCCGCGGCGCCATCTGTGTCAGGGAGCACCACGACGTACTCGTCCCCGCCGAAACGGCCCAGCACATCACTCATGCGAAGGCGTTGGCGCAGGAGATAGGCCAGGGCCTTCAGGACCTGGTCTCCTGCCAAATGTCCATGTTCGTCGTTGACCTCCTTGAAGGCATCGATGTCCAACATCGCGACAGCCAGCTTTCCATGCTGTCGATCGGCCCTGCGAACCGCGACCTCAAGCTGTTCGATGATGCGACTGTGCCTGAAGAGTCCGGTGAGCCCGTCTTTCTCCATGAACAGGCGCAGCGTTCGGCCCCGCTGAGCGCGGGCCGATACCGCAGGCACCAATTGATTCGGCGGAACCGGCTTTGTAAAGAAATCATCGCCTCCCTCACCAAGCGCGGCGATCTGCTTCATACGATCTGTTTCTCTCGACAGAAAGACGATCGGCACCCCAACAAACGCCTCTTCCTGGCGAATCACCGTCGCCAACTCGAGGCCGGTGCATCCGGGCATATAGACATCCATCAGAATCACATCTGGCTGGAACTCCACCAACTGAGACATGACCTCGAGGGGATCAGTGACGGTCATGGTCTCGAGACCCGCCGACTCGAGACAGGTGGCGTGGAAGTCAGCCGTGTCGGCTTCATCGTCGACGATGAGAATTCGAAAGGGCTCCGGTTCGCTTCGAGTCAACCGATCGAGGGTTTCGAGAACATCCGAGTAGTTCACCGGTTTAATGAAGTAGCTGCTACAACCAGCTCTGACCGCGTCGAGCCGTGCCTCGATATCGGATCGGTTGGAGACCAGCACAAGCGGGACGCGCTCTCCGAGAGTATCCCGCACCTTGGTCGCCACCTCTTCCCCCAGTAACTCTCCGTTGGCGGAAGAGAGGTCCAGGATCACGGCCGCTGGGCGCCGTTCGACGCTCCCGGAGACCATCTCATCGATCTCGTTGAAAATCTGCAGATCGAACCCGAAATGTCCTAGCTGGAGGGCAAGCTCGCGAACGAATGGACCCTCCTGCTCGACGACAACGATGAGGTTGCGAGACTCGAAGAGGGATGTCCCCCACTCGGCCATGTTCTCGAACGAGTTGGGATCAAACCCCTCGTTGGCCTCCGAGGTGGCATCCTCTCCCATTCTTTCAAACCACTCGATGACCTCGACGCTCACCTCTGCGGACGGTGGTTGGGCGCCTTCCAGGAGAGCCACCAGATTGCGTTCGAGACGGCGGGCGGTTTTGGCCATCTTTGCGAAACCGAGACTGCCGGCAGTGCCGATCAGACCATGAACCGACCGGTGGAGAGCACGAGCGCCATCCTGACTCCAGCCGTCATCCTGTAGCGCGTTCCACTCCTCCACCAGGGCCTGAAGACGCCCCGGCAGCTTTTCGAAGAAGCTGCCACGGAGCCTCTCCAGCTCCTTTTCGAGCTGATCGGCCGCAACACGGCGGTCTCGTTCAGGTTCCATAAGTGCCCTTCCAGACGCCGTTGACTCGATCGGCAAGGGTCATGGGGTCGAAGGGCTTGAGAATGACGTCCGCGACGCCGGTTTCGCGGAGGTCTTCGAGCTCCTCCTCTTGAATGACTCCAGTGAGGTAAATCACCGGAATAGCGTCGAACTCTGGCTGTCGCCTGATTTCCTCGAAGACCTCGGGGCCCGTCATATCCGGCATCAGAACATCGACGATGACCAGATCTGGTTGGAAATCGGGGAGTCGTTCAAGGAGCTTTTTCCCCGACGAGCACACCGAAACCTCGAACCCACCAACGGATTCAAGCGCAATCCTCGAAATCTCGAGGATATCCGGCTCGTCGTCGGCGATGAGAATTCGTTGCAGCGTAATGGAGCCCACTGAAAAAGGCCTATCCGGGCATCATTCGCGCACCGTCGTCGAGCGGTTCCGACCCAATGTCAAATCTCAATCGTCATCTTCAACCCGTGTCCAAAGCGAGGTGCGACCGAACATCGAAACTCCGATATAGCCGCGGACATTGAGCTCGCCGTCGTCACCGATTCGGACCTTGCACTTGTAGGTCTTGCCATTGTCCGGATCGTAGATCGTACCTTTCTTCCAGGTACCCTTGCCGTCGAACTTGAAGCCCTTCATGAGTTCGAGGCCCATTATCGGTCTGGATTGCATGGCAGGATCCGGGTTGTTTTTGTCGACCTTTGGCTCTCCCTCTTCGTCGTCCTCGTCTTGGGCAGTGTAGAGAGGTTCTTCGAGCCACACGATCTTCCCAGAGTAAAGATCCCCGACGGCGTAGATCTCGATCTGGGCCTGCCCCCCCTCGCCGTCAGGATCGGTGGCCCAGACGCCGAGGATGCTGTCGCCATCACTCGCCAACAGCGGCACAGCTGCGAACAAGACGATTATTAGAGCAGCAAAAATTCGCTTCATCCCAAGACCCCTCCTTCACGAAATTCGCTGGCCGATCATAACCCCCACCACCTCGATTCACCAACTCAAGCCGTTGGGCTCGACAAATCGCGTAGTACATTTGTTTGGTGAATACGAAATCAATCCGAGCTCCTGCGACAGCCATCCAGTTGCTCGCAGCTGTCGCAATCGCTGCATCCATGAGTTGTGGCGGTCCGCCCCGCCCACCTGAACGACCAACTTTCGACCGCGTCGCCGTCAACCAGCGAGGAGTCGGCATACCCTACGGCGCGGTCGTGCTCTTCAAGGTCGACCAGGAGTTGGTGGCCCTCCGGGTCGTCGAGGCCCCGATGTGGGGCTACCGAATTGAATTCGATTGGAATGTAGCCAAGGTCACTGCAGATGTTTTCGAGACCGAGAGTACTGGTGCCGGCAAAACCAGTGAACAGGAAAAACGATGTGCCGTGCTCGCCGGGCCCCTCTATATGCGGTGGTCTCGCGGGTCAGAGAATTTTGGCTGGCTCTACTGGCCCGAAAGAAAGGGCAACATCAGCGTTTCCTCGATCACCTTCCGAAGCGTCAAAAGTATCCATCTCCAGGATCCTGAGATCTTCTGGTACACGCCGGAGATGTTCGAGTAGGCCGCGAGGCGGCCTCCGGTTCCAGATGCTCGATGCTCGATGCTCGATGCTCGATGCTCGATGCTCGATGCTCGATGCTCGATGCAACAAGAACATCGATTCTCTTCCGTCTTTGTCAAGGGATTCGTGGGCTGGAAATCCGAAATCCGAAATCCGAAATCCGAAATCTCGGTTGGCGGTCGTGTGGTAATTCCGAATTCCTAATTCCTAATTCCTAATTCCTCCTGCTATCCTCCCTCCCCATGATTGCGGTCACCAACCTCGTGAAGGCCTATGGCAGCCAGGTCCTTTTTTCGAATGTCAATTTCCAGCTCAACCCGGGCTGCCGTTACGGGCTGGTCGGCGCCAACGGTTGCGGAAAAAGCACGCTTGCCCGGATCATCGCCGGCGACGAGGAACAGAGTGCCGGTCTTGTTGCGTTGCCCAAACGGCTGCGACTCGGCGTTCTCTCCCAGGACCACTTCCGTTTTGAAGACACTCAGATCCTCGACGTGACCATGATGGGTCACAAGGAGCTGTGGCAGGCCCTTGCTGAGAAGGACCGAATCCTCGAGGCATCGACCCAGCATTTCGACGGCGACCGTTACGCCGAACTGGAGGACCTGATCGTCAGCCTCGACGGCTACAGCTTCGAGGCCCGATCGGGTGAAATTCTCGAGGGCCTGGGCATCCCTTCGGAGCTGCATGGCAAACCGCTCTCCACCCTCTCCGGCGGCTTCAAACTGCGGGTTCTGTTGGCCCAGGTTCTGGCCGCCGACCCCGGCTGTCTGATCCTCGACGAGCCAACCAACCACCTCGATATCCTGTCAATCCGCTGGCTCGAAAAATTTCTGGCCACCTACCAGGGGTGTGCAGTCGTTATCTCCCACGATCACCGTTTTCTCGACAACGTCTGCACCCACATCCTCGATATCGACTATGAGACGGTCACCCTATACACGGGCAATTACACGGCCTTCACCGCTGCAAAAGTCGAAGCCCGCAACCGAAGAGAGGGTGAAATCGCGCGCCAGGAGAAAAAGATCGCCGAGCACAAGGCATTCGCTGACCGCTTCAGGGCCAAGGCGACCAAGGCGCGTCAAGCGCAGAGCAAGCTCAAACAGATGGACCGCATCGTCGTTGATAAGCTCCCGCGTTCATCACGTCGCTATCCGATCTTTCAATTCCGCCAGCAGCGCCCAAGTGGCAAGGAAGCGCTCAAGGTCGAAGGAATCAACAAGGCTTTCGGTGACAACCAGGTACTGTCCGACATCAACCTCAACGTACGCCGCGGTGATCGTCTGGCCATCATTGGACCCAACGGCATCGGCAAGTCGACCCTGCTCAAGATCGCGGTCGGCGAGCTGACCGCTGATGCGGGCGTAGCACAATGGGGGCACGAGGTCCGGCCCGGTTATTTTGCCCAGGATCACCGGCAGGCATTCTCCAACATCGACGCTACCGTCGAGAGCTGGCTCGGCGCCGCCTGCTCTGGCGAAACCGTCGGCTCTGTGCGAAGCCGTCTCGGCAAAGTGTTGTTTTCGGGCGACGAGGTAGAGAAAAAGGTCCCAAGTCTTTCCGGTGGGGAGGCGGCGCGGCTTATTTTTGCCAGAATTGCGATTGACGAACCAAATGTCCTGATCCTGGACGAGCCAACAAATCACCTCGATCTCGAGGCCATCGAGGCTCTGGTCGCAGGTCTTGAGGCCTTTGAAGGCACTCTGATTTTTGTCTCCCACGACCGCTGGTTCGTTTCGAAGCTCGCGACCAGGATTTTTGAAATCACCGAGCACGGCGTCAACAACTACCCCGGAACCTACGACGAGTATCTGGCAAGCTGCGGCGATGACCACCTCGATGCCGACGCCGCCATCCTGCGGGTTCGGCGCGAGAAACGCGCCCGCAAGCGCGGCGCCTCGAAATCAGAAACGATCGATCCTGGCGGCGAAAATGCCAAGAAAATCAAGCAGATCAAGCTTCGGAGAGACGTTGTCACCGCCGCCATCGAGAAGGCAGAGCGGCGCATCGAGGAGATTGACGAGGCGTTCTGCAAACCAGGTTTCTTCGAGGAGATGGCCGAATCAAAGATCAGATCGATGCAAGAGGAACGCGACAAGCTGGCCGCAGACCTCGAAAAGCTGATGACCGAATGGGAAGCGATCGAAGCGAGCCTTGAAACCTAGTTTTGAGAGTTGAGTTTTGAGTTTTGAGTTTTACCGCACCCGCCCCAAACAGCTATCGAGGAGAAAGAACCCTCGACATGCATCCGTAACTCAAAACTGACGCCGATCTTATCGGCGTCTGACAGCATGCATGGTGAATCCGTCGCCGTCGGGGTTGGGCAGGATGCGGATGCCGCCTGCAGAAGTCGGAATCCATGGGACGCCGGCAGGCACGTGAGAATCGAGGCTTTCGACTTTAAATCCGTCCGGCAGATCTGCCACCACACCCTCGTTTTCCTCTGGCTCCACAGAGCACGTGGTGTAGAGAAGCACCCCACCGGGAGCGACCAGATCGAGGCTGGCCGTCAACATTTCACGTTGTTTCCCGGCCAACTCGCCGATCGACTCCCGGGCCAGGCGCCACTTGAGCTCGGGATGCCGGCGAAAGGTGCCGGTGCCGGTACAGGGCGCATCCAGAAGGACGAAATCCCACCCACCAGGGGCAAATGGTGAAATCGTGGCATCGGCCGCCACAATCGCGCAGTTCCCCACCCGCGCTATAGCCGGCCGCATCAGACGTGCACGGTTCAATCGGAGATCCGACGCCGCCGCGCGCTCCCAGCGACCGAGGTGAAGCATCAATGCTGTCTTCCCGCCAGGCGCTGCGCACAGATCGAGGAGGTTCTGCTTCGCGGAAGCCAGCGAATTCGCAACATGTCCCACCATTTGAGAGCTCGGGTCCTGAGCGTAAGCGGCGCCAATACTGATCATTTCGATCAGGCTTTTAACGTCCCCGGGTGCCGTCCAGGCGCCGGGACACCACGGATGAAGCGCCAGCTCGACACCCTTTCGGACCAGTACTTGGCGGCTCTCTTCATCAAAAAACCACGCCCAGGTGACCGCCGGCTCCTGCGCCGACGCCATGGCGATCTCAGTCGCCTTCTCTCCGAAGGCCTCGGCCCAGCGTCGGCAGAGCCAATCCGGGTGCGAGAGGCGAACGTCGAGCGGAGAGCGTCCAAGCACCTCTTGCCAGTCGGCAGTCGCCTTTCGCAGTACAGCGTTGACCATCGAGGAAGCGGACGATCGACCGAGCCGCCGCACCAGCCGCACAGCCCCATCAGTCGCCAGTTCCGGCGGAAAACCCAGACGAACCGTCTCAACGAGCCCGATGCGCATCGCCGCCCGTACCTCGGGGTCCAGCTTGCGAAGATTTCGTCGGCATCGCGGCTGGAGAACCGCATCCAGCGCACGCATCGTGCGCAGCACTTCGAGCACCCGGACCCGGACCGCCGATGCTCCACCGCCGGACAGGAGTCGCGACGAAAATGCTCCCTCTTCGACGCGCATCAACATGCGCGCCGCGGTCAGTCGATCAACCGAAAGCCTCACCGCGGCTCACCCGTTCGCCGATCAAAAATGCGTCCACCGGCATCCGGCGCCTACCCTCCCGCTGCACCTCAGTGATCTTCACAGCGGTGCCCTTCCCACAGCGCACGACGACTCCGTCCGGATCCACCGAAACGACCGTTCCCAGCTGTTCCTTGCCTCTCGGTGGTGGTTTGACCTCGCCGAGACCGAATATTTTGAGCCTGCCACCGCGGAACTTGGTGTAGAGCCCGGGCCACGGCGTAAAGCCACGAAGCCGGTTGACCAACTGGCGAGCGGGCATCGACCAATCCACTTTGGCAAAGTTCCTGCGTAACATGGGGGTGGTGTTGGAGCCGTCCGTCGGTTGCGGCCGGGGGGTCAACGAGCCTTCTTCAAGCTCATCGAGGGTCCGTACGACGAGCTCTGCACCAATTTCAGCGAGCCGTGGCGCCAACATTTCGGCTGTCTCGCCGGGTTCGACCGGCACCCTGTTTTGGAGCAGGAGGGGCCCGGTGTCCATACCCTCGTCGATCTGGATGGTGGTGACTCCGGTGGCGCGGTCACCACAGACCAATGCCCATTGGATTGGAGATGGTCCGCGATGGCGCGGCAACAGGCTCGGGTGCAGGTTGACGAAACCGTGGCGCGGAATTTCGAGCAGACGACCGGGGATCAACTTGCCGTAGGCCACCACAACGGCGGCATCTGCGCCGCTTTCTTTGAGACTCGCATCGATTTCCTCCGACTTGAGACTGTTGGGCTGGATGCACTCGATCTGATGGGCATGGGCGACCTCGACTACCGGCGGCGGGGTGAGGACCTGGTGCCGCCCAACCGGCCGGTCCGGTCTGGAAACGACCAGTATGACCTCGTGCCGGCTCTCCACCAACTTCTCGAGGCTGGGCACGGCAAAATCAGGGGTTCCGAAGAAAACGACCTTCATCCGGGCAGTGTACACGAAGTCTCGGTCTCATAACCGGCTTCGTCTGCGTCCACTGTTGACCTCGCCTTCGCTATCGCAATCGGGATCGCTATCGATGGGAAAGCCACCGTACCCATCTTTCGATACCGATTGCGATAGCGATAGCGATAGCGACTCAGCTCCCTTGGAAATTATTGAGAACTCGTATACATTCACTCTCTTGAACGCACGAAGCGGAGCGTGCCCATGAATCACTTTTCGCCGGATGAGATCCGTTCGGCGCTCGACGAGATCCTGCCGGGGGTCCAGAAGCCAAGCCGATACCTCGGCATCGAACGCAACCTGGTGCGAAAGCCCTGGGACGGGGTGGACGTACGGGTCGCCCTCGCCTTCCCCGATGCCTACGAGATCGGGATGTCGCACCAGGGCACGCGGATCCTCTACCACCTGGTCAACCGCCGCGACGATGCCCTGGCGGAGCGGACCTTTGCGCCGATGCCGGACATGGCGGAAGCATTGCGCAGCGCTGAGCTGCCCCTCTTTACGCTCGAAACCTACCGAGCAGTTGCCGACTTCGACATCGTCGGCATTTCGCTGCAGTCCGAACTCAACTACATCAACATCCCATACCTCCTCGACCTCGCCGGCATTGTGCGGCGCGCCGCCGAACGAGGCCAGGACGAGCCAATAGTGATCGGTGGCGGGCCCTGTACCGCCAATCCGGAGCCGGTGGCCGACTTCTTTGACGCCATCCTCATCGGTGATGGCGAGGCTGCTCTCGACGAGATCCTCGACACTGTACGCGACGGTCGCAGCGGGAAAATCGCCCGCAAGGAGATCCTGAGCCGATTGGCCGCCATTCCGGGCGTCTACGTTCCCACTCTCTACCGATGGCACGAAGCAGCTGGCGACCAAAAGGCCCGATGGGAGACGGTCCACGACGGCGCACCGTTCCCAGTACAACGGGTATGGGTCGATCAGCTCGACAGCAACGACCAGCCGGAGTCCGTGATCGTGCCCTACGCGGACGTCATCCAGGACCGCCTCGGAACAGAGATCATGCGTGGCTGCACCCAGGGATGCCGCTTCTGCCAGGCCGGCTACTGGTACCGACCGGTGCGCGAGCATGACCCGAAGGTGGTCCTCGACCGCGTGCAGCGGCAGGTTGCCGAAACCGGCTTCGAAGAGGTCGGATTGCTGAGCCTTTCAACCGCCGACTACTCACAGGTCGAGCCGCTGGTTTACAATCTGGCTCATTGCTTACAAGACCAACGGGTCTCGATCAGCTTGCCTTCGCTTCGCGCCGACGCATTTTCGGTCGGTCTCGCAGAGGCGGTCTCACGGGTTCGAAAATCAGGCTTCACCTTCGCCCCGGAGACCGGATCTGATCGCCTTCGCAGGGTCATCAACAAGACCTTCACCAACGCCGAAATGGTGCGTGCCGCCGAGGCTGCATTCAGCAAGGGATGGGAGCTGATCAAGGTCTACGCAATGATCGGTCTTCCGACCGAGACAGATGAGGATCTCGAGGAATTGGCACGCCTGGCCGAGGATATCCTCGCCGCCGGACGTCGGGCGACTGGTGGCCGCAGGATCCAGGTCAAGGTATCAGCCGGATGTTTCATCCCGAAGGCCTGGACCCCTTTCCAGTGGCAGCCGTACGCCGGCGTCAACGAGCTTCGCCGCCGCATCGGCTGGCTCAAACAACGATTCCGCAGAATTCGCGGCGCCCGTCTCACGTGGTCGGACCCGGAGGAGGCGGCCCTCGAATCTTTGCTGTCGCGTGGCAGTCGCGGCCTTGGCGCTGCCATCGAGCGGGCCCACGACCTCGGTGCGGTCTTCGATGGCTGGACCGATTACATCAACCTCGACGCCTGGCGCCAGGCGCTCGACGACATTGGTGTGGATGTCGACCGTGAGCTGGGAGAACGAGCCCTGTCGGAGACTTTGCCGTGGGATCTCATAGATGCCGGCGTGCGAAAAGGGTTTTTGAAAGGTGAGTGGCGTCGCGCCGTACGCGAAGCCGAAACCGAGGACTGCAAGTGGGGACACTGCTACCGCTGTGGCATTCCCGGAGACGGAGACGACACAAAGCTTGCCTCGACGACGCTTCCAGTTCTCGGCGATGCTCTGCCCGAGAGCGATCAGCCACAGGCAGCGTACCGGTTGCGGCCCGAACCGCGCACCCCACCGGCGGTCGCCGAACAGCCACAGCCGCCCGTCCATCGCCGATATCGGTTCGCGTTCTCCAAGACGGGCGACGTTCGCTGGTTGTCGCACCGACAACTCATGGACGCCCTCGAACGAATGGTCCGCGCTGCCGGCCTGCCAGTACGATATACCGAAGGATTTAATCCCCACATCCGCCTGTCGATGGGACCGGCCCTGCCGGTCGGCTACGAGGGCCGTGCTGAGAACTTCGATGTCGATTGCACGGCACCGCTCACCAAACAGCATCTCGCAAGGGCTAACGCGCTTCTGCCGAACGGGCTCGAAATCCTCGACGCCCGGCCACTGCTCCCAGGTGCACCCAAGCTGGGCCGACTGGTGGCGGCGGCGCGTTATCGCATCGACGGAGTCGAACCGTGGCCGGAGTCGGAGTCTGAACTCGATGAAACGACCCGTTCCGGAGTCCGCCGCTGGCAACGCCTCGATGATGGTGCCCTGCTTGTCGAGCTCAACGCCCGCCAGGAGGACGGTCCCCAGCTCTCGGTCAAGAAGCTCCTGCTCGCCCTCGGTGTCGCCGAGGATCGCATCGCCTGGATACCGGTGACCCGTGAGATGCTGGTTCTCGAAGCACGAACAAAGAACCGAGGATCAGCCGAGGAATCGTCGCAGGCGAACGTCTCATGAGCCGCTGGGTCATCCACGCACAGG
>RCNF010001911.1_pt1 | contig 11103 bp, 11 predicted proteins | sample 2041311 | NCBI WGS metagenome assembly RCNF01 (sample SAMN09708228, study PRJNA481090) | Marine sediment metagenome, whole genome shotgun sequencing project. | biome: marine sediment; feature: ocean; material: sediment; isolation source: Sewage treatment plant 2 marine sediment (STP2) ... | reverse complement strand
AATAACCATTCTGCTGCGGCTCACGCCTTGCAGCTACACACTTCAGGTCACGCAGAGGACATAAGCAATTAATAGAGGTGCCCTTAAATGAATTGAAGTTTTTGTGAAAAACACGGTAACTCCAGTAAAATTGCAAGTACCTCTAGATTTACTGGCAATGTTGAGTTACTATGTTAGCTGTAATAGAGTGAATGTTCATTTTAGCGTCGTACGATATCAATTCAATAAGAGGTCATAATCATGCAGTGGAACAAACCAACCTATAATGTTGAACGTTTTGGATTTGAAATTACTATGTACATTTGTACTCGTTAGTTTCAAACTAAGTTCTAATTCGCCTGAAAAGGCGATACTAAATCCCGGTTTTCCAATCGGGGTTTTTTAATTCTAATGCTTAAGGGCACTCTATTAATTCATCAATGAACATCTTGAGATCAAAATCTGCCACATCCAGAATCAACAGAGATGCCCTTAATTTGTCATAACAACTTCTAGAGTTAAACGAGCCATGCAAATACGTGTACTAGGATCCGGTGCTGGTGGTGGCTTCCCCCAGTGGAATTGTAATTGCGAAAACTGTCGACGTTTACGTGGTAGCGAAATTGATGCCACGCCGCGCAATCAATCATCGATTGCTGTAAGCAGTGACGGTGAAAACTGGCTACTGTTTAATGCTTCACCCGATGTTCGCACACAACTAGAACACTTTCCCGAAGCGCACCCAAAAAATCAGGTGCGAGGCAGCGGTATTAAAGCCATTGTATTAATTGATGCACAGATAGATCACTGTACCGGCCTGCTAATCCTGCGCGAAGGTGATCCACTTAACATCTACTGTACGGATATGGTGCAGGAGGATTTATCAACAGGCTTCCCTATTTTCAATATTCTAAAGCATTTTTGTGGTGTCAACCTCAACACTGTGTCATTAGACGGAACGGCGTTTAGCATCCCCGATATTAATGACCTGCGCTTTACTGCGATTCCCATCAAGAGCAAGGCCGCACCCTATTCACCGCATCGAAATGATCCACACGATGGTGATAATATCGGCGTAACCATCGAGCAAATTTCAACAGGCAAAAAATGTTTTTACGCGCCCGGTTTTGGCGAAGCTGAAGACAGTGTAGTAACAGCCATGTCTGATGCCGACTGTGTACTGGTCGATGGTACATTCTGGACAGACGATGAACTCGCTTCAGTTGGCAGGCCCGAGGCCCGTGCACGAACAATCGGGCATATTCCTCAATCCGGCGATGACGGTATGATAGAACTGCTAAACACGATAAATAAACCGCGTAAAATTCTAATTCATATCAATAATACCAACCCGATACTTGATAAAGCTTCCGAGCAGCACGCCACGCTGAAAGCCGCAGGTATTGAAGTTGCTTATGATGGTATGGACATCGTACTATAAGATTACCGACTATAAATTAATGGTGGCGACTATATGACACAGGCAGCGACACCCTGGACACGTGATGTCTTTGAGCAAAAACTCAGGGATATGGAATGTTATTACCATATTCACCATGAATACCACGTACGTATGAACTCAGGCAAACTTGACAAAAAAGCAATACAGGGCTGGGTCGCCAATCGTTTTTATTATCAAACCAGCATTCCGATCAAAGACGCAGCCATCATGGCAAACTGCAGAGACCGTGACGTCCGCCGCCTCTGGGTGCAGCGTATCCTTGACCATGATGGTACTTCAGGTGATGAGGGTGGTATTGAAGCCTGGTTACAACTTGGTGAAGCTGTTGGTTTGAGCCGCGAAGAGCTTGTTTCAGAGCAGCACGTACTTCCAGCGGTGCGATTTGCCATCGATGCTTATGTTAATTTTGCGCGCCAGGCGACCTGGCAGGAAGCCGCATGCTCTTCACTAACCGAATTGTTCGCACCGACAATACACCAGAAGCGGCTCGACTCGTGGCCCGGGCACTACCATTGGATAAAACCCGAAGGTTACAATTATTTTCGTAAACGCCTGCATGAGGCACGGCGTGATGTTGAACATGGTCTGCAAATCACACTGGATCATTTTGTTAGCCGCGAACAGCAGGAAGAAGCCCTTAAAATACTCAAATTCAAGCTTGATATACTATGGACTATGCTCGATGCTATGTGGATGGCTTACATCGAAAATCGACCTCCCTACTACAACGTAACTGAGTGCACATAACGATGACTATCACCGCCGACAGCATCCTCGGAATCAAACTGGGTCATCGTCTACAATGGGAAGTAACTCAGGACTGTTTCGTTATCCTGTTCCCTGAAGGCATGGTCACATTAAGCGCCAGCGCTGGAGAAATAATGCAACTCTGTGATGGGGACAAAACGGTTGCCGATATCATCAAGCAATTAAGCGAAAAATTTCCCGGTGCAGAGTTAACTGATGATGTGATCGAATTTTTTACAGAGGCTAAAGACAATGGCTGGATCCAGCTCAAATAAACGAGTTCAACCGCGTTGGTTACTGGCAGAGATGACCTATGCCTGCCCCTTGCAATGCCCTTACTGCTCAAACCCGGTTGACTTTGCCAAATACAAAGATGACATGTCTACTGCAGACTGGATCAAGGTATTTCGTGAGGCGCGCGCGTTAGGGGCAACTCAGCTGGGGTTTTCTGGCGGTGAACCGCTGCTGCGCCAGGACCTGGAAGAACTGATTACCGAGGCGCGTCAACTTGGTTTCTATACTAATCTAATTACCTCGGGCATCGGGCTCAATAAAGAGCGCATCAAAGCGTTCAAAGCCGCAGGTCTTGATCATATACAAATCAGTTTCCAGTCCAGCGACGAGGCGCAAAATAACTTTATCGCTGGCACCGATTCATTTCAACACAAAAAGGAAATGGTGCGCGAGATAAAAGCACAGGGCTATCCGATGGTATTGTGTTTTGTTCTGCATCGCATGAATATCGATAAAACCGCAGACGTGCTGGAACTTGCAAAAGAACTTAAAGCCGATTATGTAGAACTGGCAACCACCCAATACTATGGTTGGGCACTGGAGAACCGAGATCAGTTATTACCCAGCCGTGAACAGCTGGAAAAAGCCGAAGTTATTGCTCATGAGTATCAAAAAAACCTCAAAGGTAAAATGGAGATTTACTACGTGGTTCCAGATTATTATGAGGACCGACCCAAACCCTGCATGAATGGCTGGGGCGCTGTATTCCTGACCATTACGCCCGATGGCAAGGCACTTCCCTGTCACGCTGCTCGTCAATTACCCGGCCTTGAATTTCCTGACGTACGCGAGCACAGCATTGACTGGATCTGGAACGATTCACCGACCTTTAATGAATTCAGAGGTTTTGACTGGATGCAGGAGCCGTGTCGAAGCTGTGATGAAAAAGAAAAAGACTTTGGTGGTTGTCGTTGCCAGGCTTATTTGCTTACCGGTGATGCAAAAAATGCCGACCCTGTCTGTGATAAATCACCACACCACGATATTGTGCTGGATGCGACTCGCCGGGTGCAGGCTCCAGTAAAAAGACAAGCGACGGAAATCCCGATCACATTTCGTAATACACGTAATTCACGGAAACTGATAAGTGCCAAATAAACTACACCGCAGCAAGCGGACGGGGTATTAAAGCAAGATCAAAAACTTAATCCGCGAAACACGCAAAAAACGCAAAAAAAAACAAATCAATTTATTCGTTTTTATCTTTAATTTCGCGTGCTTTGCGTGTTTCGCGGACTGTTTTTTTACTTATTCCAGGATACTCTCAACTTTAGTTTTCATCATTTTGTAAAAATATAACCAGCTGCGGATCATACTCGTTTCAAAGATCAGCGGTTCTGAGTTTACTATCCTCTTTTTACTTTTTTCATTAAACCACGTTGTGGATCATAACCAAACACGGCAAGCACAAAGAATAACAGCAAACATGTCGCGACAACCAGACAGGAAACCGCATTAAACTTCCCGTACATGGCAAAACGTATAAGTTCAACGACGTGGGTGAACGGATTCCATTGCGCGGCATTAAACACGATTAACGCGCCGGACTCTTCAAGTTTCCACAATGGATACAGCGCTGAGGAAATAAAAAACATGGGGAAGATGACAAAATTCATGGTGCCTGCAAAGTTTTCCAGTTGCTTGATATAGACCGACATCAACAGCCCCAGTGCGCCCAACATCATGCCGCATAACAGCAGTGCGGGAAAGGCATACAGCCAACCAGATAATGGCAGGTCAACATTGAACAACAGACAGACAAGAAGAAAAGCATATGCCTGTAAAACGGACAGAAAAGTACCTGCGCATAATTTGGCGAACAGCAAAAACCAGCGTGGTAACGGTGCTGTTAATAACAGACGCATCATGCCCATTTCACGGTCATAGACCATAGACAATGATGACTGCATACCATTAAACAGTAATACCATGCCCAGTAACCCCGGCGCAATATACACCTGGTATTCGATATAGCTTTCATACGGTGGAATAATCGCAATGCCAAATATATTCTGAAAACCCAGGGCAAACACCAGCATCCAGAGGCTGGGCCGAACCAGGGCAGAAAATAAACGACCGCGTTGATGGGTGAATTTTATGGTTTCGCGACCGGCGATGGCGTACAGTGCTAAAAGTGCGTGACCTGATGTCATTGTTACCCGCCTATTATTTTAAGACACATTGGCTTTCCTGCTTATCGTAGCCAAGCGTGTCCAGGTTATTCAGCTGATGAAGAAAACCCTCGATTGGTGCCCGTGCGACAACCCAGTTATCGGTAGTTACAAATATTGGCTGGCGCAACTGATTATTCCAGCTGCGAAACGATAACCGTGCGCCTTTAAAACCGTCGAGTATAATATCCGGTCCTTTGATGTAATTACTGAGTGGTAAATAATCGGTACTTTTTGTTCGTAACACGGCTTCGACGATGGTTTTTACACTCATCCAGGCAGACCAGTCGTAATCGGTCATTTGTCGTTTGGCTTTTTTCTCAAAACGTCGATTTAACTGCGGCGCGCCCTGGCGCTCCCAGGCCCAGTGCCAACCCATCGCAACCAGGCCAGCATTGCCAACAACTATTTGAGGTTTTTGTATTTGATACGGGATGTCACGCGCGAACTCACCCGTGCTATCAATCACCCAGACTAAATCATAGCCGGAACCCGATGTTAGTAATGCAATGTTATTTTGCTCTCGTTTGCGCGGGTCACGCCCGGGGATAAAACGTTTCACATCGACCACTTTAATGCCAAATTTTTTTGCTGAACGTTCAAAAGCGTGCTGCGTTTCGATATCGTTTTCATTGGGACCAACCAGTAATAGCACCCTGCTCCATTTTTTAAATCTCAGGTACTGCGAAAGCGCATCGCTCAACATGGATTGACTGGCAATAATATGTAAAAGATTATTCGAACATAAACTCTGCCGTAAGGCATCATCCTTAGCTGTCAAATTAAACAGTAGCACGTCATGCCGTTTGGCATAGTCTGATAATGTCGCAACACTGTCAGCCGGTAAGTCGAGCAAAACAAATTTTGCCCCGGCATCGATCAAGCTGGCCAGCGACGTTTGAAGATCTTCTGTTTGCTCTGCACGTTCGTGTTGCAACTCAAACTTTACACCGACGCTGGCGCCTACAAAACGTGATTCACGTAACGCTACTTCAGCTGCTGGCAGAGGCCGGCCCCAGGGCAGGCCAGGAAAACGGGCAATCATTTGTTTTTCAACATAACGGCGATCATTTTCCAAATCCAGGTAACCGATCTTGAGAACTTTGTCATCAGCAGCAAAAGCCATATTTGCTGTCATCATTATTAGCATGGCAACGAGCCACTTTGTAAAATCAATGCACATGATTAATCGTCAACAACCACGCTATGTGGCACGCGGCCTATCGGTACGGCACGAATGACTTTAAGTTTTTCGGTATCTACAATCGCCATGTCATCACTCAGCCCATTAGTAACATACAAGGTTTTTTCATCACGAGTGAGGGCGACACCCCAGGCACGACGTCCAACCAGTATATATTTTTCCACTTCGCGTTTATCAACATCAACAACGGCGACATGGTTGGCACGACCCAGGGTCACGTAAAGTCGTTTACCGTCACGGGTCATGATAATACCTACCGGCGAGATATCATCATCTCTAAAACCGCGAGGTTTGAACTTAACGCTACCGATGACTTCGTTTATTTTTAAATCAATAATACTGACTTCGCCACTGAGTTCATTAGTCACCCAAAGTTGCTGACCATCGGGGGTAAGCGCAAAACGCCGCGGACGATTACCCACTACAATATTGGTTTTCACCTCACGGCTTGCCGCATCGATAAGGTGCACCATGTTAGCCACCTCTGAAGTAACGAACACGGTGGAGCCATCGTGGCTAACCATTACCCCTTCGGGCTCTTCACCCACTTCTATGCTTGCTACTTTTTTCCCCAGGGTTAGATCAAACACGGTAACCTGTGCGTCCTCTTCGTTTGAAGCGTACAGCCATTTACCATCAGGGCTAATGTCGAACATTTCAGGGTCTTCACCCACATCCAGTTTGTTAACCACCTTGTAGCTAGCGACATCAATAACATTGATGGCATCGCCATCGCCACAGGCGACGTAAAGTAAGCTGCGTTCTGGATTAAACATTAACGCTCGCGGTCTATCACCGGTTTTTATTGTCGCTTTTTTCTGAAATGTTTTGCCGTCAAGTACAATGACCGAATGATCTTTTTCGGTACTAATAAAAATATCACCCGAGCCTTTTGCCGTTGCTAGCTGAAGACTGACGACCTGAAGACTAAATAGTGCGGTAAAAATGACAAACGACTTTCTGAAAAACTTATTCATTTTCGTTCCCTGCTTTTTTTGTTAATTTCATAAATGCTTCACTTAGTGACTGTTCTCCTTCTTGACCGCTTATCTCATCCGGTGTAGCGTTTATTAATATATCACCCTGGTGCAGAATAACCACCTGATGCGCAGTCTCTGCTTCATCGATCAGGTGGGTAGCCCAGAGCACAGCAAGCCCTCTTTCAGCGCACAACTGGTGTACGTTATTAAGCAGTAATTTTCTGGACGCTGGATCCAGGCCCACTGTTGCTTCATCCATCAATAATAAATCCGGTTTGTGCAGTAAGGCACGCGCGAGTTCAATTTTACGTCGATTACCACCGCTTAGTGAACGACAGGTTTTATCGATACTGTCGATCATGCCCAGTTGTTCAAGCTCGTCGTTGATACGATTACCGGCTATGCGTCCGGCCAAACCGTGTAAACGAGCATGGTAGTTTAGATTCGCTTTAACCGTTAGATCAAGATCGAGTGCGGGTTGCTGGAAGACAATCCCCAGCTTGCCCAGGGCGGCCACCGCGTGTTTCGACATGTCATATCCGTTAACCGAAATAGACCCTGCGTCTGCCGTAAACAAACCACTTAACAATTGAAACAAGGTTGTCTTGCCCGCACCATTGGGTCCCAGTAAGCCGACAAACTGACCGGTTTCAATACTGAGCGATATACTGTTCAATGCTTTAAGCTGGCCGTATGATTTTGAAACCTGTTGAATCTGAAGAATATTAGTCATCTTACTTCTCTATTTTCACCATGTTATCTAGTACGTCATCCGGCGTTTCTACAGATTGACCTACTTGACCCGATAACAAACCCGGGTGTTCTTTAAGCAATCGGTCATGCAGGGCAACGACCTGGGCATCTTCCGGCCGTCTTGGTCGAGCCGTGTCTAACGATGTTTCATGCACGACTTTAGCCGGACCTGCAGAAAGAAAAATAACACGGTCAGCAAGCGCAATCGCTTCCTGCAACAGGTGGCTAACCAGAATAACTGTCGGCTGTGTTTCCTGCCACAAGGTCATCAATAACTCACGCAAACGCTCGGCCGTTGGCGCGTCTACTGAAACAAATGGTTCATCGAGCAATAACAGTGTGGGTTGAATGACAAAAGCACGCGCGAGTGCAACTCTACGTTGCATACCACCCGATAATGCTCCCGGAAAAGAATCCCTGCGTGTCTCAAGTCCAACACTCTGCAGAACATGTATGATTTTTTCTTCATCTCCTGGTTCATCAGACCCAGGTTCTCCATGCAGAACCAGTTTCAGATTGTCCTCTACGGTCAGCCAGGGAAGCAATCGCGGCGTCTGGAATACGTAACCTACTCTCGATTGATGGTCGCTGAAGATTTCATTATTATTATCAGCACCGGTGCTTATTTGACCTGAAAAATTTTTATCCAGACCTGCGATGATATTGAGTAGCGTGGTTTTACCCGCACCAGAAGGCCCCACCAAAGAAACAAACTCACCCGACTTGATACTAATCATCAGGTCTTTTAAAACGGGTTCTGAAACACCTGGGTAGTACTTCGATTTTATCTTTATTGCAAAGTCTTTCACCTGCGCCACCTGGAAATGTGGTTTTCAACTGGCCGCATAAGCACTGCCTCAATTAACATAACCACCATTGCGAAAGCGATGGTGTAAGCAAGAATGCTGGTGATATCAAAGAATTGAAAATATATCCCCAGCTGAAAACCGACACCATTACTGCGTCCGAGCAGTTCAACAATCAAAACGATCTTCCAGATTAATGACAAACCGGAACGGGCAGACGCTATAAAGTAAGGATATAGCTGTGGTAAAAATACTTTTATTAATTTACGCATGCGTGATATCTGAAAGACGTCGGCCACTTCGAGTAAGTCTTGATCGATTGCACGCGCGCCTTCTCGTACAGTTACAATGACAGTCGGTACCTTGTTGATGACCACAGCCGCAATTGCAGCCACTTCATTCAGACCGAACCATACATAACAAAGTATAATCGTTACCAGTGCCGGAATATTTAGAAACAAAATAACAACACCATCAAGCGCAGCATCAAATCGCCTGGAACGCCCCATAATAATACCAATTGCACTACCCAAGGCAAAAGCCACAACAAAGCTGATAAAAACTCTTATCAGGGTGACGCCGAGATGGTAGAGCAGCTCGCCCTCAAACAGATGATGCTGCAGACTGGTCAATACCGTAACGGGTGATGGCAGTATTACACGATCGGTTAATTGTGAAGTCAGCTGCCATATCAACACAAAAACAAGCAAAGACAGACTTCTCCATAGAGCCGTTTTCACTATCATGGTTTGATCTTGTAGTCTGGCCAGAACGTGCCAGCACTAAGGTGATTGGTTGAACCTGTCAATCCCCGCCCGCCTATATCCGCAAGAATACTGAAAACTTGCTCCGCGGCACGCATTTCCTGTGCACCGAATTTCGTGGGTATGCCGTTTCTGTACTCCTGGCGCAAGGCGATGAATTCCGCTTCATTCTTTACTTTCATGATTGGACGCAACGACTCCCAGGCGGCATCAGATTCAGCCAGAATATTTTTCGCAGCATAAGATGCTCTGAGGAAGGCCAGGATTTCCTGTCGCCTGTCTTTGACTGTTTCTTCACTAAAGACCCAGCCCAGCAAAGGCACCGCGTGAGACACACCCAGTTCGGGTAAGATGTCAGTTATACTGATAAAAGCTTTCATACCTGAAGCCTCCAACCTTGCTGCGTAGTGCCAAAATGTCAAACCTGCGGACAATTCGCCACGTAGGAATAACTCATTAAGCAGTGGTGGTGCAACAAATTTAGCGTCAACCAGATCGGCTAAATCAGTCCCTGTGGTTTTTTTTGTATAAGCCCTTAACAATAACCAGTTCTTATCAAGCGGTCCGCCCGCAATGCCCAGAGACTTTCCCCTGAGCCCGGCAATTGACTTGAGCTCAGAACTTTCAGGCACTAACAGCTTGCCTGCCAGTAATGAATAAGGCACAAAAACATAAGGACGCCCGTCGCTACGCAATCGCGAAACCCAGAGCCAGTCGCTGACAATTATATCAGCGGCGCCACCGAGTAAAGCCACGTTGGCAGCGTTTTTGGAAGCCAGTGGTACAACTTCTAGCGTGAAACCTTCTCGTTGGTCGAGTTTGTGTGATTGTATGATGGACAGTTCCCAATTGACTGTACCAAATTTAAGGGCTCCCACGCGCACCGGCGGAGCCAATGTATCACTAACGGCAGGTTGAAAAACACTCGCGAGTAAACAAACAAGCAGAAGCATTTGACTGATTTTGCCGGCAGGTCTAGCAACAAATTTATCTCTATGCATTCTCATGATATTGATACCATTCTTCTTTTTGCAACCTGGTTATACATTGTCTATAAAAAAGACAGTACATTATTAGTAATAAGCCTGCAATTAATTTTGAAATTTCTAAACACTTTTAAGGAATCTCTGATTCAGCTAATTGGCAATGTTGTTTAAGATAGGGACGCAGCTGTGTGTTCGTATCTTTCACCAGGTGAACGGTTTTTGACAAGTATGGCCTTATGTCGCGTAGCACAGTGATTTGTGAGTGCGATAATTGTTATTCTAATTGAGGTACAGGTATGTGCGAGCTGTGGTTAGCTAACTTGTGTAGCGCAGTAGGGAGTTTTTATCAGTATCCGTCGGTTTTCTCCATCAGATGCCCTTTCCAGAGGTCTGTTTTGTGTAAACAGAGCTACCAAATATGATCAACATATCGGGTGTTCAATAATCATAAAATGATTTCGTGGTCTCAAACCATAGAAAATTAATCATTACTTAACTATTAAATTAATCTTTGATTACAGGTTCACGGTGAGGATATTCAAACTAAATCGGCATACGAAATTAAACTTATTCTAAAAATCAATAAGTTAAGTATGAAATTACGTCTATACATTCACTTATCAGTACTGCCATTATGACGCATTGATAATGACTGCATAAATAAGCATATGATTATGTTCTTATTAATTATTGTATTTATTTAAATTAAGTGCGTGAAATGACGCATTTTTCTCCATCTACCCTTGTATAAAGACACTATTAAAAGTAGGATACGCGCGGTTAATGACATGACCCAAGTCAAGAAAAACGTATTTTTTAACTATCGTCTGTCTTAGCAAAGAATTCTAAAAATCTATTATAAATTTTGTCAGGAGAAAACATGAGTGCAGCAATTCGTGTTGCCAGCTTTATAGGTCTGATGCTTGTTAGCATGCAGTCCTGGGCTGAGTATCAACT
>RCNF010001908.1_pt1 | contig 11113 bp, 12 predicted proteins | sample 2041311 | NCBI WGS metagenome assembly RCNF01 (sample SAMN09708228, study PRJNA481090) | Marine sediment metagenome, whole genome shotgun sequencing project. | biome: marine sediment; feature: ocean; material: sediment; isolation source: Sewage treatment plant 2 marine sediment (STP2) ... | reverse complement strand
GGATGCCGTGGACGGAGACTATGGCGTCGGCGGATTCGGCGGTTTGCAGGAACTGCGTGACATGAACAAACCGATCATTGCTGCTGTGAACGGCATTGCCTGTGGTGGTGGGTTGGAGCTGGCGCTCAGCGCCGACATCATTCTGGCCGCAGATCACGCGACATTTGCCTTACCGGAGATCCGTTCCGGCACGGTGGCAGACGCGGCGTCAGTCAAGCTGCCCAAACGCATTCCCTATCATATCGCAATGGAGCTACTGTTGACCGGACGCTGGTTTGATGTCGCCGAGGCACATCATTGGGGTTTGGTAAACGAGATCGTCCCTGCCCAAGGACTTATGGATCGCGCCTGGGAGCTTGCCCGGTTGCTCGCCTCAGGCCCGCCTCTGGTCTATGCCGCGATCAAAGAAGTGGTGCGGGACGCTGAAGATTCCAAGTTTCAGGATTCAATGAACCGGATCACCAAACGGCAGTTGCCGTCGATAGATCGTCTTTATGCATCGGAGGACCAGCTGGAGGGCGCGCGCGCGTTTGCGGAGAAACGTGACCCGTTCTGGAAAGGGCGTTAGTTTTTGAGAAGATGGGTAACAAAAGCCGTATCATTTTTGTGCGGGCCGGTGGAGGTGTCGTCGTAGATGCGTACTTCGATCAGAGTTAGTTCTACGTTAGTGCCCTTGATAGTCTCTAGTTTGTCAGCGAATCCGGCGCTTTTGAAATGCTGCATGTTGATAGAAATGGTAATCAGCCCACCGGGTTTAGTAACCCGCAACAACTCGTCAAGACCGGCAGGCCCCACATGACCTGTCGTAAACGTGCCAGAACTGACAACACCGTCATAAACTTCGTCAGAGACCGGCAGCCCGACCAATAGATCTGCAACAAACAGACTGCGGTAAATGTCCTTTAGTTTTGCGATGTCAAGCATTTCAGGCGAAATATCCGTGGCATCAATTGGCCCTGTTCCCAAGTCTCGCAGTGCCGCACCACAAATGCCGGTGCCAGCCCCCATATCCAGAACCGGCCCAGTTCCCCCTGCTTCCACAAACAGTCGGGCGACGTGACGATGCAATAAATACCCCTGTTCGTGCACAAAGCCGCTATCGTAGCTGGCTGCCCAGTCGGCATAAAGCCGTTTGGAGTCATCGGGTGTTTTTAGACCATAGGCCTGAGACAGGTCTGGGGATTTGTTGCTCATCCCTTCATAAAGCACTTGATGGGGTGATCAGATCAAGCCCTTGCATCAGCCTGTGCCATTGCCCATCAATTGGCCGATGACAGGCACATTGCTTTCACTTGGTCACGGTTATTCGGCGCGTGCGCTGACAGCGCGGTTGATTCCGCGTGGTTGGCACGTCACCGGGACCACGCGCAGCGCAGAGAAAGCCGAGGTTTTGCGCGAAACGGGCGTGACGCCGATGATCTGGCCCGGATCGGATGTACGACAGACGCTGGCACAGGCAAGTCACGTTCTCATTTCTGCGGGTCCGGGCCAAGACGGCGATCCGGTGCTGGCAGAACTGCGCGACGAGATCGCCGCCGCTGCGCCACATCTGACGTGGGTCGGATATTTGTCGACCACTGGCGTGTACGGCGACCACCAAGGCGGATGGGTGGACGAAAACACGCCCCTCACCCCAAGCACAAAGCGCGGGCAGGCGCGGGTCGCTGCGGAAGCGGCATGGCAGGCGATTCCAGATCTACCATTACATATCTTTCGGCTCGCAGGGATTTATGGACCTGGACGTGGACCATTTGCCAAAGTGCGCAACGGGACTGCGCGCCGGATCCTCAAAGAGGGTCAAGTGTTTTCGCGCATTCATGTCGACGACATCGCGCAGGTTCTGCACGCATCGATTGATCACCCAAACCCCGGCGCCGTCTACAATCTGTGTGATGACGACCCGGCCCCGCCTCAGGATGTCATTGGCTATGCGGCTGAATTGCTCGGACTGCCTGTGCCGCCTGCGGTGGCATTTGAAGCTGCGGACCTGTCGCCAATGGCACGCAGTTTCTACGCAGAAAGCAAACGCGTGCGGAATGATCGGATCAAAGAAGAGTTGGGGGTTGAATTGATCTATCCGACCTATCAGGATGGGCTGCAAGCGATGATGGACGGCCAATAACCCTTAGTTAGGCTCGTTTTTCTCCGATGGTCGCTATTCCCAGCACATTTAACACCTTCGCTTCGATATGGTCGGCATTCATCGCAGCGTGTGCGTACATATCGGCTGGGGCAGCGTGGTCGATGAACGTGTCGGGCAGCACCATCGAACGGTATTTCAGTCCATTATCAAACACAGCTTCATCAGCCAGAAGCTGCGCGACATGGCTGCCAAAGCCGCCAACTGCGCCTTCTTCAATGGTGATCAGCGCCTCGTGATCAGCAGCCAAATCAAGGATCAGATCACGATCAAGCGGCTTGGCAAAACGGGCGTCCGCAATTGTGGGGGTAATGCCTTTTGCAGCCAACGCCTCTGCAGCTTTCTGAACCTCGGACAAACGTGTGCCGAATGACAGAATGGCGACGCGAGCACCTTTCTGAATCATCCGACCTTTGCCAATTTCTAACGCTTCGCCGCGTTCGGGCAGATCCACGCCGACACCTTCGCCACGTGGAAACCGGAACGCGATGGGCCCCTCGTTGTGGGCGGCGGCTGTGGCAACCATATGAACCAGTTCAGCTTCGTCCGCCGCTGCCATCACTGTGAAACCGGGAAGGTTTGCAAGGAAGGCGATGTCATAACTGCCTGCATGTGTTGCTCCGTCGGCACCCACCAGACCCGCGCGGTCAATGGCAAATCGGACCGGCAGGCGCTGGATGGCGACGTCGTGTACGACCTGATCGTAACCGCGCTGTAAAAACGTCGAATAAAGCGTGCAGAAAGGTTTCATTCCTCCGGCCGCGAGAGCGGCAGAAAAGGTGACAGCGTGCTGTTCGGCGATGCCCACGTCGAAGCAGCGGCTGGGATAGCGTTCCGCAAAAAGGTTCAGGCCAGTGCCATCGGGCATTGCTGCTGTGATGGCGCAGATTTTGTCGTCTTGTGCCGCTTCGGTCAGAAGAGATTTGGAAAAGACGCTGGTATAACTGGGCGCGTTGGATGGCGCTTTGCTCTGTTCGCCGGTCATGACGTCGAATTTGGCTGTCGCGTGGCCTTTGTCGCGGGCGGCCTCGGCAGGGCCGTAGCCTTTGCCCTTTTTGGTGATCACATGGATCAGGATTGGGCCCGTAGCCCGCGCCTTGACCGTCCGCAGGACCGGCAGCAGCTGGTCCAGATCGTGGCCATCGATGGGGCCGACATAAGAAAACCCCAGTTGCTCAAAGAGGGTGCCGCCGACGGTCATGCCCTTTAACAAGTCTTTGGCTCGTTTTGCACCTTCCCGAAACGGTTCGGGCAGCAGAGAAACAGCTCCCTTTGCAGCAGCCTTAAGCTCTTGAAACGGTTCTTCGGCGTAAAGATGGCTGAGGTAAGATGACATGGCGCCGACGGGCGGGGCAATGCTCATTTCATTGTCGTTCAGAATGACGATCAGGCGTTTTTTCAGATGGCCGGCGTTGTTCATCGCCTCATAGGCCATGCCTGCGCTCATCGACCCGTCGCCGATCACCGCGATGGCATCGCCGATGCCTTCGGGTGTGTTGCCGCCAAGATCGCGGGCGACGGCAAATCCAAGGGCTGCGCTGATTGAGGTCGACGAATGCGCCGCGCCAAAAGGATCATAAGGCGATTCAGATCGTTTGGTGAACCCGCTCAGACCGTCCTTCATCCGCAAAGTGCGGATGCGCTCGCGGCGTTCGGTCAGGATTTTGTGCGGATAACATTGATGGCCCACATCCCAGATCACCTTGTCTTTTGGCGTGTCAAAGACTGCGTGCAGCGCAACCGTAAGCTCTACGACGCCCAGTCCGGCGCCCAGATGCCCACCGGTGACGGACACAGCCGAAATGGTTTCGGTTCTGAGTTCAGACGCCAATTGGGCCAGTTCGGCGTCTGAAAAATGTTTCAGATCTGCCGGTCGCTGGACCCGGTCCAGCAGAGGCGTATTTGGTCGGTGTTCCATCTGCGCTTCCTTCAGGGCACGAGCTTGGGCGCTCGGCTTAGCTATCGCGGGAAATAACGAAGCGTGCTGCGTCCCGCAAGGTCTGTGCCTCGACCCCGTAAGACGAGAGCGCATCGCAAGCGTCCTCAACCAGATCAGACGCCCGCGCTTTGGCGCCGTCGAGGCCCAAATGCGAAACAAACGTGGCTTTTCCCGCGTTAGCATCCTTTTGAAGGCGTTTACCTGCTTTCGCGGCGTCCCCCTCTACATCCAAGATGTCGTCGGCGATCTGAAAAGCAAGGCCCAGCGATTGGGAATAATGGCGCAGTGAAGTCGGGTCAGCTTGTCCCAAGACGGCGCCGGCGGTTGCGGCCCAAGTGATCAGTGCTCCGGTTTTTCCAGCCTGAAGAGCTGTGATCTCGTCCAAGTCCAGCGGTGTATTGGCGCTCTCGGCGGCAATGTCCATGGCTTGGCCCAATACCATGCCCTGTGCGCCAGCGGCTCTTGCAAGCGTCAATGCCAACTCTGCGCGCACCTCGGCTGGCCCGCATTCAGGTCTTGTCACCAATTCAAACGCAAGTGTGTGCAATGCGTCGCCCACCAAAACGGCGGTTGCGTCATCCCATTTGATATGAACTGTTGGTTGGCCACGTCGAAGATCGTCATTGTCCATGCATGGCAGGTCGTCATGCACCAGACTATAGGCGTGTATCGCTTCGATTGCAGTGGCAGGCCAGAGGGCAACGTCAGGATCTATCCCATGCAGCCGAGCGCTTTCCAGCACCAGAAAAGCGCGCAATCGTTTACCGCCTTTGGTGGCATAGGCCATCCCTTGCGTGACTGGCAGATCTACGAAATTAGCATAAACAGTGTCGAAATGGCAGGAAACCGCGTTGGCGGCCTCGGCCAAACGCGCGGCAAACACTTACAGGCCTTCAACCGGTTTCGCGCCTGTCGCTTTGCCGTCCGCGTCCAATGTAATTGCGGCGACCTTTTCTTCGGCCTCTTTCAGCTTTGTTTCGCAGCGTTTTTTTAGGGCAGCGCCGCGTTCATACAGCGCAATTGAATCGTCAAGCGCCACGTCGCCACGCTCCAACTTGCCCACGACCTGCTCCAGTTCGGCCATCGCCTGTTCAAATGTCATCTTTTCTACAGGTGTATCGGTCATGTCGCAGCCTTTACCAATTCTTCCACGTGCGCCCGTGTACTGGTGGACAGGGCAGTCAGATCATACCCGCCTTCGAGTGTCGAGACCAAGCGCCCGTCGCAGCATTCCGCTGCGATGGCGCAAAGTTCTCGGGTGATCCACGCGAAATCTTCGGTCGCCCAGTTCAATTGGGCAAGTGGATCTTCGCGATGCGCATCAAATCCGGCACTGACAATGATCAGTTCTGGATCAAAGGCCCGCAAACGGGGAAAAGCAGTCTCTGAATAGGCCTTTCTCATTATCAAACCGTTTGATCCTGCAGGCAGCGGAATGTTGAGCACGTTATCATGCGCGCCGGCTTCATCTGCCCGCCCACTGCCGGGCCACAGCGGCATTTGCTGAGACGTGATATATAGGGTGCGTTTTTCATCCCAGAGCAAGTCTTGGGTCCCATTGCCGTGATGGACGTCAAAATCAAAGACCGCAACCCGTTTCAGCCCGTGATGATCCAGCGCATGTTTGGCGGCCAGCGCGGCGTTGCCAAAAAAGCAAAAACCCATGGCCGTCTGGGTTTCAGCATGATGCCCCGGAGGTCGGGTTGCACAGAACACATTTGACGCTTCTCCCCCCAGAACCATGTCGACAGCTCTGATCGACGCACCGGCCGCGCGGAAAGCTGCAGTTAATGTACCCGGGGACATCCAGGTATCGCCATCAATCGGCGTATTTCCTTCTGTTGGCAAAGTGCGGCGCAATGCGGCCAGATGGTCGGCAGGATGGCACCGCAGCACGTCCTCCTCAGCCGCCAAAGGTGCCGTTATGGTCGGCAGGTTCAAAGGAGCAAGGGCGTGCAAAACATGCTCCAGACGTGCGACCCGCTCTGGGTGGCCGTCGGGGGTGACATGGTTGAGACAATCGGCATGGGTGATCAGCGCAGTAGTCATATTATTTCTTTACCTGTTCAACATACTCAATTCCGACATCGACAGATTAATCCGGCGCAAGCATATAACCCGATCCGCGCACGGTTTGCAGATATCGGGGCTGCTTGGAATTTTCTTCGATCTTTCGGCGCAGCCGTGTGATCTGCACGTCAACCGCGCGCTCCTGTGCCTGTCCCAGATCGCGTCCCAGATCCTCGACCAATTTGGCACGGCTGACAGGTTCGCCGGGGCAGGCAGAAAATATCTTCATCAACTGGTTCTCGGTGGCCGTCAGGCGCACAAGTTCTTCGCCCTGCCACATCTGTCCGCGCTCGATATCGTAACGGATTGGTCCCAGATGCAGAATTTTTGGGATCGTGCTTTCCACCGCGGCTTCTGGCATCCGACGCAGAATCGCATTGATACGCAAAAGCAGTTCCTTGGGTTCAAACGGCTTTGCCAAATAATCATCGGCGCCGGCCTCAAGCCCTTCGATCCGGTGCTCGGTTTCACCTTTGGCGGTGAGCAGCAGGATCGGTGTTTGTTTGGTTTCGCGCAGCGACCGGGTTAGATCCACGCCGCTTTCACCCGGCATCATCACGTCCATTACGATCAAATCGAAGTCGAGACCCGCTAGGATACGCCGCGCATGGGCTGCATCGCGTGCAGCAGTGACCAAAAACCCGCTTCGAATCAGGTATTTCTGCAAAAGGGTGCGAATGCGCTCGTCATCATCAACAATCAACAAGTGGGCGTCGGTATCGCTCATAATCCCCCCTCTTTCAGTTTCTTGTATTTCCGACGCAGTTCACTGTCCATCATCGCCTCTAACACCTGTCGAAATCCGCTCACTGCCTCGGGTCCGGCCTCGCGGTAGGCAACGCGCATGCGTTCGCGCTGAGCGTCTGATAATGTGCGCTCAAGGGCTGCTCCGTCTTCTGTCAGAAAAAGATGACGTTCCCGTTTGTCAGCCTTACCCACTCGGCTTTCGACCAAGCCATCCTGAATGAGCGTGCGCAGGACACGATTCAGCGATTGTTTTGTAACGCCCAGAATGTTCAGCAAATTGTTCACTGTTGTTCCCGGTGCCCGGCTAATGAAATGCACCGCGCGGTGATGTGCACGCCCATACGCCATGTCGGCCAGAATTCGATCAGGATCAGCGGTGAATCCGCGATAGGCAAAAAACATCGCCTCAATGCCTTGCCGCAACTGTTCATCCGTCAGAAATAGCAGACTTTCGCCGCCATATGCCTGCGCCCCCCGCCCTTCGGCCATATGCATCCTCGTTTCAGTGGTTCTGATTTTGTCGCAGCTTACGTCAGTGTTGTTGACATTCCAAGAGCGAAGGGCTATCGAATCGCAGTTTTGGCGTAATATTATGTCCGTTACGGTCGTAATTTGCGCAATAAATGCAAATGTAACCGCACGATATAGGAGGATTGTATCATGGCGGGCGGATATGACGACCGGGATGGCTTTATCTGGATGGATGGCAAAATGATCGATTGGCGCGATGCCAATGTGCATATCCTGACCCACGCGATGCATTATGCATCTTCTGTATTTGAGGGCGAGCGATCCTATAACGGCAAAATATTCAAGTCACGCGAGCATTCTGAACGCTTGAAACGTTCTGCGCAGATGATTGATTTCGAAATCCCTTATACGGTGGACGAAATTGAAGCCGCCAAGGTTGAAGTGCTGGCGGCCAGCGGATTGCAAGATGCCTATGTGCGCGCGGTTGCATGGCGTGGCGCTGGCGAAGACATGGGCGTCGCCTCTGCCCGCAACCCCGTGCGCATGGCTATCGCAGCTTGGGAGTGGGGCGCCTATTACGGTGACGCCAAGACAAAAGGTGCCAAGCTCGACATCTCAAAATGGAAACGCCCCAGCCCCGAAACGATCCCATCGCACGCCAAAGCTGCCGGTCTTTACATGATCTGCACGATGTCCAAACACGCGGCAGAAGCCAAAGGATGTTCAGACGCCATGATGTTTGACTATCGCGGCTATGTCGCAGAAGCGACGGGCGCAAATATCTTCTTTGTGAAAGATGGCGAAGTGCATACACCAGATCCGGATTGCTTCTTGAACGGTCTGACCCGGCAAACTGTCATCGGGATGCTGAAGGAACGTCAGGTCAAAGTGCACGAGCGTCATATCATGCCGGAAGAGCTTGAGAGCTTTGAGCAATGCTGGCTGACCGGCACTGCGGCCGAGGTGACGCCCGTCGGCCAGATTGGCGATTTCAATTTTGAGGTCGGATCGCTGACGCGCGAGATCGCGCAGGGGTACGAGAAACTCGTCCGGGAATAACCGATTACCAGAGCCTAACAAAAGAAATAGCCTCAGATTCTATTGTCTGAGGCTTTTTGCAGCGTTGCCGCGCGGTTGAAGGGCGTGGCGTTTAATCGCAGGCGGCAACCAGATCGATCTCGACAGATGCGCCAACGGCTAACCCGGTCACGCCGATGCAGGTGCGGGCGGGCAGTTTTTCGGCGGTGAAATAGCTGCTGTAAACCGCGTTCATCTTATCGAAATCCTGAAAATTGACCAAATAGATACGCGCAAAAATCACTTTGCTAAGGTTTGATCCTGCGGCGACCAGCACATCACAAAGGTTGTCCATGACCTGTTTGGTCTGCGCCTCGATGCCGCCTGCGACCAATTGCGTGGGGTCGTCTTTCAGGGTTGGCATCTGGCCAGTTACAAAAAGAAAATCACCGGCTTTGACGGCGTGACTGAAGGGGCCGACACGTTCCGGTCCTGACCCGAAGACGAGATGTTCAATGTCCATAATGCGACTGTTCCTCGGGTTGAATGGGTACTCAAATACTGCCGGGGCTTCAGAAATCGACCCCACGCTGGGCCTTTATACCATTTTGAAAAGGATGTTTGACCTCGGTCATCTCGGTGACAAGATCGGCGTATTCCATCAATTCCGGCTTTGCGTCGCGCCCTGTCAGGATAACGCTGGTGTTGTCTGAGCGTGCCTTGAGCCCGTCCACGACTGCGTTCACGTCAAGATAGTCGTAGCGCATCGCGATGTTGACTTCGTCCAGCACAACAAGATCATAATCGCCGCTTTCCATCATTTCGCGCGCCTTGGCAAATGCGGCCTGTGCTGCCGCAATGTCGCGCTCTTTGTCTTGGGTGTCCCATGTGAAACCTTCGCCCATGGTGTGCCAAGTGACGTTACCCAGTTTTTTAAAGAACTGACGTTCGCCGGTGATCCATTTGCCTTTGATGAACTGCACCACGCCGACTTTCTGCTTCCACCCCAGCGCACGCACTACAACTCCAAAGGCAGAACTGGATTTGCCTTTGCCTTTTCCGGTGTGAACTAGGATCAAACCGCGCCCGGGATCGGTGGCTTTTGCCACCTTGGCCTGCTGTTTGGCCTGAACATCCCTCATTTTGCTTTTGTGGTCGTCTGAGTTTGACATTGGGTTTCCTGTCATTTTTTGAGGACAATATAGCGTGCCATCAAAAGGTAAAGCCTCAGGCTTTGGGATCCGAGACGGACCGGGCTTTGCCACGCTCCAGCCCCAGTTGATGTTCGCGCCATATCACCAGCACACCGGCCCCAATGACCAAAGTTGCACCGACCAGCATGACGAATGTCGGCAGTTCTCCGAACCAGATATACCCGATCGCAATCGCGAACAGCATTGATGCATAGTCGTAAGGGGCAAGCATTGAAGCCGTGCCAAAACGGTAGGCCGAGGTGATGAGGATTTGCGCGACTCCGCCAATGATCCCGGCGCATATCAAAAGCGCCACCGTGCTCGGCGCCGGGACAACCCAGCCAAACGGCAAAGTGAGCAGCGACAGAACTGAGGCGGTTGCAGAAAAATAGAATACAACAGCCGCTGTGTGTTCGGTCTGAACCATCTCACGTACCTGAATTTGCACCAGAGAGCGCATCAACGTCGCGACTAGAATCATCAGCGCCCCGATGGTTGCCGTATCACTTAGCCCAGCCGACCCGGTCAAACGCGGTGACAGGATAATTAGCACCCCTAGAAGGCCAATCGCAACCGCGCTCACACGGATTAGACGGATCCGCTCGCCAAGCAGAATCGCCGCCAAAATCACAGTAAAAATGGGCGTGGCAAAGCCAATTGCCGTGACTTCGGGAAAAGGCAGCAGCCCCAACCCCGCAAATGTCAGCCCCATCGCCGTGGTACCGAAGATGCCACGGCGAACGTGGCTCATTGGTCTTTTTGCAATCAAACCGCTTTTGAGCTGCCCGCGGTAAATCAACCAAATGACAATGACCGGAATTGCAAAAAACGATCTGAAAAACACGGCTTCACCCGGCGGAACCAGGTCAGAAGTTGCCTTGATCACCGCAGCCATTGAGGTGAACAGGAAAACCGCCGTGAGCTTCAACCCGATGCCAAGCGCTGGTCGAGAAGAGGAATCTTCGACCTTCATCTCAGAGACAAGCCTGACTGTGGCCGACTGTTACGCGGCATTTGCTCCATAGCATTATCCGATGAGGCCTTGGTTTTCGCCTACCTGTCCGCGATGCAACAATAGATGATCCAGAATGACACACGCCATCATTGCTTCGCCCACGGGCACCGCCCGTATCCCAACACAGGGATCGTGGCGACCTTTGGTTATGATCTCGGTGTCTTCGCCCGCTATAGTAATCGTTTTGCGCGTCGTGAGAATGGAAGACGTCGGTTTGACCGCAAAGCGCACAACGATGTCTTGCCCGGTGCTGATCCCGCCTAGAATGCCACCGGCATGGTTTGAGGAATAGACAGGACCATCCGGTCCCATGCTGATTTCATCCGCATTCAGTTCCCCGGTGAGCATTGCTGCTGACATACCTTCGCCAATCTCGACGCCTTTCACGGCGTTGATCGACATCATGGCTGCAGCCAAATCAGTGTCTAACTTGCCGTATACCGGCGCCCCAAGACCGGAGGGAACCCCGCGCGCGACCACTTCTATTATCGCTCCAACTGAACTGCCGGACTTTCGCAGAC
>RCNF010001907.1_pt1 | contig 11114 bp, 10 predicted proteins | sample 2041311 | NCBI WGS metagenome assembly RCNF01 (sample SAMN09708228, study PRJNA481090) | Marine sediment metagenome, whole genome shotgun sequencing project. | biome: marine sediment; feature: ocean; material: sediment; isolation source: Sewage treatment plant 2 marine sediment (STP2) ... | reverse complement strand
CGCTGGGCGGGCTCCTACATTACTAATTAGAATTGTAGGAGCCCGCCCAGCGGGCGAAACTACAGAGATAAAACTACAACGCCTCAACTGCCCATTCAGCCAGCGTTAATAAAGACCCGGTTACCTTGCGATATCAGCGTTGCAGTTGCGACGCCTCATACACCTTCGCAAAGGGAACATTCTCATGAAAAAACTCACCTGTGCAGTACTAGCTGCCATACTTATGTTCGCTGGTAGCGCCTATGCGGACGACGGATTTTCTGTCGGCGCATCAATCGGCTACGCCAATATCAACAATGATGATCCGACATTCGATTTTGATGCAAACGATACCGGGTACAAGTTTTTTGCCAACTATTCATTTGCAAATTACCTGGGTTTTGAAGGCGCCTTCATCGACTTCGGTGAACCCAGTGATGATGTCCTTGGACTCCCCGGAAAAATCGATGCCGAGGGCTATACGCTCTACGCCGTTGGCAGGCTGCCACTGGCGGACAGCGTCGAACTGTTCGGTAAAGCCGGAGTAATTTCCTGGGATGCAGACTCGATCGTCGATGGCGCGCTGGTAGGCGCTGATGATGGCGACGATCTCGCGTTAGGATTTGGCGCCAGCTGGAACGCAAATGAGACACTGGGTCTGCGTGCTGAATATGAATGGTTCGATATTCCGGATGCCGACAACGTATGGATGGCATCGCTGGGTTTTGTTCTGCGATTCTAACCTGGGATAACGCGTTCCCTGCCGTCAAGCGGGGACCGCTACGTCCCGACTTTCAATACTCACTTTGCCAGCTCAAGCATCTTCTGCGCAGTGCGCCAGTTGCGCGCGGTCGCCGATACGCCGAGCAGCTTTTCTACGCGGGCCGCAAGCTTTGACCTGCCGATACCGTTCGGCGCATACAGATAAAGGACCTGATCGATTAATTCGAATTCCTCGCTCGCCAATTTTAGTTGTTTCAGTCCACCCAGATCGGGCGCGGCTGGCGCCGCAGAAAGGAAGTAAAGATGCACGGTCTTCGGCTTCTCTTCAGCCGAGGAAAACGGGTTGGCGGCCAAGGCGTTTTCCAGGTAACTGGCAGTCAACAGCAGCACGGTCGGCGCGAAATGAAAACGGCTAAGCACAGCTTTACTGATCGTTTCCGACAATCCGACGGCTTGTCCTTCCTTGTGCCGAAAAACCACGTTGCCGCTCTGGATATACGTGCGCACATCGGTACAGCCGAGTTCCTCGAGCAGCGCCTTCAACTCGCTCATCGGCAGGATGTTGCGACCGCCGACGTTAATCCCGCGCAAAAATGTAATCCAGGTAGCCACTGCAGCACGCTAGCACGCAATTCGTTGGCCATACAGCAGCCATTATTCCACGGCGAAGGCCCACTATCCCCAGTCAAATCAACACCTAAGAACCCAGACCTTTTCATCACACCGAAATCACAAACACATCACCTGGTCCTCACCTCTGTTGACCGGTGCTGGCCTAAATTCAATTCATCAGAAATCCACAGCCCGGGAGGGACCAACAATGAAACACATGAATCACTTTGCAGTAGCGATCCTGCTGGCCACTTTGGCCGCAGGTTGCAGCGCCACTCACCATGCCGGAGACGTACGCGGGGCCGACGACACCGATCGCGTCACTGTAGGCACGGTGCAAAAGGAAATCACTCTCGGCATGTCAGCCGCGAGTGTCGCGGAAGTACTGGGATCACCAAACATTGTCACGTCCGATGACGAACGCCAGGAGACGTGGATCTATGACAAGATTTCCAGCGAGGTCACCTATTCGCGCAGCAGCGGTACGATTGTCGGACTGCTTTTTGGTGGTTCGGGCGGCGGCGCTGGCGTTGGTTCAACGAGTGCCGGTGCAAGCGCAACTTCGCAGCGTACTTTGACTGTCATTGTCAAATTCGACGCCGATAACAGAGTGCGGGACTTCTCATATCACAGCTCGAGATTCTGATGATTGCCTGGCTCTCGATCCCGGCACAGCGTAATGGGCGCTGGTTAGCACTGCTTACTATCAGCCTGCTAAGCGCGTGCGCAGCAACATCGCGAATTCCTGAAGATGCTTTGCGTTTGCCCGAAAGCACGCTCGATGTGCGCTCAATTCAGACGCGCACTTTCGCCGCGCCCTCGGATACTGCAATTCTTGCTGCGGCAATAGCCCTGTTGCAGGACATGGAGTACAACATTGACCGGATCGAAAAATCACTTGGCGTTATAACCGCATCTAAAGTAACGGATGCAGATTCGGCCAGCCAGAAAACCCGCTTGTTTTTCCTCGACATGCTGTGCGCAATGTCGTTGTCGGGAGGATGCGATGCAATGTCGAAGGCCAGCGACGAACAACACCTGACGGTGACGATGGTGGTGTTACCAAGCCTGGCTCGAAGTGGTGAGTACATTACGCGGATTACTATTCAAGGTGTCTTGTACAACAAAGCCGAACAGATTCTGGCGCTGGAACGAATCGATGATGCAGAAACCTATCAGCAGGTATTCGACAACCTAAGAAAAGCAATTTATATACAGGTAAGCGAAAATGACTAGGATAATTCAGATAATCATGCTGCTTTCTCTGGCGCTTGCCAGCGGATGCGCAACCACGGCTCCCGACGACGTAGTCGGCGCAGGTACGCAACTGGCCACACGGGAAATTCAGACACGAAGATACGATACGCTGGACAAGCCAATGACCATGCGCTCCGTCATCGCCACGCTACAGGATCTCGGCTTTACGATAGATCAGGCGGATCTCGATCTCGGCACGATAACGGCGACGCGTTTGCATGAATATACAATGCGAATGACTGTGACCGTCGTGGAGAAAGGCGATGCTCGAATCTCGGTACGCGCCAATGCCAGGATTGATGAAAACAGCGTCACTGATCCGGCAACCTATCAGGATTTCTTCGTGGTCCTCGATAAAGCGATGTTTTTAACGCATCACAAAGTTGACTGAAAGGTACCTGCTACCTTAACCATCGCCTCGCCAGGCGCATCTTGTCGACCGCTAAAGACTTGCAGCGGGCCCGTGGAATGCCGCCGCCTGCTTCCTGACGTCAGCCGGATCCTCAATAGGAATAGAACACATGTCCGGGTTGCAGATATACATGGAGGGGATACCGCGGTCCGGATAGCGACCCGGTTCCTCGTAGTGCAACAGTTTCCTCGGCTCGAACACGACTCGGCCGGCATCAAACAGCGCTTGTGCATTTGGGTGACTCATGTCGCCAACAATAGAGAATTCGACGTAGGACGTGGTTACCTTCTCGAGCGCCATCGCGAACTCACCGGTTATCTTGCCTTCTCTGCGAATGATTGACGGCTGCGCGACAGCGCGAATTGTTCTTTCCGCAACTGACTTATAAGTATCGTCCTTCGTATAAATCGCCAGGTCGAAAAAGAAACTGGCCGCAGTTCCATTCGATTCAAGCGGTTTTCTTGGAGCGATGATAGTGGCAGTGGCATCCGGTACCGTGGCGAAAAAGCCGCCGACCTTTTCGTCCTGCAATAAAGACAAAGTGATCTTGCCAATGCGGTTCGCCGCTTCCAGCCACTGATCGTCTCCGGTCGCACGGTATATCGATAACAAGGCGCTGCCAAACCAGGCCTGCGCACTGAGGAACGGCTTGGTTTCGGTCACCAGAGGACGCATACGCGCATCACTGTCGGCAGCGCTATTGGCGGTTGCCTGAACGACCCAGCCCTCAGCCTGCATTCGTTTATCCAGGATCGCCGAAGCCGCTCTTATAGCTGTATCGAGATAATCCGTGTTACCTGTTGTTTCATAAGCAATAATATATGCTGAAATGACCTCACCGTTACGATCCGTGTAGACCGCATGGTCCACTGGCGGCGTACCGAATTCGCGCCGCTGGGAATCACTGGGCAGCAACCAGTAGTCACTCGTGCTCATGTCGCGAGGCAGGTCTGCAGGCATACTTTTCTGGTTGGTATAAAACGTGCCATCCGGCGCCATCATCCAGTTCCGCAGATACCTGTCGATTTGCCGGATGCCTTCTACATATTTTTCATCGCCGGTATGTTGATAGCCGATCGCAAACGCAGTGATGGCATTCGACTGCACCAGGATTCTTTTCTCGGGAATGGCGCGCAGCGCGCCAAAGCGTGCCGGAATCTCCATGTCTTTTGGAAAGGCAGCGATGTAACTGCCACCCCACACCGGATCGATAGCATTGAGGAAGCCTGCCGAACCTTTCAGCGCAAGATCGTGCAACGCTTCATCGTTGTACAGGTGTGCTCGCAGATACAGATGTCGCAAACGCGAGCCACTTTGCTCACCGCCGATACCACTCCTCCCCCAACCGCCGTATTTGCGGTTAAGTGATCGATCAATTTGTACACGCAGATCGTCGCGAATGAGACTTAGCTCAGTATCAGCAGGTTCGGGTGGCGCCGCATAGGGAGAATTCGGGTCCGGCTCCAGGGTGCCGGCGGCATGTTTTGCAGCCATGTCTTCCAGTATTGGGATGAAGTTTCGTGGCACGCGATTGCCACGAATTGCCAATACCTGTGTGCCATCCGGCGACAAGAAGATGGTTGCCGGCCAGGCCCAGTCTGAATAGCGCTCGCCGATGTCTGGTCGTGCCTCAGCATCAACTTCAATGGCGATGAAGTTCTTGTTGATCAGATCAATGACGTTATCATCGGTATACGTCAGCGCCTCCATCCGTGCACAGGCCGCACATCCTTCCATACCGACACTGACCAGGATGACTTTGTCCTGAGATTTTGCCGCCGCAAAAGCGTCAACTTCCCAGTGTTTCCAGTCGATCGTTTCGGCAGCGTAAGTTGCCGACACTAATACCAATGCCAGCCAGATCATTCCTTTCAGTACAGATTTCATCGATAAACCCCCAGGCAGGACTCAGACGCCAGTCCCGCTTAATAACAGACCGGCTGTCCGGCTGAAATATTTCGATCTGGCGCGGTCTCTGATGAACTAATACACGCTTTTGCAAAATTCGTATACTGTGCCTGCAATCAATTGCAGGGGGCTGTCACCATGTTGTCGCGCAAGCAAATACTAATGTTCGGGCTTTTTCTCGTGCTTGGCGGAGTTGTCGCACCGTTGCAGGTCTCTGCAGATACCATTGCGGTCATAGGTACCGGCGACGTTGCAAAGGCACTCGGTCCCGAGTTCGCGGCGCTTGGCCACGACATCATTTACGGATCCCGCGATCCATCACGGGACAGTGTCAGCGAACTCGTTGCCCGCACCGGTCACGGGGCATCGGCCGCTACACCTGCACAAGCTGCACGCAATGCAGATATTGTCGTAATGGCCGTACCCGGGGAGGCGATCGAAGCCGTCACGAAGGGACTGGGGGATCTTTCCGGCAAGATTATTATCGATCCGACCAATGCGCTTGGCCGGGACGCCGACGGATATTTTAAAATGACGGTCGCTACGTCCAATGCGGAGTTAATACAGGGCTGGGCACCGGGCGCTTACGTTGTCAAAGCATTCAATACCCTGAACTGGAGAACCATGGTCGACCCGGACTCCGCAGGCGGCACAGTCTCCATACCCCTGGTTGGCGATAACGAAGCAGCAAAGTCCGCAGTAGCCGAGTTAGTTTCCGGCATAGGACTCGAACCAATAGATCTCGGTCCGCTACGCTATGCCCGACACGTTGAGGGCATGCTGATCGTCTGGATCAACAATCGCTTCGCCGGAGGCGAAGCGTTCGATTATTACCTGCGCAGAGTCCCAAAGTCCGCTGACCAATGAACACTGGCGTACTGGCTCTTCTTTCGATCTTACCGATTGCGTTTGTAGCGGTGTTTCTCGTTGGTCTGCGTTGGCCCGCAAGCCGGGCAATGCCACTTGCTTACGTCGTCTGCGCTCTATTGTGTCTGTTCGTATGGCAGGTGCCGATAACGGTCGTCGCCGCCGCGACAATCAATGGCGTAATCGTTGCCGCGACACTGATATTCATTATTTTCGGTGCGATTGCCCTGCTCAATACACTTCAGGAAAGCGGTGGATTGCATACAATCCGTGCCGGATTCACCAGCATCTCAGCCGATCGACGTGTACAGGTCATCATTATCGCCTGGCTATTTGGCGCCTTTATTGAAGGGTCCGCTGGATTTGGTACGCCTGCAGCGGTAGCAGTGCCCCTGCTGGTTGGTCTCGGCTTCCCTGCGATGGCGGCGGTCATTGCCGGGATGATCATACAAAGCACACCGGTTTCATTCGGCGCTGCCGGCACGCCGATACTCGTCGGTGTAAGCACAGGGTTATCAAATGATCCGGCCGTCGCTACTTTCGTCAATGACATGGCGTTCGGGAATTTCGCGGCGCTGCTTGACTCCATCGCAGTAAAAGTTGCCTTCCTGCATGCAATCGCCGGTACGTTCGTCCCATTGATCGTAGTCTGCATGATGACCGGTATGTTCGGTGCGAACCGATCCTTTAGCGAGGGGTTACGCGCCTGGAAGTTCGCGCTCTTTGCTGCATTCGCAATGACGGTTCCCTATTTACTCGCTGCAATATTTCTGGGTCCGGAATTTCCATCGTTACTGGGTGGGCTGGCCGGCCTCGCAATCGTCATCACTGCGGCACGCCATAATTTCCTGCTGCCGCAAGATGAATGGCATTTTGCCGACAAGGCAAACTGGGATCCGGCGTGGACCGGCACGATTCAGATAAAACCGGCCGACATCGCAGACCGGAATATCAGCATGGTCTCGGCGTGGGCGCCGTATTTCGTTGTCGCAGTATTGCTTGTAGTAACGCGACTCGACGTCCTGCCATTCAAGTCATTCATGCAATCGGTGGCGTTACGCATACCCGAATTATTGGGCACACACATTAATGTCAGCGTCGCGCCTTTGTATTTGCCGGGTACGATCTTTCTTATTGCGGTCATGTTCACCTATTTTTTGCACAAGATGAAACGCCCTGCCCTCAAACACGCGCTCGGCAAGTCCGGTAAAGCCGCGATACAGGCATCGGTTGCATTGATCTTTACGGTGCCGATGGTGCAGGTGTTTATCAATTCCGATGGTGGTGCTGCCGGCTTTGATCGCATGCCGATTGCACTGGCCGATGGAGTAGCCGCACTGGCCGGCAGTGCCTGGCCGCTGTTCGCGACGTTCATTGGTGGCATGGGTGCTTTTGTTGCCGGCAGCAACACTGTCAGCAACATGATGTTTTCGTCGTTCCAGTTCGGTGTCGGGCAACGCATCGGTGTCGACCCGTCCTGGATCGTCGCGCTGCAAGCGGTTGGCGGCGCCGCCGGCAACATGATTTGCGTACACAACGTTGTCGCCGCATCGGCGGTGGTTGGCATGCTCGGACGCGAAGGACAGGTGATTCGACGTACGTTCTTCCCGTTTGTCTACTACGCTTTGTTTACGGGATCAATTGGTTATTCCCTCGCCTGGTCGGACCGCCTTGGAGCTGTCAATGCGGGCTCGCTAATCGCCGTTGCGATTGTCATGGGAGCCATCACAGTAATCTCACGCGCCAATCGAAACTAGCAAATCCGTTCTGATCAATTCGTGATCGACGATTTGATTTTCAGGTTTGCGCCAGCTCATCGAGTCGATCGGCGATCATCACTATATCCGCAGTCACCGCCGGAGTGCGACTTAGAATGGTATCGAGCGCGTCATTTACGACGCCGGACGCATCCTGCAGCAACGCCTCTCCTGCGCTTGTCAATGTCGCGATGGCAAGTCTGGCATCTCGCTCAGCTTTGACGGTTTTTACAACGCCCAGTTTTTCCAGCGGACGTAGTGCCCGCGTAATACCTGAGGGCGTAATACCAATTTGCTGCGCAAGAACAACCCGGCTTGCCCTGGATTGCGGCGAATTACCAAGTGCGCGTAGTAACCGATATTCCGCATAACTGATGCCACGAATAGCGCCGAGATTTGCATCGAGACGCCGCTCCACGTTATGTGCCGCATCGGCCAGTTTCAGTGCAAAGTTCTGTCCAAGAGAAGTTTTATATTTCATAAAATAAGCTTAACAGATACGTGATCGATCACGCAATAGTCAATTAATACTGGCGTGCAATCCAAGGTGACAATCGAGCTGACTAATCGCGGCTATCGCAGGGGTCTGCACGCAGACTTTGCTCCGCTTCAGGCGACTGCTAATTTTGTGACATAACTCCTGAAATCCCTTGCTCTAGCTTGCAAACTGCCCTTTCGGTACCCGCATTGGGCGCGGATCCCCAGATTCCGGCAGCAGACTTGCTATGTACGAAGCGCATTTTGGACTAAAAAACCGACCATTTGGCTCCAAGGCCGAGGGTGCAGGCGTATTTGTTGGTCCACAACAAGTGAATATCATGACCAGCCTCAAGAAGGGCCTGGTCGCTGCGGACGCGATAGTGACCGTAACCGGACCGGTTGGCGTCGGTAAAACAACCATTGTGAACCGCGCATTGGAATCCATCTCCCCCGGCCGGATGGTCGCGTGGGTGGGTCGCATGCAGCTTGCTGCCGATGAAGTACTGGAGCTGTTGTTGGCCGGATTCGGCGTCAGTGGGCAGTCGAAAGGCAATATCCGGAAATTCGCAGCATTTCGCAGGCTACTGAACGAACGCAAAGCAGCGGGTGCCCAGATCGCGATTGTCGTAGAGGATGCGCTGCGCATCGGCGTAGATGCGCTGGTCGAGCTGGAAGCACTGACGGCTGCCGATACCGGCGATGCATCGAGTGCCAATATCATTCTTATGGGTCCGCCCGAGTTGAACCGGTTGCTTACAACTCCCGAACTCGCACGCATACGCCAGCGTAACCGGCTACGGCAAAGCATCGATCAGTTCACTGCTACCGAAGTAAACGGTTATCTGAAGCACTGCATCAGGGAAGCCGGCGGAGACTATGACGCAATATTCGAGGATGGTGTGACGGACATTGTGTACCGTTGTTCCGAGGGTATTCCCAGAATTATCAATACGCTTTGCGAAACCGCCTTGTCGACGGCAGCAGAAAACGGCGCACAACAAGTTTCGCTGGCATTGATACGCCAGGTCGCAGCAGATGCCTTTGGTTTCGAGCCGGATCTCGTCGAAGAAACTCCATCCGTGGAGTTACCGAAAGTCGTGGCTGCTCCTGTCGTGGAACCGGCTGCTCTGCCAGCAAAACCTGAGCCAGTTGTAGAATCAGAAATTCCGGCACCGTTACCAGAGGTGGTTGTCGAATCAAGACAGCATCCAAACGTGACACCGGTTGCTGAACCGGCTTTGTCAGCGAAGAAAGCACCGCCGGCGAAGACTGCTGAGAATGAAAGCAACGATATCCCCGAACTAATCAATGACACCAACGCCGATCTGAAGCAGTTGCACGCAGAATCGATAGTTGCTGAGACGGACGAAGAACTCGATATCGAGTCAACGCAAACGCAAAAGCGACCTGCAGCATTAGCGTCTGATGATCCTGCGGACAGCGAGGTCGATGAGCCTGACTTCGACCTTGACCAGGCACTATCACCGGATACGGATTCAACCAATGTTATGCCAGGCCTGACACCGAACCTTGACCAGATTGCTGCCGAGGCCAGGATGCAGGACCTGAAGAGAAGGAATCCAGTCCAAAAGCCAGACGATGACGCTCCAGGTGAGCCGACTGAAAACCTGCCTACGCTCTCCGACTCGATGCGGGTTGATGTCGAGGTCGAGGTTGAGCGCGCCAAAAGAGCGGATGACGTACAAGCCGTGAGTCTTTCGGCCGTCGCCAAGCCAGTCCCCAAACCCGACATTCAGCCAGGACCAGGACCAAAACCAGAACCTGTTCCGAACACAGCAGCCGTTCCTGAGCCAGAGCCAGAGCCAGAGCCGAAACCTGAACCGATTCCGGAAATTGCAGCCGCTCCAGAGCCTGAATTAGAACCTGAGCCCAAACCAGAACCGGTGCCGGAAATTGCATCGGCTCCAGAGCCTGAATTAGAACCTGAGCCCAAACCAGAACCGGTGCCGGAAATTGCATCGGCTCCAGTATCTGTACCTGTACCTGTACCTGTACCTGCGCCCGAGCCTGAGCGAGTGCCAGAACTGGCATCGGTGCGCGAAATAGCGTCCGCTCCTGCGCCGGAACCCGAGCCGGAACGAGAAGCTGAAGCAGAACCCGAAATTAAGATCGAATCGATAGCGCAACCTGAGGCTGCAACTGAATTGCCAGCCGAGCTGTCTCTCGAGCCGGTAACTGCTCCGGTAACTGCTCCTGAACCTGTCACGAAGACAGCTGCTGCTCCTGAGTTGCCCGCCAAAAGAAAAAAGGCGAAAAGAACTCCGGATATTGGTGCACTGGAAGCGGCACTCGATTCCGCCAAGAAAGGCGATTTTGCGGCGCGCCCTGGCCATGAACCAATTGCAAACCTGAAAGTCGATGAGAAAATCACGGCAGCCGATCCGCTCCCGGAGGCCAAAGAAGAGCCGCTAGTGGATATTCCTGAAATTACGCTGGACGATGAATTGCCACAGCAAAAAAGGAGTGATCAGGAACTGGAAAGATGTGCCCTGGAAATTGGCAATGCGAACTCACTGGAAGATATCAGTGATTTCGCGGCTGAAACAATTTTCGGCAACCAGGCTTTCGATGAGATTGCTGCTGCGGTAACCGCTAATCCACCGGTCGAGGAGCCGTCCCCGGTTTTGTTGCAGGATTCAGAAATTACCGCTGCGGCCAATGACGCTATTGATGCAAAGCCAGTTGCAGACTCCAGTTCAAAAGAAACAACCACACCTGCGGACATGGACTCGGCGGCGAAAAATCGCCTGGCAATGGTCAATGCGTTGAACAACGGAATACCAACGGTGTCCACGCCAAAGAGCGAGACTATCGAATTGGGTGGCGACAATCCCAACGCAAATGCGGCACCTGCGAAACTTACAGGCCCGCAACCGGAACCCATCGAAAATCAGATCAATACCTCGATGACACAGACGCTCAAGGCACTCAGCGCCGCGAAAGCAACTCAAGCCAAAGTTGAGGAAAATGAAAAACCTGCCGGCGGCCTGTTCAGCCGGTTTCGTCGCTCGTCTTAGCAGCCGCGCAGTCGCTGTAATTCAGTTGCCTGCGTATCCCGTCATTTCAACATAGCCACGACCACTAACGATGTCTGTGCC
>RCNF010001906.1_pt1 | contig 11116 bp, 12 predicted proteins | sample 2041311 | NCBI WGS metagenome assembly RCNF01 (sample SAMN09708228, study PRJNA481090) | Marine sediment metagenome, whole genome shotgun sequencing project. | biome: marine sediment; feature: ocean; material: sediment; isolation source: Sewage treatment plant 2 marine sediment (STP2) ... | reverse complement strand
CCGTATTCCCCTTTTATACGCGCATCAAAAGGCTCAAATCCTCCGGCCAGAATCACGGCCCCTGTATCCAGCCTGACGATTTCATCTTTCTGATCAAAAGAGATGGCCTTATTTTTACAAACCTTTTCGCAAATGCGGCATTTTCCCTTTGTGAAATAGCGGCAGCTCTCTTTATCAATGGTATATACCAGGGGAACCGCCTGAGGATAGGGGATATAGATGGCCTTACGTTGGTTTAATTCTAAATTAAAGGGATCCAATACTTTGCTGGGGCACTTTTCAGCGCAAATGTTGCAGGCCACACACTTTTCCGGATCTACTGCCCGCGCCTTCTTTTTAAGGGTCAATTGAAAGCAGCCCGGTTCCCCGTCTACACCGAGGACATCGGTATAAGCCAGAATCTCAATATTGGGATGGTTGGCCAATTCCGCCAGCTTAGGGCCCATCATACAGGAAGAGCAATCGTTGGTGGGAAAGGTCTTGTCGAGCTGGGCCATGACACCGCCCACATTCGGCCTTTCTTCAACCAGATGCACCTTGAAGCCGGAATTGGCGATATCCAGGGCGGTTTGAATCCCTGCAATTCCACTGCCGATAATGGCCACCGATCCGATTTTGTCCGTATGTTGAGTTGGTTGGCTGTTACTCATCAATTAGTCCAGAGGTTGAGTTCCTGCAGAAGAGGGAAAGGGTCCGTTATATGACGGGACATCCATTCCTTCACCCCCTTGACATTACATGCCAGTCCGATCAGCTCGGTGAAATAATAAACCGGTAAAGAAAACCGTCTGCCCCAATCGGCCTCGATCTTTTGCTGGTACATATCAAGATTCGCCTGACACATCTGACAGGAAACCACAATGGCCTGGGCGCCGACCCGTTGGGCCATATCGTAGAGTTTGCCCACTAGTTGAGAGACGATATCCAGGCGTGAAAGCACCTGGCTTGCTCCGCAACAATCGGTTTTAAAAGGCCAGGGGATAGGCGTAGCGCCAAGATTTTCGACAATTCGATCCAAAGCCTGAGGGTCTTCAAAGTCTTTAGCTCCCGTAATTTCAGGCGGCCGACTGGCCATGCAGCCGTAATAACAGACGACTTTTAACCCAGCGAGTGGTTTTTTTATCTGTTTTGCGGTTGCTGCCAGCATCTTTTCGGTGGCCATAAAATCAGCAAGGTCCCGGATTTGGGGCAAAGGCCCTTCCAATTTAATTCCGTATCGTTGCGGGTTGTCTCCCAGAAGTGTCTTCGCGGCCGTTTTTAATCGATTAAAACACATGGGGCAGGGAACGAGCATGTCCGCGTGGGGCAATTTGGCAGCCAGATTCAGGGTTCGTCCCGCCAGTTCAATACTGGCCCGGTGATCGATGCTGTGGGCTGCAGTTGCGCCGCAGCAATTCCAATCGGGAATTTCTGCCAGTTGAATATCCAGGGAAGCACAGATTCCGAGTATCGACTCGGCATAATCCCTTGCCGTTCCCTGCAGCGAACAGCCCGGATAATAGGTTACTTGCATGGTGGGTGGTGTCCCATTTAGTATATCGGCGTCATTTGGCCTTGTTTAAAGATAAACAGCTTCGTATTTTTTTCGGCATTTTGGTTTCAGGTGTCAGGTGTCAGTCCAGCCGCTGGGCGCGGGAGCGGCCAGTTTGATCGAAGAGAAAACTTCTTGAATTCCAAGGGCGGGCCTCCGTGCCCGCCGGATTCGGATCGTCGCGCACCCCGGAATATGGTCGGCACAGCGGCCGACCCTACTTTGGCCGTGGTTAATGATATTCCGCTTCACTTTTCTTTCCGTTGCGCAAGAATTTTGCGAACGTCACTTTTTCCGTTGATTGATTGGGGCCGGAGAGGCAATCGCCCTTTGGAAAACATCTGACGGCCCAGTTTCAAATCATAGCGCCATGTCCCGGAGTTCCACATTTCCAGAAGTTTTCCGCTTTTGAGCAAATAGGCCGGCAAAAGGGTTGTTTCGTAAACCCGTCCCCGTTTTTTAATGTTGTTCAGGAATGTTTCATGCAGCGTTAAAATCTGCGGTTGGGGGGAAGGCACGCCCTCGTGAACAGCCATTTCCTTGAGACAGTCCATCAGCTCCGCAATTTTAACATCATTCGGACAGCGCGTGGTACACGTCTCACAGGCCGCACAAACCCAAATCGTTCGACAACCCAATACCGTTTCCCGTTGCCCTAAAATCACCAGACGAATCACTTCGTCCGGATAGAGATCCATTGCAAAGGTAACCGGGCAGCCGTTGGTGCATTTGCGGCATTGAAAACATGCTCCCGCTTGAAACGGCCCTTGAGCTTCGATCTGTTCTAAAAGGCGGTAATCTGGATCTAATGTTTTTTGGGACATGAAATTGAGCTAATTTCCTCTACGCTTGCCAAAATTTGCCTGGGTACCACTTTCAATGTCGGTAAGAGAGGCATTCGTAACAGTTTTCGCGTATTGAGACTTTTAACATGGAAAAAGGCGATTCTGTCAAGGAAAAACATGCTGGAGGCTGGATACTGGATGCAGGGTGACGTCAAAGTAAATTTTAAATCAGTGGCATCAGAAGGTTTTATAAGACAATAAAATCCCAAATCTCAAGCACCAAATTACAAATAAATCTCAAATTTCAATATTCAATGACCAAAACATTCCCCACAGTTGTATCGTATCGCATCGCTTCGCAAACCCAGGTCTGCCGGTGATGATGCCATTGGGCACAACTGTAGTAGAAGGATCATTTGTTTGGAATTTTGAATTTGGGTCATTGGGATTTGTTTGAGATTTGGTTTTTGGTGCTTGGAATTTTCATGATTTGCATGAAGTAGGTAATTTTCGTAACACTAGTCAATTACTTTTTAAAATGACGGAGCCCTGATGCTGGATGCTGGTGGCCGTGTGCTATTGACAACATAGCTTTTGGTGAAGGGGCTTCATGTTTTCAATCCGCAATCGAAGGGATTATCTCCCCGCTTTATCGGTTTCTATTCCTTCAGGGGATACAAACACATCCAGGCCGGTTCTCTGCCAGGTAGCACGCGCCTGCGCCACCGTGTCGACCAGGGGTTCCTGGCAGTTGAATGACGTGTTGAGCAGGACGTTGCAGCCGGTCCTGTCCTGCCAGGCGGTCAGCAATTTAACGATGAAGGGGTCATCTCCCGGGCCGACGAGCTGAGGCCGGCTGGTTCCGTCGACATGGGTTACGGCCGGGATTTCTTCGGCAACGGTGGGGACAATGTAAGACATAAACTTGCTGGGCACCCCCCAGTCGCCCAGCACCATGGGGGCAAAGGGGCGGTACCATTCGCGCTGTTTGACGTGGTCGTTGAGGCGATCCTTGCCGTCGGTCAGCCGCGGATCCAAAAGGATGCTGCGGTGACCGAGGGCCCGCGGCCCGGATTCCGCGCGGCCATAGCACAATCCGACACTTTGGCCTTGTGCGAGAAAATCAATAATTGCGGGAATAAACTCCTCACTGATGTCACCGGCATCGGTTCCCAGATAGGGGCTCAGAGCTGAAGGCTTGCAGGGGTGGCCCAGAACGTGATGCCAGACAAACAGGGCCGCCCCAAGACTCAGGCCGCCGTCATGGGGCTGGGCGGCTACCCAGGTGTCCGCAAAAAGGCCGCTTTGGTGAACGGCGGTGTTGGCAATGCAGTTCATCGAACACCCGCCGGTCATCACCAGATTTTTAACCGGCTTCCAGTTCTTCATACGTTGCGCGGCTTCAAGATAATAATCCGTGGTGGCCTTCTGCAGGGAGGTGCAGACATCCTGGGCAAAAGTTTCTTCCGGTTTCAGGGACAGGCCGTTCGGCCGGCCGAATTTGTGACTGGGAAAGGCGGCAAACGGATGGTACAACATCAAATGCTTTATGGCCGCAACGATTTCATCCTGAGCGGTGCCGTAACTGGCCAGTCCCATCAGTTTGCCGGCGCCTTCCAGACGTTTCATGCCGAAATTGTATTCACCGATGGAGGCCCAGACCGAACCGATGTTAAGTTGCATTTTCTTGTATTCGTGGCCCCAACCGTATTCGATTTCATGGATTTTGTTGCCGCTGCCGTAAGCCAGAGCACACATACGGTAATCGCCGCCGCCGTCGGCGGTTAATATTCCGGCTTCCTCAAACGGCGATGCAAACAGCGCACCGGCAACGTGTGCCAGATGGTGGTCGACGGCATATCCGTCATACCAGCGGCCGAACAACCGAATTTGATGTTGACTGTAGCGTCCCTCGGGCGCACCTTTCCAGCCGTCCAGCATGTAATCGGGATATTTTAGATAGGTATCGCCCTGCAGTTCCCACTGCCACCACTTTCCATCCAGCGTGGGTCTGACCCAGGGATTGATGACAACCATATCGATGGTTTCAGGCTCCCATCCATAGTCCGCCAGGATTCCGTCAAGGTCCATCATGCCTTGATCGTGCTTGGTGCGCGTTAACCGTTCTTTTTCAAGCACGACCACCGGCTGGCCATCTTCAAGCAGGGTGCAGCTGGCGTCGTGCCCGTAATACACTGATAAAATCCGCATTCATCCTCCTGATCTGTCATCGATCCGGTAATATTCCAAGTGCAGTTGATCGATTAATCAGCGCAATATAGGAGTTTGCCATCGGCCTGTCAACCGGGCTTTGGAATGACGAATGACGAATGAAGATTGACTAATTAGGCATTTTGTCATTTTAGAATCTTAATTGGGATTTTTTCGAATTCATCAATATTCAATCGACAATATTCAATTCTTTTTGCTATAACATCATACTATGGTTATTCATTCAGAAGATAGGCTCGGAATAAGTTGCCCCTTTGGGGCAGCAAGGACGCTGATCATAGGTGTTCCGCCGCCGCCGGATCAGGTTTCGGGTGTCAGGGGGTTGATGATCAACTTTCTGAACACTGAAACCTGACACCTTCAGTATACCGAAACCAAAGAGGTTAGCCATGGCACGTTCAGACGTACATCCGGCCCACCGGTTTGAATCCTGGCAGGTTTGGCCGGGATCTTTTGACAATCCGCCGGTGGATGGTCGTTTTCCGGTGTCTCGTGAGACCGGACTGGAAATCACTCAATCAACTGCGATTGCCTCCATTGGATCCTGTTTTGCCCGGGAGATCAAGCGGCGGCTCATTCAGAAGAATTTCAACTATATAACCGAAGAAACAGACCATCCGGCGGCCGTTCACGCCAGTGCAGCCTGGGAAAGGGTGTACAACACTTTTTGTCTGCGTCAGATATTCGAATACACCTTTGAGGGCTGGAAACCCGATCTGCGCTGGTGGATTGCCCCCCAGTCCCAAAAAGTGCAGGATCCTTATCGTCGTATTATTCTGTACGACAGCGTTGAGGCGGCGGAAAAAGATTTTGAACAGCATTGCCGGCATTCCCGGCGTGCCTTGCAGCGGGCCGAAGTGCTGATTTTGACTCTCGGGCTGACCGAAATCTGGCAGGACCGCGAAGACGGATCAGTGATCAGTCTGCCTTCGGGACCGTATGTCAACGAAGGCGGGGATATGGATCGCTACGAGTTTAAGGTCAGCCGTTACGGGGACAATCTTGAAAACCTGGAACGGATTCATGCCATCATGTCGCAGCACAATTCCGCCTGCAAGCTGCTGGTCACCATCTCACCGGTAAACCTGTGGGCCACCTTCCGGAAGGACCGGGATGTCATCAGCGCCAGCTGCAACTCCAAGTCGACCCTGCGTGCCGCGGCCGACGAATTTGTAGAGCGGCATGAAAATGTCTATTATTTTCCAGCCTTTGAAATGGCAACCATTTATCAACCGCTGGCCGGTCTCACCTATTTCGCCGACGGCCGGGAAAACTATCACGTCAACAAACCCACCGTGAAGTTTATTATGCGTCATTTTTTCGAGTTTTATTCGCGAGATCAAGGCTAAAGGGGGCAAGCGCATGGTGTTGGATAGTTTGAAACCGGCGGTATCCAGATACTGGCTCGTTTTGCTGGCCGGCTTGCTGTGGAGCGCAGTGGGCTTGATGCTTTGCCGGCTTGCCTACCTGTGGCTCGCCCCCGTTGTATGGTACGGGGCAGGGTTTTTGGGAATAATCGGCCTGCTTTCAGCGCTGATCGCCTATCGATTCAGTTTTTCCAGGATTGCCGAAAAAAATATTGAGCGAATCGGGCTGTTTTCAGAAAAGGGCTGCCTCTTTGCCTTCCAAGCCTGGAAAAGCTATTTAATCATCGCCGTCATGATTTTTCTGGGCCTGTTCCTGCGCCACTCATCACTTCCAAAACAGTACCTGGCGGTCATCTATCTGGCTGTCGGGGGCGCGCTATTTCTTTCAAGTTTTTATTATTATAAGCTTTTATGGCGGGTCCTGGTCCGCGGGGATCCCTGGCTATAAGCGTCTCGGAATTTCTACACTGAATGAAACTACCGGGTATTCCACCATTCCAATTGGGGCGAAGCCCCTAACTTGTATATCAGTCCATAAAAATCCAGCCATCCACGCCGGCCATTTTAAGGCCCACCTGGGTAAACCATACCCGGAAATTCCCATCCTCTCCGCGATGATTCAATGAGAAGACCATCGGACCCAAATAACGGTGATCTTCCCAGGTAGAGATTCTTGTAGGCGTTTCAGATCCCCCCCGACGGTAAAGCCATTGGGTCAGCCTGAAATTTTCATCCAGATAGAGTTCATAAACATCACCGGGTGTGTCTTCGCCCTGGGCCGGATAGGTAACCACCACACAGGCAGCATCCCCATCCCCCAAGGGAAGTTTTTTCCGGTCGACTTCTTCAACCGTTGTCCGGGTATCCAGGGCGACATGAAAAGGGAACAAAAACCAGTAGTTATCATTGATAAACCAGGCATCAATGTTTTTTAGCGTATTTGAAGGATTGGTTTGCAGGTCCTTACGATAGTAGGTGATGGGGTCTTTATAATCCATTCCGTCAAAAGTCACCTTGTCCAGTTTAGGTTCCCATATCCAGAATCGGCGGGGATGTTTATCGCCTTTTCTCTCATTAAATGTATATTGGACCTGTTCTATCCGGTCAAAGTATTGAAAACCGTAAGATCCGGCGATGCGCTGGCGGGGCGTCGCATCCCGCGATTCTTTGCCGGTACCGGCACAGGCCGCCAATCCCGCAATCATCAAAACGACCAGGGAAAATTTTAGAATTGGTTTCCTCATTCTGGCCCCCTTTATAAGGTTTATACCTGAATATTGCACGAGTCGGAGGCTTTCATTAATTTACATGCAAGATTTAGGTAAGACATCAGTTCCTAACAAAGGTACCGTTTTTCAGGTCTTTGAGCGCTTGCTGGATTTCTTCCTGGGTGTTCATGACAAACGGCCCGTATCTGGCGATGGGTTCATTCAGGGGTTTGCCCGAAATTAGAAGAAATCGAAGCGGTTCGTTGGCGGCACCCACCTGAATATAATCGCCTTCGCCTAAAACTACAAGACCTGGTTGGGAAACCGAACTTTGCTGAGCATTTTTATCGGTTCCAAAAAATCCCCGGCCTTCAAAAACATAGGCAAATGCCGTGTGCTCTTTTTCCACCGGATGCGAAAATGAGCCCTTGGCAGGAATCGAAACGTCCAGGTAGACTGGATCGGCTAAAATTTCGGATATTGCGCCCCTAACACCGTCCACTTCGCCGGCAATTACCCTGATTTTGACCCCATCTTCCCGGGTAACTTCCGGTATCTGGTTCGAGAGGATGTCTTGATAGCGCGGTTTTGTCATTTTAAGCCGGGCAGGCAGATTCACCCACAGCTGGAACCCGACCATTTCTCCCTGAGCGGGCTGGGGCATTTCCTCATGCATGATTCCGCCTCCGGCCGTCATCCACTGGATATCCCCCGAACCGATGCTGCCCGAATTTCCGATGCTGTCTTTATGATTGACGTGCCCGCTAATCATGTAGGTGACGGTTTCAATGCCGCGGTGGGGGTGCATTGGAAACCCCTTGATATAATCATCCGGGTTGTCGGTTCCAAAATGATCGAACAGTAAGAAGGGGTCGAGATGGTCCAGGGTCGCAGTGGCGATACTGCGCTTAAGCCTCACCCCGGCACCCTCTATAACCGTTTGGGGCTTGATGATTTCTATAACTTTTCTTGGTTGAGTGTTCATAGTCTTTGCCTTTAAAGTAGTATTTTTTTCAATAGGTTAAACAATAAATGAGCGTTTTTGGTGCAGCTGTGGATTATTACAGATCTCGTAATGATTGTCCAAAACCATATCTTTGCAATTGATGGTTCATTTTACCAGCTTTGATGCAATTTTGGCTACATGTTTGCCCTGAAACTGGGCAGCTGCCAGTTCGTTTTCGCTCGGCATTCTGGAGCCGTCACCGCCGGCGATGGTTGTGGCGCCGTAAGGGGAGCCTCCGGAAATTTCGTCAATCCGCATCTGTCCCTGGAAGGCGTAGGGAAGACCAACCACCACAAATCCGTGATGAAGCAAAGTGACATGAAAGGTCAGGATGGTGGACTCCTGTCCGCCGTGCTGGGTGGCACTGCTGGCAAATACACTGCCGACTTTGCCCACCAGCGCGCCTTCGGCCCATAAAGAACCGGTGGCATCCAGAAACTGGCGCATCTGACCGCACATATTGCCAAAGCGGGTGGGGGTTCCGAAAATAACGGCGTCGGCCTGGGCCAGTTCTTCAACGGTGCAGACCGGAACATGGGAAAAGGCTTTTTGAGCCTCAACGGCCCCCATTTTTTCAAGAACATCCTGGGGCAGGGTCTCCGGCACACGGCGAATTTCCACCTCCGCACCGGCTACTGCTTTGGCACCCTCGGCGACCGCTTCCGCCATTTTATATATATGTCCATAAGTAGAATAAAAAACGACTAAGACTTTCATGGTTATTTCCTCCTCTTTGAATCAGGCTTTTAATTTGGGGTCTACATTTATTATGATCCCGGTTTATTCTAAATATTAAGCAGCAATATCCGTAATGCAAATGGAGTGGTTACAAAGGAGTTGACATAGACACGAACTGTTGATTTCAGTCACAAGGGGTTGGAACAAAGAAAGAAATTATAATTCTATCAAAGGGATTGTTTAGTTTCTGGATTTTATCCATTTAAGATAGGATGCATGCCCACTTAAATGCGATAATTTGTATTGGCGATCTATATCTCTGGACCTCAGCCACAACATCCCCTGCTGACTGTCTTTGGAATATTGCAGCATCATATCGTTGGGCGTATCAGACCATAGATATTTCTCGAGGGAGTGGTCGGCGCGGTAACCTTTGCCGAAATGCCTGAATACTTCGTCGTGCAGGGCGGTATAATTGGAGCGGCCCTGGGTCTGGAGGGTCACCATATAGAGCCGATCCCGCCAGAAGGCATAATGAATTGATTTCAGCGCGATCTCACCGAGTTTTAAATCTTCTTTTGTTCGCAAATATTCGGCAATATCGTCCGGTCTCTCAGCAGCCTTAATTTTTTGCAAGCCTTTTAGAGCGCTTATTTCGGTTCCCCATCTCAGGTTGCGAAATCGCTCATCCGGAAAAATCATGACAAAAACAATGGTGGGTATAAGATATCTTGTGGGCATCATGTTACATGGTCACAATTATTTCAACACGCCGATTTTTGCGGCGTCCCTCGGCTGTATCGTTGGAAGTCAGCGGGCGATATTCGCCAAAGCCCATGGTTGATAATCTTTTTGGATCAATGGTGTTTTTGCTGAGTAAAAATTCAGCAACCGCTCCGGCACGGGCCATGGACAATCCCAGGTTGGAACCGAACGGACCGCCGCTCAGGGGGACATTGTCCGTATGGCCGGCAATGATGATCTCGGCCCTGGTTCTACCCAAGGCTTCTCCAATTTTGAGCAGCAGGGGTATAAATTCCGATCGCAGATCGGCTCTGCCGGTGTCAAAGGTGGCTTCGCCCATCATGCGGATGGTGAGCTGATTTTCGGCAGACTCTACTTCTACTAATCCTTTCAACTCCTCGTATTCACCTTCCAGCTCATTGATGATCTCTTTAACAACTTTTTCTATCTTAGTTAGAATAATTGTCTGATCAAATTCTCTGGCGATCATTTTTGAGCCTTTGGGGGATTCGAAGACCGGTTTTTTGCGTTGAATTCCGAAAGCATTTTTTACGGATCCGGAAACTACCCGGTACTTGTTGCGATCCATTTCGGAAAAGGACAGCAGGAGAACAAAAAAGCACAGCAGCAGGCTCATCAAGTCGCCGAAGGTTACCGCCCACGCCGGCGCACCTTCTTCTTCATCATTGATGGGAGGAGCTTCATCGCTCACTTGGCACCCCCGCCACTTTTGGCCTTGGGAACGACCTTCAGACGGTCTTTGGGTGAAAGATGGATTTTAAGTGTTTCCTGGAACACCATGCCGGACAGTCCGCGGGCAATACCAAGGGCGGCATCGAGGACCAGGTTTTTGGTTATCTGTTCCTGCTGGCTTCTCAAGGCGAGTTTATCTGCGAGGGGCAGAAGAATCAGGTTGGCCAGCAGCGCACCATAAAGGGTTGTTAAAAGGGCCACCGCCATGGCCGGACCGATGTCCTGGGGATTGGCCATATTGGCCAGCATTTGAACCAGTCCGATGAGCGTCCCGATCATTCCGAAAGCAGGGGCCGACGAGCCCATGCCTTTAAATACCTTTTGGCCGGTCGTGTGGCGCTGAACTGTCAGATTGATATCTTTTTTCAGCAGTTCCTTTATTTGGGTTTCATCGAAACCATCCGCCAGAAACTGAAAGGCTTTGGCGGCAAACGGGTCATCCGGCGCTTCATTTTCCAGCGCCATCAGGCCCCGCTCCTTGGCAACTTTGGCGATGGAAACCATTTTTTCCATGATCTCTTCCGGCGGATTAATTTTAACCATAAAGGCCTTCATGGCCACGCTGACCGAATTGATAACATCGGCCATGGTGAATTTGATAAAGCAGGTGGCCAAGGTTCCCCCGACAACGATGAGCAAGCCCGGAATATTGAAAAAAATCGTGACGCTTCCACCAGTAACAATGGCCAGACAAATCAGGACTGTCCCGCCCACCAGGCCTATAATAGTTGCAATATCCATCCTAACAGTTCCCGAGCATTTAAGATGCCAACTCCGACATATAAATAAAAATGGCTATAATTAGCTAAAAT
>RCNF010001902.1_pt1 | contig 11125 bp, 8 predicted proteins | sample 2041311 | NCBI WGS metagenome assembly RCNF01 (sample SAMN09708228, study PRJNA481090) | Marine sediment metagenome, whole genome shotgun sequencing project. | biome: marine sediment; feature: ocean; material: sediment; isolation source: Sewage treatment plant 2 marine sediment (STP2) ... | reverse complement strand
TGATCAGCAGAATAATCAACTGGATGTCCATATCCGGTGCTCTTCTTATCGGTGCAATCTTTTTCTTCGGATCTTCAGTTGTTCGAATTATTGGTCCGGGTATGGAGCAAAATACTGCTGTTCTTGCCGGTGAGATGCTGAAAGTCTTCCTCCCTGTGATATTCTTCAACTCCATAGAAGGAGTTCTGCATAACTTCATGATCTACGGTAAAAGGTACGGTCTTGTCAGCTTTGTCCGTGTCTTTCAGATTCTTATCTCGTACGTAGTTCTCCTTCTTGGACATGATAGCCTCGGCATCATGATAATACCAGTATCCGGTGTTGCAGGAGCCATCGCGTCATTCTCCATATCTGCTTTCATTTCTCTTCGTCTCCGGCTTCGGTACAGAATGGTGATTGATCCGAGAGACGGTGATTTCAGGGAAATGATAAGACTTGCCATTCCGATAATGGTAGGTGTTGTTACCGGCTTTCTCGGTCCTGTTGCGGATAAGCTACTGGCTTCCTTCCTGAGGACAAGCTCGGTAACCGCCATCGACTACGCGGCAAGAATAAAGAATCTGATCCGAATCGTGCTGATCCAGCCGGTTATTGTGCTTTCAACGGTTTCCTTTTCCAGGATCGCGGCCAACAGGAACATTCCCCGCTTAAGACTGGAAATTGCCAGTTTTGTAAATCACATTTCTTACTATACGATACCTGTCGCAGCAGGATTGATGGTTCTCTCCGTACCTCTGATTTCAATACTCTTTCAGAGAGGAAATTTCGGATCTGAGCAGTCGGAATATGTGGGTTACGCCCTGACGTACTACTCCCCCTGGCTCGCCCAGTTCGGTATCGGATTAATCATCAGGCGGGCATTCTATTCTATAAAGGAAACCGTTACTCCTGTGGTTATCGGTATATGGGGGGTTCTGGCCAATATCCTGCTTAATGTGATTCTTATCGAACGTATGGGGATAGGGGGACTGGCTCTGGCGACCACTATAACCTCTACGGCAAAAACGGCGATTCAGTCGTACCTTCTCAGAAAAGAAATTGGAGGAATAGGCGGTTCGAAAATTGCTCCGGAGCTTCTGAAATATCTTGCAGCGGCCGCTGTAATGACAGGCTATTTAGTTGCTGCAGGTAATTTCTTTCCAGTTAACCTGAATGCACCCCTGTCGGATAGAGTACTTAACCTTCTGATAAAGATAATTCCTGCCGGAATTATTTACATCGCTACAACTGCGTTACTGGGATCAACAACTTACCGAAGCTTACTTAACAGGGTCAGGAGCAGAAAAGCTTCAAAGAGACAACCTTGAGATAACTGTTTCCCTCGGTTCAGATGAAACCCCATTTACCGGTATCGACTCCGTACCCGGACTTCAGTTTCAGCATATCATCCCTGAGCAGATGAAAGATTCTTTCTTTCTCTTCTTCATTAAGCGATACTTTTTTTAACGGTTTTGTATCTGAAGAAATCTTTCTCCCGACCCGTTTCAGCGGCTCCGGAACGTATCTGTTTATACCTGCTGCCCTGACAAACCTTTCATAGATTATTTCCCACACATTTCTGACTCTCGTCGTATTCTCCCTTTCGAAGGATTCCGGAGTAAAGCCCTTCTCGATGCCAAGGTAATCGTACACTTTCAGGAGAACCTGCTGCGGATCTGCTTTCAACTGATCAAAATCCAGCAGAAGGAATTTCTCTTTCGGGAAATACTTTCTGTAACGTTCAAGCTGCATGAAGTAGTTGCTGGTGTTTATGAGATGATCGTCCATGAGGGAGTACTTCCAGTCAGGGTTGAATCTTGCAGCATTGTAATGGGATTCTATTCTCTCAAACGGGTCTCTGAGGATGTATATAAACAGAGGATCAATTCCGGAACGACTGATACTTTCGGGAACATCTTTTCTCTCGGGATACTTTGTGTATGCTGTAGACCCTTCAAGAACGTATCTATGGCGGGAATCATCAAATTCCCATAACTCCCGGTACTTTTCGGCAATCCTTTCATTCAGCGGATTCGAAAAGAAGTTCGGCTCCTTTGTTTTGCATTCACAAATTTGCGGGTGCTGCACAAGGTACGAATACAGCGAAGTAGTGCCGCTCTTCATGGCACCGATAAGTATTGAGTAAGCATTTCCGGGAATACTGGACACTTTTTACCTCACAAACATCAATTCCATGCGTCGCAAGAGCACGATCTCAAGAAGTCAGCTGATTATCCTCTACACTTTTAAGTACGGTTGTCTCTGCATCCCTGCCGGCAAATACTATCAGCAGGCCGGTAAGTATCCATAATTCCGAGTTATTGGTAGGGTACTTTATCTGATTGCCCAGGATCTGATGAATCATAAAGCTGAATATTCCCGCAACCAGGGCTACTGCGATAAGACCGTTGCCTCTTCGAATAGCCTTAAAACCGGTAACAAAAATTGTTGCAAACAGAAGCAGTATTGAGGCAAGAGCGATTACTCCGCCTTTCACTGCCTGGTTCAAAAATGCGCTGTTCAGGCCCCCGAACATAAGACTTGTTTCCGTACTTACTCTATGCCGCACTTCCCAGAAACTGTAAAGACTCGACCGGCCCCAGAAAAATTCATCGGCGCCCCACCCGACACCTGTAATCGGAGACTCTTTGAACTGGTTCAGAAAACCTTTGTAGGAAATGTATCTATGAAGGATGGACGGTTCGGTCAGGTTGGCCTGCGGATTTGTGAAGAAGGACATCTGCCGGTCAAACGTCTCAGCGGACCTAAGCATAACAGCAATAAAGCCAAGCGCAAGAACAATTGGAACCCAGACTTTTTTCCTGAAAACGTAGAAAAGTGTTATACCGCATCCTATGGACATACCCACAAGTCCGCCCCTTGAGAATGTGAACAGCACGCTTAGCACACCCAGCACAACCGCTGTCAAGGCTGTAAGCTTCCATTTCAAATCCTTTTCTCTGAAAAAGAGAGCTATGGCCAGAGGAATGCTCAGTTCAAGATAGGCTGCGAAAATATTAGGATTTCCGAAGAGGCTGGCGACTCTGCCACGGTACAGATATCCCAGACCGATGTCTACCCTGGAAAAACCGGAAATGGTGGAATACTGGAATACTCCCACAAGAGCTACAAGAAGAACGGTCAGCAAAAGAGCTCTTAAAAGTCTGTTGATCTGGGTTTCAGTCCTGCACAGGCAGGGAACGATTATTGCAAAGGGAAAGAACAGGAAAATGCTGCTTCCATCCCTGATGGCATTCCATGCGTACTGCCCGTGAACGTGAATCGAGATAAAAACACTGACTACCTGAATCAGAACAGCAATGGAAAGAAAGAACAGAGATTTGGAAGGTATGAACAGAGGCTTGTTCCATAAAATCCTGTCAAATATGAACAGGAAAACGAATGTGAACATCATCAGAGTAGCCAGAGCCGGATTGAATTCCCCGGACGGTATAGTCGTAACTCCGACAAGAAAGAGGAAGGGGAGAACCGGAAGCCAGGCGCCGGGTTTCGGCTTCAGGAATAAAGCTGTAGTAACAACTATTCCGGCAAAGATCAGGAGAAGTATTCTGTGAGACATATAGAAGAAGGAGACGAAATATCCTGCGGTAAGCAGGAGCAATACTGCTATGCCCCATTTACTGAGCCTGCATTCCGAAATACTATTCAGGTTCTGAGAAAGGTCTTTCATCTCCTTCTTTCCGATTGCAGCAAATCGACAGGGATGATTTAATCCCCTTCTTTACTGAAAAGATCTTTAAAGTGTTCAGCGGTTTTTTCTCTCCCCAAATCCTGTCCCCGTACAGCGCCAGTATTGGGAATGAACTCCTCACAGAAATTTCTGCCTTTTCTATCACTGACAGCTTCTGTGGTAAGTGACCGGCATCTCTCCGCATTTGTATTGTAAAGGGCACAGTTGAAACAGGTATGAAGGTATTCTCCGCAGCTTTCGCATAGAGCTCCGAAACCAACGGTTCCTCCATCGTATCTGTGACCGCAGTATTTGCAGATCATTCATACCTCTCCGTGCGAATTCCACGCTTAAACAGAACGAACGCGGGTAAGATAACCAATACGCTCTTTGTGGAAAGAGTTATACAATTCTCTTTCAGAGGAGTTTGTCAATCACTTCAGAATATCCGGTCCTTCCGGCAAGGCCGTCGAGGTATCCTCTCCATATGCATGGGATCAGCCCGGGACCCTGCCAGAGGAGAAATTTCACAGACAAAATCAGCAGAACTGCACTTTTGTAGACCATAAAAACGAACCTCAGAAGAGGAGACAGCCATTCGCGTGAAAGCAGTATCCTGTTCCTCTCAGAAAAATATACAGCAATTCTGGAAAGCTCCCCGCCGCTTCCGGAAGCCACGCTGTGAAGGACCGTCTCCGATGGAAGGACTTCAACGGAGTAATCCTGTTCAAGCACCTTCCTGCAAAGATCGGCATCCTCGTAGTACATGAAGAAGTCCTCCCTGAAACCATCCACCCTGCTGAATAGATCTGTTCTTATCATCAGAGCGCAACCAGACACGAAATCCACCTTAACTCCCTCATCGGGACCGTATTCCTTTCCGGAAATATCTACCTGTTCAAAACGCATTTTCCACTTCACGAATTTTCCCCCCGCACCCCAGAGCCGTTCCGGATCCGATGCCCAGTAAATTGCGGGGGCAGTAATGCCGGCTCGGACATTCTCGCTGAGATACTTTGCCAGGTTGTGAACCGTTTCGGGAAGAACTTCTGCGTCGTTGTTCAGGAAGAACGTGAACTCCGCTTTATCCTCCAGGGACATCCGGAAGCCTGTGTTGTTACCTGCTGCAAAACCTGCATTCTCTTCGTTACGCCTGAATCTGAGCCCCTTGCGGCTGGTAGCCCACCCGGGCACCGGCCCGGGGGAACAGTTGTCTATGAGTGTGATACCAATATCAACTCTGAGAGACTGCTCCAGGGAATCAATACACTTCCTTGTCAGTTCCCACTGTCCATAGTTAACAAGAACGACAGATACTTGCAAGAGAATTCCTCCGGTTTTCCCCGAGACCCGAATCGTGTTAGTTTACAGTGTAAAATATAATACTGAAACTGTACAGGCGTTCATAATCTGTAACATAGAGGAAAAGAAAGATGACTGTTCCTGAATCAGCAAGCGTTCGGCCCAAGCTGGCGGTATTTCATAATCTGCCTTCCGGAGGAGGCATCAATGTCGCGGGGGGGCTGCTTCGGGAACTTCAGTCATTCTTCTCCATAACCGTACACTGCCCTTTCGGCTCTTCCTCCCTTGCAGTCCCCGGATGTATTTCCGTAAAGAAATGGCCTTTCCGGGAGGGAAGAAGGATTTCCGGTTTAAGAAAAGTTGCGGCCCCTTTGTCTCTGCCTGCCAGACTTCGCGCCTTTGACAGACTTTGCTTGAAAATTGCGGAAGAGATCAATTCTACTTCGGATCTTGTTCTCGTACATAATTCCATGTTCGTTGCCGCCCCGCCGGTTCTGAAGTACCTGACGGTTCCCTCCATTTACTTCTGCTACGAGTTTCCCCGTCATCTCTACGAAAAGGATCTTATAAAAAGGACCGGGAACGTACTGGTCAAATTTCTCCTCTCTCCATTGAGAGGCATGGAGAGAAGAATGGACAGAGGATCAGCTTTGAGCGCGGATGGTATTATCACTTTATCCAGCTGGATGCAAGGCAGGATCGCCGATATTTACGGGCTGGATTCCTCCGTAGTAAGGCCCGGTGTCGATACTGATTTCTGGATCATTGAGAAGAGTGCTGTCAGGAAGAATATGGTTCTCAGTATCGGGGCTCTGTGGCCTTTCAAGGGTCATAAAATGGCAATTGACGTTGTCTCGCGCGTTTCTCCCGACAGAAGACCCGCCCTTGCTGTTATCGCAGACAGAGAATACCCCGGATACGGAGCTGACCTCTCCAGATCGGCATCATTGATGGGAGTAGATCTGCTCCTGCGGAGAGGTATTTCAAACGAGGAGCTCCTGCAGTTTTACAGCACAAGCAAAGCTGTTCTCTGCTGCGGGCACAATGAACCCTACGGCCTGATTCCTCTGGAGGCCATGGCATGCGGTATTCCGGTCATTGCTGTGAGAGAGGGCGGATTCATCGACAACATAGACAGCGGGGAGAATGGCATACTTGTTAACCGCGATCCCATTGAAATGGCTTCTGTGCTTCAAAGCGTTCTCCTGAATGATGACCTCCGCAGAAAATTGACGCTGAAGGGCAGGGAGTTTGTCACAGGGGAGCGATCAATGAAAAAAGCCGGGAACAGACTGGCAGAGATCCTCACTGACACCTTTGAAAAGGGAGATCAAATTCAGTAGTCCTGTACAATATGATGAAGAGGGAATTATCTTCCCGCGAACGGGATACTCATTTTTCGTCGGGAGTTTTTCATGCACCTTCTAATGGACGCCAGGGCTCTGCAGATACACGTTGACGGCATCGGCAGGTATTCTCTTGGGGTAATGGAAGCTCTCTCAGGGCTTGAGCCTGACTGGAAACTCTCCGTCATCGTTAATCCGGAAGCAGCAGCACATGTTGAAGCTCTGCCTGTGGAAACGGTTGTATGCAGCGCTGTAAGGTTCCGCCATGGGGAGAACCGGGAACTCATCCCCCTCATTGAATCTTCGGGAGCTGACTGTTACCTGAACTTTTCTATGGCAGGCCCTGCACCTTCCATTCCAACCCTTCTATCCGTTCATGACCTAATGGTGCTGAATATGCCGGGGTATTTTGGAAGCAGCTTTTTCAGAAATATCCTTGGAAGATTCATGTTCGGCAGAAGAATAAAAAGATCAATCGACCACGCCAGTGCTATTTCTGTTCTTTCTGAAGCAACCCTGAGTGATCTTCGGGGAGCTTTTCCCGGAGCAGAGAATAAAGCCTTTGTAGCGGGAGCTGGTCAGGATCTGTTCGAAGATGATGAAGAGTGTAATCCCCAAAGGAAGGACTTCCTTCTCTACGTAGGAAACGCCAGAGCTTACAAGAATACCACAAGACTCATCGTGGCTTACGCAAGGCTGAAGGCTATTAACCCGCGTTTTCCAGAGATGAAGATGGTCGTTCGCAAAGACAGGGCTTTCGATGACTTTATGCGCGATGTGGATGATTGCTCCGCAACGGACAGCATTACTGTTCTATCCCATGTTACTGATGACAACCTGAGAGAACTGTACAGGGAATGTGCCGGCCTTGTAATACCATCACTGAAGGAAGGTTTCGGCCTTCCCGCTCTTGAAGCCATGGCTGCGGGTTCTCCCGTTGTAGCTTCCGCAGGAACCGCACTTGAGGAGCTGGTGGGGGATGCGGGTATTTTCGTAAATCCCGAATCAGTTGAAGATATTATGCGAGGAATGGCTTTGCTCACATCTCAACCTGAACTCAGATGGGATCTTGCACGAAAAGCTCTCAAGAGGGCGGGAAATTATTCATGGGAAAAAACCGCAGCTGCTGTTGCGGGCAGGATTGCGAGGATTACATCATGAAAGCAGCGGTCGTAAATCCTCCATTCATGAACGGCAGGTTTTCAAGGTCCTCCCGCTCCCCTGCTATTAACAAAAGCGGAACCCTGTACTGGCCCCTCTGGCTTGCTCACGGCGCCGGGGCTCTTGAGCAAGCCGGTCATGAGGTCCTGTTCCTTGACTGTCCGGCGGAAGGAATCAATGAGCGCGAATTACTGCGTATGCTGTCTGAATTCAATCCGGAACTTACGGTTCTGGATACTTCGACTCCTTCCATCTACAGTGATCTGCGAATAGCTTCCATGACAAAGAAGTGTCTTCCGAATACTTTTGTTCTGCTGGTTGGAACCCATGTCAGCGCCCTTCCCATTCAATGCCTTAAGCTTGCTCCATCAGTAAATGGCATCGCCGTGGCAGAATATGATGCCACTCTTGTTGATGTGGCTGAAATACTGGACGGAGCAGGCGATCTTTCCGGTGTGCCGGGGCTATGCCTGAATATCAAGGGAGAACTTGTTGAAACAGGTCCCAGGGAAATGATAGAGGATCTGGATTCCCTGCCATTCCTGGCCGATATCTACAGCAGACATTTAAAGCCGGAAAACTATTTCTTCGCAGCGGCAAGGTTCCCCAGTGTAATGACAATAACAAGCCGTGGCTGTCCGTACAGATGCTCCTTCTGCGTCTGGCCTCAGGTCATGCACAGGGAGAGTTACCGGTCTCGCTCAGCGGAACATGTGGCGGAGGAGTTCGGTCTTTTTAAGGAGCATTTCCCCGGTATCCAGGAGATAGTCATAGAAGATGATACGTTCTCAATTGACAATAGCCGGGTCGAGGAGATATCCGATGTTCTGATAGGAAACCGCAATCGTATTCCATGGACAGCCAACGTCAGAGCCAATCTCTCTCTTGCGGCAATGCGGAAAATGAAGGCTGCAGGCTGCAGGCTTATTATCGTCGGTTACGAATCCGGTTCACAGGAAATTCTAAACGCCGTCAGCAAGGGAACAACTGTCGCGCAGAACATGGAGTTCGCAGAGAGGGCAGGAAAAGCAGGGCTTCTTGTTCACGGGTGTTTCATGGCCGGTAACCCGGGAGAAACTCCGCAAACCCTTGAGGAAACTTTCCAGATGTCTCTGAAACTCGCCCCGGATACTGCCCAGTTCTTCCCCATAATGGCATACCCCGGAACAAGACTCTATAACCTGTACAGGAGCGAGGGAAAACTTAGAACCGAGAATTTCAATCGCTGGGTCACGGAGGAGGGGCTCCATGACTGCGTTGTTAATCTACCGGAACTTCCATCAGAAACTCTTGTGGAATGGTGCAATTCCGCAAGAAAGCGCTTTTACCTCCGCCCCGGATACATTCTGTACAAGAGTATTCAATCACTGAGACACCCCTTTACGGAGGGAAGGAGAACTCTCCGGGCTTTCGGAACCTTCCGCAAGCACCTGTTCAGAAGAAGCAAGGTTTCCGGGAATCTCGGAGGCGAAAAATGAATCCTGTTTCCTTCTGGATAGTACTTGGGCTTTTTCTGGCGCCCTGGTTAATCTATCCGTCAGTTCTCATATGCATATCCATTCTGTTCAGGCAATATTCCTCTTCCTGGAAAAAGCCGGATGAATGGCCTTCTGTCAGTGTGCTGATAGCTGCAAGGAACGAAGAGGCGGTTATCGCGTCCAGAATTCGAAACCTTCTTGATCAGGATTACAAAGGTTCCCTCGAAATACTGGTTGGTTCGGACAGTTCAGATGACGAAACGGATAGTGTTGCCGGTGCTTTCGGCGATCAGGGGGTCATCCTGCACCGAAGCGCGATTCGAATAGGAAAACCTCTGATGATAAAAGAACTTATGGATCTCTCTGACGGAGAGATAATTGTCTTTTCGGATGCTGATACGGTTTTTGCCCCTTTTACCATCACTGAACTTGTAGCTCCCTTCTCGAACCCCTCGGTGGGTTGCGTTGACGGCTCCCGCAGGAACAGTCTGGATGGGGATACATGCGAAAGCATTTACTGGAAGTACGAAACGGCGATCAAGAAAATGTGTTCGTCTGTTGGAGCGGTTCTAGGAGCCACCGGGGCTGTATTCGCTTTGAGAAGAAACCTTTTTATGCCGTTATCAACGAGAAGAGCGGATGATTTTGAATTAGCCGTGATGACAAGGATCCAGGGCTGGTCATGTGTATTCAATAAGAATGCGGTAGCCTCAGAGCCTTCTCCAGGCGATGCGGAGCAGTTTCGAAGGCTGGTAAGGATAGTAAGCTGGATGTTCGTCAGCGGTATACTGCTTATGGGAAAAGCCTTGAAAAAGCGGATGTTCCCGCTCTTCCTGCAGCTCTTTGTACACAAGGTTCTAAGGTGGTTTTCCGGACTTCTCCTTGCTGCGGCTACAATTCTTGCCGGTTTTCTTGCAGGCGGCCAGTTCTATCTGATCCTGTTTATCCTGATGTGCCTGTTCCACGCAACTGCTTTGGCAGGATGGCTGCTTGCACGGCATATGCCCTCAAAACTTCTTTTTCCCTATTACTTCTGGCTTATGAGTATCGCTGCTATTGATGGTATATTACGTGTAATATTCGGAAATCCGGTTGAAACCTGGGAGAAAAAGTCGAAAGGCAGTAAGAACTGAAAAAGAAAAGAAGCCTTGCTCTAGGCATGCTGTTCGATGGAATCGCAATATTTCTGGCCATGGTCTTTTCCGCGTGGATTAAATTCGACTCGGGCATTTTCGCTGATACTGTAGTCATTTCAAACAGCATGATATTCTCCGGAGCTATATTTTCGGTTCCCTTCTGGTGGCTGATCTTTGTAGTGTCAGGCTCCTACAGGCTGCACTGGGACTTGAGCTGGGCAGATGAACTAAGGCTTGTGGTTAAGCCTGTTACTTCCGGTTTCATAATATTGTTCTTCGGTGCTTTCCTGGTTTCACCTTCAGCTTCTATCGGCAGATGGATAATAATATTCTATTACGCTTCTCTCCTTCTTTTTGTCTTCTTTGCGCGGGGCTGTATGAGAATTCTGGAAAGAATGCTTGCTAAAAAAGGTATGCTTTTCCGCCGGGCGGCAATAGTCGGAACGGGAGAGGCTGCCTCCAGCCTGGAGAGTTATCTCATTGAAAACACCGCGTTGGGTTATGATGTGGTTGGTTTTGTAGACCCGGAGAAGACTGACTCTGTGCTGACTGTACCCGAAGGCAGAATCCTTGGCTCCGTTGCGGACCTGCCCGGCATAATAAGGAATAACTCAATAAGTGAGCTGCTTGTTACCATAGCTTCGAACTTCCATGACGACATTCTCTCTCTTCTTCTTCCAGCTGCGGGAGAGGGTATAAAGGTTAAAGTTGTTCCGGATCTGTTCGATGTTGTAGCCGGGCATGTACACAGTACACAGATAATGGGGCAGCCATTCATGGAAATACTGCCTGAACGGCTCAGCTTCTGGCAGAAAATCGTGAAAGTGTTCATTGATTATTTCATCAGTATCTGTGTCCTCCTGGCAGGTCTTCCTGTATGGATAGTTTTTGCAATACTGATAAAGCTGGATTCAAAAGGGCCGGTGTTCTACCGCCAGGAGAGGGTTGGTAAAGGGGGAAAGATATTCAAGGTATTCAAGTTCAGAAGCATGATTCCCGACGCAGAAAAGAGAAGCGGGCCGATCTGGGCAG
>RCNF010001901.1_pt1 | contig 11129 bp, 8 predicted proteins | sample 2041311 | NCBI WGS metagenome assembly RCNF01 (sample SAMN09708228, study PRJNA481090) | Marine sediment metagenome, whole genome shotgun sequencing project. | biome: marine sediment; feature: ocean; material: sediment; isolation source: Sewage treatment plant 2 marine sediment (STP2) ... | reverse complement strand
TCGTATTTCCCCGCAAATGAATGCCAAGACTCCGGTCGAGTCATTCGCGACCGCTTTTCTCGGGATCTTCTCGGTCGACTCCGGCAAGCTGAGGTTTGCAAGCGCCGGCCACGATCCAACCCTTCTTGTTCGATCCGGTGACGACGTCGAGCTGTTGATGCCGACCGGAATGCCGCTCGGTCTGATGCCTGAAGCGGTGTACTCGAGCACCGAAACATCCCTCGAGGTCGGCGACTCCCTGGTTCTTTACACCGACGGAATCACCGAGGCGGCCAACCCCGAACAGGAGGAGTTTGGGCGCGAGCGGCTGGTCGAGGTCTGCGGGGCACACCGCACCCAGTCACCGAAAGAGCTGGCCAGGTCCATCGAAAAGGTTGTTGACTCTTTTGTCGACGGTGTTCCCTTTCACGACGACAGAACGCTGGTCATCCTCCGGAGATCCTAGGTCTGAACTCGCGCTTGGGCCGTTCGGAAGGGGGCAGGCATTCCTCAGGCACCACCCAGACAGTTGGGATCCCGGCATTCCTAATGAGCCCGGCTGCCCATTTCGCCTTTTTTGCTCGCTCGATGGGGCCAACGCGCAGCTTATAAATGGGAACCGCTCCATCGTCCTCGATCGTGATGACCTTCTGATGTTCGCGGGGAAAGCCCAGTTCCTTGAGAGATTGCTGGTAGGGTTCGATTTCTTCGCGGTAATCGGTTCGCAACACCTCAATCCAGTATTCGATGCACTCGGGTTCAGTTCGAGGTTCTTCCTCGACCGTCGAATCGCCTCCCGGGACAGCTGGGGTGGCACCGGTGATCACGACCCGTTGATTGCGGAAGTCCACCATGACCTTGGCCGGCTGGTCCGTCTGAACACGAACCGTTTCCTTCAGCACTGTTCCGGAACTCTCAAACCACAGCTTGTGTTCACCGACCGGGATGCCCGGCATCGTCATGATCGGGTGTTTTTTCTGGATTCGTCGGCGCCCAATTTTCACGTTGCATTCCCCGGGGTCCGATGTAATTTCTATCGTCCCCACGAGCATTGTTTCCGCCGCCTCCTGAGAAGTCCCGGAAAGCCCCTCGGTCATTCCCGCTGCGAGCTCACCTACTTCGACCTGATTCGGGGCGAACCCGACATTGACGGAAAACTCTGCCAGAGCCATACCATCTCTATCGATCCTGATGGTGTGAGCTCCGGAATCGATGCCGCGGAGATGCTTGCCACTTTCATCTGCCTCGGACACGCCCACTGACTCCCCATCAAGAAAAATGTCAAATCCCGGTGCGCAGTTTATCCACACGTCTCCCGCGGCCACCGAAGCAGCAACTCCAAGAAACACGACCAACAGAATCAAATGACCTTTCTGCATCTGTCGACTCTCCCTGCGTATTGCACACCTCCTTCTTCCGAACGATGGTAGCGCGTCCTCGTCTATAGAAGGACGTTGTCGATCCGAAGCCCGGAGAGATTTGCAGGCTAGTTTTGACCTCCGATGGGTTGTTGTTCTGGATAGTCGAAGGACTTGTCGGGGTACGGCGGCGGAGGCGGCATCTCACGCGGGTCTTTGCGGATCTCCTCGAGCAGGTACTCGATAGCGGCCTCGAGCTGGGCGTCGCCTCCGTTGAAGGTTGCGTGCGGGAGATTGTCGACGACAAAATCCGGATCCACGCCGTGACCCTCGATGAGCCACTCGCCGTCGGCGCTGTAGACACCGGTCATGGGGGCCCGGGCCAGCCCACCGTCACTCAGGCGATTGGAAGAGCTGAGCCAGATCTCACCGCCCCAGGTGCGCATGCCGATGATCTTGCCCAGTCCCAGCCGACGGAACCCTTCGATGACAGCCTCACCGTCTGACGCCGTGTTTTGATCGCACAGTGCCACCATATGGCCGCGAGGTGCGTAGGGCATGTTGGAGTACGGCACTCCGACCCGACCCTTCCAGAAGAACCAGGCCCTGCGCAGCAACTTCTCGAGGATGATGCTGTCGATGTTTCCGCCGCGGTTGTGGCGGAAATCGAGGACGATCGCCTGCCGGTCGAAGACCGGGTAGAAGTCTCGATACCAGGCCGAAATATCCCGGCTGCCCATGGCGCGGAGGTGAACGTAGCCGATCTTGCCCTGGCCCTTTTCCTCTACCTCCAGGCGCCGTGTGTACTCCCAATCGCGATACCTCAGGCCCCACTCGTCGTCGGTTGGAACGACGATGACGTCACGGCTCTCCCCACCCTCGGCAGGTTTGATCCGAAGGCGAACCTGTTTGCCCTCTTGATTGCGGAGGAGAGCGCCAATGTGATTCACCGAGAGTGTGTCCACCCCGTTGACAGTTTCGATGATGTCACCCTCGGCGATCCCATGAGACGGGTCGGCGAGAGGAGAGCGGAGGTCGGGGAAGTCTGGGTCCGATTGATAAATGTAGTCAATACGATAGCCCCGAGCGTCAGCATCCCGCTCGAGCCTGGCGCCGAGCGCCGGGACCGTGATGTCGTCGGCGCCCTCGCGGATTTCCCCTCCCCGCACACTTGTGTGGAGAGCGGACAGCTCTCCCACGAACCGGCCGATGAGATCGCTGAGCTCCTCCCTCGTGGTCACCCGGTCGACGAGCGGCAGATACTTGTCGCGAACGCCGTCCCAGTCGACCCCGTGCATGCCGGGATCGTAGAAGTAGTCGCGCTCCATCCTCCAGGCATCGATGAAGATCTGACGCCAGTCCTCGCGGACGTTGATTGCAAACGTCCAACCGTCGAGATCAACCTTGTGCTCGGCCAGCTTGGACGGTTCTTTGGCGACAGCATCGATCACGTAGAGGTCATCGCCCTTTCTGACCACGATCTTCTTCCCGTCGGCCGACATCTCGAAGGACCGGATACCCTCGACGATCTTCTTCGGTTCTACCTTCTCATTGCTGATTTTTGCGGCCATGAGATGCGACTTCCCGTCGAGCCCGGGGTCGCGGGTGATCCAGAACAGGGCCTTTTCGTTGACGCCGATATCCCTGTAGTTCCCGGGTTCGAGGGGCACCTCCCACACCCGTTGCTGGATTCCTGCCAGCTCGATCTCGACCGGGGTCGCGACATCGTCATCGCCGTTCTTCTCTTTTGTATCCTGATCCTCCTCTTCAACCTTCGCATCGGTGTGGAGCTCGTCGTCGGGCCGGAAGGGCGGTCGCAGATCCGACCGTAGCGAGACCTGGTAGAGCTTCATGGGTTTGTCGAAGAACGGCTCGGGTTGCCGCGGTCCCCACGGGCTGCCCACCACCGACCGAAGGTTGCGGTCGGAGAGGAAGTAGATCCACTGACCGGCCGGGCTCCAGACGGGGTAGCGATTGTTGAACCGATCGCTGGTGAGCGGCGTCAGACTCCCGCTCTCGATGTTGTAGAGATGAATTTGAGAGAAGGTGTTGGTCGTCCCCTGCACGAAGGATAACCAGTGGCTGTCCGGGGACCAGGCGATCTCACCAATGCCCTCGCGGTTGGTGGAGATGACCTTCTGCTCCCGGCTCTTGACGTCCAAGAGCCACAGGTCGTAGTTCTTGTCCGAGTAGGCGAGCCAGGCGCCGTCGGGTGACGGATATCCCTGAAAACGGAGAATCTTCCCATCGTCGGTGAGGGCTTTTTCGTCACCGACCCCGTCTGCCGGGAGCGTCACGAACTCGAATTCGCCGGTCCCGTCCGACAACACGAGGACGTCGTCCCCGTCAGGCATGAACACGCCGTCCCGATACCGGACGCCGGGTTTGGGGGAAGCACGCAGTCGCCGCCCCTGCTTTGCCGGAGCCACGAAAACCCGGCCTCGAGCCGTCAGCACGACGCTCTCGCCCTCGGGGTGGATGTGAACCGAGGTGAGGTACTCGATGGGTTTTTTGACCCAGCGCTCGCGCAGCTGATCGAAGTCGGAGGAGAGAGTGATGGTCAGCATACGAGTTTGATCGGCTGCGATGTCATAGAGCCAGAGATCCGCTCCCGATTGATAGACGATTCTCCCGTCGTGAAGAGCGGCGTCCCTGACGTCCCAACCGCTGTGGCGGGTGTGCTGTCGCAGTTCGCCCCCGTCTTCGTCCATTGACCACACATTCATGGTGCCGTCGCGATCGGTGATGAAATAGACCCGATCCTCCCACCACATGGGTGTATGGCTGCCGCCCGGATAGTCGGCAGTCAGGGCCTCGGCCTCCGGCGCCCCGTCGACGAACTTCCAGATCTTGCGGGCCGTCCCGCCCACGTATCGTTTGGTCACGTTGCGGTGGTAGGACGGGCGGACGAAAAAAAGCGTGGTGCCGGAGGCGTTGAAAGTGCCCTCGCTCGCCTGGCTCAGAGGGATGCGGGTTCGGGTGTCGTTTTCGAAATTGATGGCGACCAGTTCGTAGTCGGGCAGGGTCGAGAAATGGGATGTCGTGTACACCAGCTCGCCCCCGGGGGTCCAGGTTGTGGCGATGGAAGACTCCGCCTCGTATGTCTGGCGGGTGGGAAGGCCGCCGAGCAGCGGCATGGTGTAGAGCTCCGCGGACCCTTCATATCGAGCGGTAAAGGCCAGGGACCGACCGTCGGGTGAAATGGCGGGGTGGCTCTCCTCGCCCGGGTGGGTGGTCAGTCGCCGCGCCACCCCTCCGTCTGTCGAGACACTCCAGAGGTCTCCCTCGGCCGCAAACACAATGGTGTGGCCATGGATCGACGGAAAACGATAGTAGCCCTGCGCCGGCTCCGCGAAGGCCGAATATACGCCAATCAACGAGACAACACACGCGAGAAGAAAACGAAACATCGATCCACCCCCTGGTTTGTCGGACGTTTGTCACGCCCGGTGCAGAGAGTGTACGTAAGCGGCCTGAGGTGGCACAAGTCATCGCCATCGAGGATCACGGCGCCCCCATGGGAAAAATATCCTCAGCGACACTCCGGGCAACCTCCGATGGAGGCACCAACCCAAAAGAAATTTCGTTACAAAAATTTGGCTAGCCCTGAAGCTGATCCCAAATCTCGGCCATGCCCTGGTGGTCGTCGGCGAAGATGGTGAGCAGCCTGGGGTCGAGGTGGCTTCTCGGGTCGAATCGGTCGTCGCCCTCGAGGAGGATGCGACGGGTTTCTTCGTGGGTGAAACCCTGTTTGTACGTTCGTGTCGATCGCAAAGCGTCGTAAATGTCGGCGAGGGAGACGATACGAGCCGAGAGCGGAATTTCCTCGCCTCTTCGACCCGCGGGGTAGCCGCTGCCGTCCCACTGCTCGTGATGGTTCAGGGAGATTTCAGCAGCCATCTGCAGTCGGTCTGAGGCAGAAAGAATCTGGAAACCGTACTCCGGATGGCGCATCATCTCGAAGCGTTCCTGGTCGTCGAGCGGGCCGACCTTGCGGAGAATGGCGACATTGATGCTCATCTTGCCGACGTCATGGAGCTGAGCCGAATATCGAATTTCGTTACAAAACACCTTTGATTTTCCGAGCAGGCCGGCCAAGAAGCATGAATACTCGTTGACCCGCGCGACGTGACGGGCAGTGTCCTCGTCATGGAGCTCAGCGGCCCGTGACAAGAGGTTGATGGAGAGCTGGAAGGCCTCCTCGGTCTCGTCCTGGAGAGCGACGATGCGGGCGCGCTGCTCCCGCAGGAGGCGATTCCGGTCCCGCAGGCGAATATTCTGGGCCGATATGCGCTCGACCATGTCGGCGCGCTCGATGGCCCCGCCAACGATGTGATTGAAGGGGACGATGAGATCTGCCTGCTCGCGCTCGAAGGGAACCGGTCCGTCACCGGATCCGTCGAGTCGGTTGATCAGCTGAACGACACCGATCACCTTGCGGTCGTGATTGACGAGCGGAAAGCTGAGCATTGAACGACTGCTGTAGCCGAGTTTTCGGTCGAAGCTGGGATCGAATTTGAACGGAAGATCGCCCGGTATATTGTAGAGGTCCGCCACAAATACCATCTCACCTGTAATAGCCGTGTAGCCAGCAATTGATGATCTGTTAAGGGGCACTACAAAGCTCGCAGGTTCGAGTTCGACCCGGTCATTCTGGGTATCGGCCGCCTCGAGCCGCTCAGTCTTACCCCGGCCCCGGGCAATGAAAACGCTGCCGGCCTCGGCGCCGGTCAAACGGCGGCTCTTGAGCAGTACCCGGCTGAGGAGCTCGGCCACCGGTTGCGGCTTCGAGTACTCGATGAACTCGAGAAACTCCCTGAGCACGTCCATCCCATCAACCTTTCGACAAACCGACCTCCATCATAGCGTCTCTGGTATGGGCTTTACGGCTTTACGGCTTTACGGCGAATCGATCGGACTTGGCGTCGGCCCTGTCAGGCGCAAGTGCCGACTAGCCGAATAGCCGTATGGCCATTGGCCCGCGTGGATGGGCGGCCCGTATAGCCGCAAAGCCGTTCAGCCGTTAGCCCGAAGGGCGGGCGGTTGAAGAACGACAAAGCCCGGCGACCCTATAGGCAACCGGGCTTTGAAAAGGCACCGAGATGACGGTGCCCTGGCACCCTCCAGTGAGGCGGGTTAACGGGACTCTTTGAAAATGACGTGCTTGCGCACGACAGGATCGTACTTTTTGATCTCCAGGCGATCAGGCGTATTTTGCTTGTTCTTCTTGACGCTGTAGATGTACGGGCTCTCGGTGCTCTTGAGCTTGATCGTAACGCGATGTCCTCTGCCTGCCATTGTTTCCTCCACTCACTCGAACCGCAGGATATTACTCACGGTGAGACGTCATGTCAAGCGATAGCCAGGATATTCTGCTCTCGTCCGGAGCAAGTAAAGAGTTAAGAACAAAAGCTGTTAGCTACTAGCTCGTTGACCGAGAAAATTCATCCGCTTGTCGCATAGAAAGGTGGACTGCCGGTCGACCGCCCAATCTACGTCACAACAGGCTAAAAGCTAATTGCTAACAGCTAATAGCTTTACTCTTAATCCTCTACCCCGCGTTGAGCATGCCTAAAATGAAGCTTTTCAATTCGGCTTCGAAATCTATGGCGAATACTGCGAAGTCGGGATCGCCGACCTCATAGGAGGCTGCGCCCTTGGGATCGGCCACCGGTCGCAGGGCGGCTGTCAGAATCTGAACGCGGTGGAGGAGACGCATGGCGTCCCACTCTTCGAGTCCATCGACCTTCCGCGCGAGCATCACGCCGACTGCTGCCATCCGATCGCGACGCCAACGCTGCAGGTGGAATACCTCCATCGCGTCGAGGTTCTGCTCGAAAACCACCGCCTCGAGACTCAGGAATCGGGTGAGCTCGGGCCTGCCTGCAAGACTCGTCGCCAGCAGTTCCGCGAGGTCCAGCCGGGACAAAGGGTCATCAGCCCGATCGATTTCTGCCTCGAGCGCGGAGTACCAGTCGCCGAGCTCCTCACGAAGAACACGGAGGAACAGCTCTTCCTTGCTCCGGAAGTACATCGAAGCGACCCCGCGGTCGACTTTGGCCCGCTGGCCGACGCTGTCCAGGGTCACCTCCACATACGGCAACTTCGAAAAGGTCGACCGCGCGACCTTGAGAATCCTCGCTTTGCGCTCAACCCGTTGGCTCTTGGCACGTTCACGTTTTTCGGGGTCAATCAATCGTCCCATCCGCGCATTCTAACCGGTTTCGCTCTGCCGCTCGTTCTTTGGTGTGTGACACCCCGGTCGCGATACCGAGGACAGTAATCAGTAACCAGTAGCCAGTAGTCAGTTATCAGTACCCCCTCATCCCCACGGACTCTCACACTGGTCACTGGTCACTGGTTACTGGATGGGCGGGAGGGACTGGTTACTGGGCGGGAGGGCGGCTAGCCGGCGTCTTTTAGGCTGATCTGGCCCGACTGCGAAAGCTTCCAAAAGACCAGCACGGAATCGATCTTCGACAGCGGCGAAATCTTGATGATCGAGGCGATGTCGGAAGTGCCGTTGATGCGGGACAGGATAAAACCCTCTTCGGGAGAAAAGCTCATGGCGCGCAGGTCATCGAGGGTGGTTTCGAGCATCGGCACCTTATCGTATTTGACACCATCATTTTCGAGCCCTGCCATGACCTCGGACTCGAGCTCCTTGACCACCAGTGCCAATTCGCGGTTGTGGGGGTCGAGGCTGGTCGCCGCCCCGAGGTGGCGTGCAGCGGCCTCGTAAACGCCGAGCTTGAGATGCACCATGGCCTCGGAGATCAGGGCTTGGGCGTTGGTTGGTCCGGCGTCCGCCTCTTTTTTCGCGGCCGGTGCGGCCAGCTCCTGGGGATCGGGGGCGATCACTCGCGGCCTCACGATCTTGATCTTGCCCTCTTTTACTTTCCTGTAAAGCACTTCGTAAACAAAAAATTCGGAGGAATGGGTGTGAAGACAAATGTCCTCGATGCTGCGATCGTCGTCCACCGCTTCCAGCACGCCCCGCCATCCAAAGTCCATCTCGTCCTCATCCAGGAGCAAGCCCACGGACACAGGTACGCACTGCGTCGAGGGAATCATCTTTCCCATTTCTTTGGTCATGTCGATCCGGCGCATTCCCTCCATCACGAGGCCCGTAATGGAGGCCGACATCGGCACCAGCTCATATTCAGGTAGCTCATCGTCGAGGAAATCGAAATGCCCCTCTTCCCAGGCGAAGAGGTCGTAGATGTTCTCCTCGGCATTGAGCCTGAGCATGTGGTCGAGCATTTCCTGCTCTACCGCTCCGCCCTCGACGAGGATCTCACCAAGAAGCATCCCCTGCTCGGTCTGGATGGCCATCGCCTTCGCCAGATCGTCCTCACTGATCACACCCTTGCTGACCAGAAAGTGGCCGAGATAGCCACGCGGATCGGAACTCGATGAGGAGAGGACAGCGCCGTCACGGAGAAAAATCTTCTTCTCGACACTGCCATAGTTGACGATCAGAGTACCGGTTTGGCGACCGTTGGCGAGCCATTGCAGCAACTCCGCAAGGCTCATGGTCTCGAGATTGCCGGTGATCGCCATCTTCGCTCTACAGTACGCGGATCCGGGAGCCGCCAACCGACATGGATCTCAGGTCCAGGCTATCGGGGCTCACAAACATCCATTTGATCGAAAAACACATTGGAAGGAAATCTCGCATCTCAATTCGAAAATAGCCCACCGGAACACCGCTGTCCATATTTAATGGGCTCGTTCGCTGGTTGAGATTCTCGTCCGTCACACGGATTCCGGGATATCGATGAGGAATGTGGTACCCGTACCGAGTTCGGTTTCAAAGGTAATCGCGCCGCCCAGCTCCTCGATGATGCCCTTGGATATGCTCATGCCGAGGCCGGTACCGCTGCGGTGACGCCAGTCGTCGTGCTCGCCTCGCGCAAAGGCTTCGAAGACATGGTCGCGGAAGTCTTCAGGAATGCCCGGCCCCGCGTCTGAGACGGCAACCCTCAGCATTTGATCCTGCCGGCTCGCGTTGACGGTCACTACGTCGTCTTCGGGCGAGAAACGGACGGCGTTGGACAGTACGTTGGTCAGCACCTGGATCATGCGGTCCGGATCTACTCGCACCGTCACGCCGGGGACACCCTCCTCGAGTTCGAAGCTGACCCTGTGATTGCTAGCGTAGGCTGATGTGCTGTCGATCGCCTGCTCGACGAGGGGCATCATTTCGACCTTTTCGAGGCGAAACTCCATCCGCCCAGAATCCAGTTTTCGCGACGCCAGGATATCGTTGACCAGTCGCCCCATTCTCTCGCTGTTACGTAGAGCGATTTCCACCAGCTCTTTTCCGCGCTCGCCAAGTTCCCCCGCAACGCCTCCCTCGAGCAAGCCGATCGCACCGCGCACGGCGGTTAAAGGCGCTCGGACCTCGTGATGGATCATGGTTACGAACTCGTCTTTTTGCTGCTCACTACGGAGACGCTCACCAATGTCCGCGGCCACGACGACGTAGCTTCTGGCCCTCCCAAGGTTCTCCTCCATTGCGCCGACCGAAATCATCACTGGCACCGACTCGCCACCTCGCGCCAGGAGTTCGGTTTCCAGGCCACGGGCCGATCCATCCGGCCCCAACGCGTCAAGCAATGACACGTGGCCCTGCGGCGCCCGAAAGAGGTCCCGGCAGTTCTGACCCAGGAGCTCATCCTCACCGACTCCTGAGAGGCTGCACACTGCCCGGTTGACCCTGGTGATGGTCCCGTCCGGACCAGTCACGACCAGGCACTCGCCCATTGTCTCGAGAACGCGATCCAGATAGTCACGTGACACGGTGGTATCACGGAGCTTGCGCGTCATCTCGTTGAAGGCTTCAGCGAGCTCTCCAACCTCGTCTGCGGTCCGAACCGTCAGCCGTGGCACCGGCTTACCTTCGGACAACACTCGAGTGGCTTGGATGACCTCGTTGAGTGGGCGCGTGACAGCTTCTGCGAGTAGAGCCGCGGCAAGCACACCCATGAGTGCGAAGATGGCGCCGACCAATGCGGTGCGGCGAGCGAGAGATGCCTGTTCTTCGGCGAGGCTGGCCAAGGAGTAGCGAAGACGGACTCCGCCCAGCACCCGGCCTCCAAGATGCAAAGGTCTGGTCACCGTCATGGCATCGCTGTCAAATTCCACCAGTAAGGCCTCGGACGACGAAGCGTGAAGCAGCGCCGCCTCGGGAATCAACGAGTGTCTTCGGGGATTTCCGACTGTGCCGTCCGTGAGAACCCTTCCGTCCTCGTCAAACGCAACGGCATCGAGAACATTCTCCTGCCCTCGAGCCTCTGAAAGAAGGTTCCGCAATTCTCTCACATCGGTCACGGCCAAACCGCCGGTCGCATTGGCGGCGAAACGGGCTGGCGTACCGCTGGTGATTTGCGAACAGAATTTACGGCCGGGATTAGCCAACCGCATGCTGGCACGGTTAGCCCATCGGGTGTTTATCTCCTTTGAAAAGAAATGGTGTACTATTTCAGGTATGATAATCTATGTTTTCATTGCCTGGAAGTTTTCCATTTCTGTCAGCCCTGAAGATTTGACTACCAATCAACTCATCATGTCTAAAATAGCGATTGGCGGAGCTTTTATTATTCCACTTGGGCTAGCAGCTTCAACCATTTCTTCAGCCATTGGATCGGTTATGGTCGCCCCCAGGACATTGCAGGCCCTGACCTACGACCAGCTATTTCCGCTTCCACGCGTAAACCGCTTCCTCTCCAAAGGGAAGAAAGAGAATAATGAACCCTTTAATGCATCCCTGGTAACAGTAATCATTGC
>RCNF010001900.1_pt1 | contig 11130 bp, 9 predicted proteins | sample 2041311 | NCBI WGS metagenome assembly RCNF01 (sample SAMN09708228, study PRJNA481090) | Marine sediment metagenome, whole genome shotgun sequencing project. | biome: marine sediment; feature: ocean; material: sediment; isolation source: Sewage treatment plant 2 marine sediment (STP2) ... | reverse complement strand
GTACTTCTGCTTCACGACTTGCCCTTCATTTCCTTGATCACGTCGGCCCCATACTGGACAGCCTTGGCACCAAGAACGGTTACGATCAGCACGGTCATGACGTCAGCGTTGTCCGGTGACAGGTCGTGCAGTACGAGGATGGCCAGCACCGCAGCAGCGAAGATAGCCTTGAGGCCGGTGAGCTTGTACGCCAGCCTGGTAAAGAACTCTTTCATAACGTCTCCCGTTATTAAAGTATGCGGTCGGCCAGGCCCATGGCCACGGCCTCTTCGGCGCTCATGTATGTCTCGTCCTCCAGCAGCTTGCGCAGCTTTCGGAGTGGAAAGGCGGGTAGCTTCTCACGTATCCGTCGCAGGTATGCACGCTCCATGAAGCTGTTGATGCGCTCCATCTCCTTGGCCTGGACCCTGCAATACTTCACGTGGTCGTCAGCGAAGTTGCCCGTCCCGTAGTGGATCATGACGGTGGAGCTAGGCGACAGCACCCGGTCGTCAGCAGCCTGAAGGATCCACGAGCCCATGGACATGGCGTGCCCGTAGACTGTGATGGTGACGTGCTGCTTGCAGGCGGCGACGGCATCGTAGATACCCATGCCGTGGTACTCGTCCCCGCCGGGGTTGTTCATGATGATGTTGATGGCCTGGTCCAGGCTGCGTGCCTGGAGTAGGTGCAGACCCTTGATGAGGTACTCCGACTGTAGCTCGTCGCACTCGCCGCCGATGTGCACCGTGCGGCTAGGGATGTGCACGTCGTAGTCAAAGAAGTGATCAACGTCGTCCCTAAGATACTCTGGCACGGTACATCTCCTCCGCACAAATTTCCCTGAGTCTGTCCATCGGGAACATCGTCCCTGGACACGTCTTGCTTGCGAACTGACTGTGCGGTACTATAGCATCGACAGGCAGTCCGTATCCAATGAGCCATTGAGCCAGCACTCTGCGAGCCGCAACCCGCAGCCTGGCATCTGTTGGTCGGCGATCATCATAATTTCCGACAAAACAGAATCCCAAACTGCTCCCGTTTTGGCCCTTGGTGTGGGCACCAGGAAGCCAATCGGGCCGTCCGTATAAGCAGACGAATGCGTTGTTGGCTTCGACCCTTTCGATCCCGGCGTGGTAGCCAATGTCCTGCCACCCTTTCTCGTTTACATGGTAGCTATGAATAGCTGCCCACGATACAGACCCGCTGTCTCTAGTCAGGCTGTGATGTATGATTATCTTCGTTGGTTTCAACACTAGGCGTCCCTCCCATGGTGCGCACTATCCACTGGACGTCGTCCTCAATACTCAACTGACGCTGCTCCACGTTGTCGAACTTGATGTCGACTATCTCTTTCGAATACACGTCCCGGTTTGCCATGGCCACGATGATCACTGACAAACCGGCGAGTACGGTGAGGACTAGTGTGCGGTAAATGTCACTATTGATTTTCGGCATCAAGTTCCTCCGTGCGGATGGTGCCGTACTTCTCCATAATGGGCAGAAGCAGGTGGCGTAGTTCTGGGTTGGTGCGAAGCTGCTGGATGGGCCAGGACAGTGCGTCCAGGTATGCCTGCGTGGCAGCGGCGTTGGCCGTGTCAGGTACAGGGTATCCGGCGTCAGCCAGCTTGTCGATCTGTTCGTTGACCTTCTTCCAATCGTTATTGCGGTACGCCTCTTGGGCACGCTCGACCAACTCAAGCTGCTCGATAGCCACCTGGTTCTTCTGCGTGCGGACCTCCCTGCGTGCCTCCTGGTGCTGGCGCTCGACCTCAGACCGGGCACCAACGCCGATGGCTAATGCCTCGCCGCGCTCACCCTTCTGGCCCATTACTGGCACTTCCATGTCGCCGATCTTCATGTACTTGAGGTCCAGGTCCCTCACCTTGCCCTGGCCGGGGCTCCACTTCTCGCCTGTGGCCGTAGCCGTGGCGGAACCAGCGAACTCCCGACTACGGTTCAGCAGGGGCAACAGTAACTCAATACTCTTCATCAGGTCATCGCCGGATCGGGTCGTCGTCTCCGCGTCCCCGTACCCGCTCATCAGCGCGGACATGTCATTCATGTACACCGATGCCTTGAGCAGGGCCTGGAAACCAGGGGAGATGGTGTTACGCGAGTCGAACTTAATCGACTGCGCACCGACGTATTGATCCAGGTCTATGCCTAGCTCCTCGACGCCGACCCTAGCAATCCAGCCTGACAACATCAGGAAGCTACCGATGTGACCAGGGTTCTTCCCGGCCAGGTGGAGTAGCTGTTCGGACTGCTTCGGAGTAAACGACAGGAACTGAGTCCCCGCAGCGGACACGGACTTGGAGCCTCGTGCCATCCACGGCGGCTTGGAGCCGATACCAAAGAAGTGGTTGCTGGACTCAGTCGCAAGCAACGAGTCGAACATGATCTCTTCAAGGTAGCCAGCCTTGGCAGCCTGTTGGATATTTTGGAATCCCATCTTGGTCATGTGTTCGTCGATGGACGCCCACATGGTCATGCCACGGATGAAGTTCTCAGTGGACTGGATGGATGGGGAGGCGATGTGTACGTCGGCCAAGCCGTGCGTGGCCTTGTCCAACCACTTGATGCCACCTGCTTCGCTGGATTCAAAGATCCGGCCCCACGTCTTGTGCCCGCCCATGTTCTTGAAGACCAACTGCCCCTCTGGAGTAGCCATCTTGAACAGGCCCTTGGTCGTGCGGAACATGTGGTACTGTGACCCGGTGGTGGCCAGCGCTGTGGCGACAGCCATGATGGGGTATCGCCTGTTGCCTGCTAGCAACGAGGAGTACAGCAGTCCGTTGACGCTCATGAGCTTCCTGCCCAGGGTGCCCTTGGTGTAGGCATGGCCTCCGGATTCGAGCATGGCGCTCGCTGCCTTGTCCACGAACTCTCCCGCCGTACTGGACTCGCCCTTGTAAGCAGCGATGGTCTGGTCAATGTATGGCAGGTAGAATGCGTCCCGTTCCCTGCCTGGTGTGCTGACAACCTTCTCAGCACGCGCACGAATGCGCTGCAACCCAGGCTCCAGGTGCATCTTACGGGCGGCCGCTCTGGTGTATACCTCCAGGGCAGCCATGGCGTCTGGGTTATAACCTTCCGCACCGTTCCGCCCCAACAGGTGGGACATGAAGAGGTTGCCGTTCTCCGACATGCCTGCGTAGTGGGGCACGTTTCCGCCCTTGGCAAACAGGCCTGCGTCGAACACGTGAGGCATGTAGTTCTCTGTGAACATGTCGCCGCCCTCTAATCCAAAGCGGGCAGCCGTGTGGTTGAGTTCCTCGCGGATGACGGAGAGGGCCTGCAACTGGTCGCCGCTCAGTCCTTCCGTGAGTTCGGCATACCGACGGGGATGCTTGGTTGGTGACGTCTCCATGAGTTGCATTAGCCTGGCGGACTGGTCCTGGTTAACGCTGACCTTCTCCTTGGCGTTGGTCATGAACAGTCGCTTCAGCGTGGTGGGCTTGTCAATAGTGACAGCACCGAACGCCTTGCCTGCGGCGTGGAACTTGCCCTGCATCCGGAGCATTTCGTTCTCCATGTTTAGGTTGGCCCCGCGCAGAATCCTCCACGCACCGGGGTCGACGGCGTTCATTACCCGCATGGGCTCGCGGTTCCACATCCAGCCAGCACGCAGCAGGGCCGGGCCCTTGATTGCCCACGTGTTTGGGTACAGTGCGCCAGAGATTTGGTCGAAGTGGTTGGCCTGGTACGTCTGGTTCCAGCCCTCTTCCAGCAGTTCGCCGGTTGACTTGCGGGGCTCTGGTAGCCAAGCCTTGTCGTAGGGGACCTTGCCGTCAGCGTGTCCCTGCTTGGCAGCCTTGTAGGCGTCATCAAGCAGGGCCATCTCAGGGTCATACTGCGCCAGGGAGAACTGGCGATGAGTCGCACGGTCCTTGAAGTCCTGGAGGTATTTGCCTACAGAGTCCATGTCGATCATGTTGTCGATGGTGGAGGGTACAATATTGCCGCGTGTCATGGCAGACCGCTCCGGCACCTGGTTCAGGCGCATGGTGATGTCGTCAGCGTCGGCTCCGTGAGCCAACCGGCCCAGTCCTTCGGCCGCTACTTCAGCGTCGTCAGGGCCCAAGGCCACACGGTCAGGCATCTCTTCGAAGCCTGGCAGTTTGTACGCGCCCTCGTCCGTGAGGTTGGGGCGGGGCTGGATGTCCTTCGAGTCCAACAGCGCAGCGGCCTTGCGGGCGTCCTGCACTTTCACGAATACCTCATCCACAGTTTCGGTGTAGAGGATATTGTCCTTGATGTGTGGGTAGTCGATCAGTTCTGGCTCGCCGCCAGCCTCTAGCCGGTCACGATACTTCTCCAGCTTGGCGATCTCTTCGTTGTTCTCCTTGACACTGTGCGTGCCGACGCGCTCAATCTTGTCTCGCTCGTCAACCATGCGCAGCAGGAGGTCGTCGATCTCAGCAACGGTGTCGTCCACCTTCTGAGTCATCTGGCTCTTGGTGAAATGCCGTGCCTTCTTGATGCCGTTCGCCACCAGGCGGTTGTGGTCGTACCACGCATCAGCCCGGCTGGTTGGTGCCTTGGTTCCGGCCCAACTTCTCTCGCTACCGTCGATCCACATTGATGGCTTGCGGCCACCGATGTTGTCAACAAAGCGCTGAGACTTCATGGCCATGTCCATGGAACTGTTCGCCAGTTCGTCGAAGGCTTCAGGGTTTAGCTTGTGCAGCAGATCCCAGAACTTGGGGTTGGTCATCATCTCTGACGTGCTGCGGGCCGTGAACTCTTCTACCACCCTGGAGGCATGGTTGAGATTATACGCGCCCTTGTTCAACTCGTCGCGGAATGCGCCGACCGGGAAGCCAGCGTTGAACAGGTTATCGATCAGCTTGCCCTGCTCCTTGGCAGACAGCACAGAGTATGCGACGTGGTGCCAGGACTCGTGGACAAAGGCTTCTATCATCTGATGTGGATCCTGAAGCACGTTGACATAGGACGTACGAGTTTCGCCGATGTGCGCACCAAACAGCTTGCCGGGCTTGCCGCCCTTGTAGCCGGTGGAACTGAACGGGATAACCCGGATGCCCAGGCTCTCACCCAGTGCTTCAATGTTTCGTACCACGTCGTCGTTGGTTCCGCCGGTAGCAGCGTGTCCCACTTTCAGGTTCTTCAGCCTGTCGCCGTACGCCATGTTGAAGCTGGCGACTCCGTCGTTGACTCCGTGGTGGTCGACGGTCAGGCCCTTAGCATCGTCGGCCTCTAGCCCCACGCGCCAAGCCTTGTTCTCCCCTGGCTTCCACACCTGAGTCTCCAGGGCGATCTCGTCCTTTAACACTCTGGTAGTCTGGATGGCACTTGGGTTCCGGCGCTGCGTGGTGGTGGTGTGAATGAACTCGAACGAGTCGGGGTGCAAGCGCTGCCGGTACATAAGTTCGTCAGCCCGCTCTGCCCGGTACTTCTTGGCGACCTCTACGGTCTTGAGGATGCGAGGAGTCATCTCGCCACGGTCGGTAGCCTTGGCTGCCCTGGCGGTAGCCTCTGCCAAATGGTTATCAGCGGCACCAAGAGCGTCGACCAGGGATTCCAGGGTCTTGCCGTTGGCGGCTATCAGTTCTTCAGCCTTCCGCGCCTTGAACGCGGTGGACGATAACCTGCGCAGGCCGCTCACGATGGCGGTCGGGACGCGCTCGGCCAGCAACAGAGGATCCAGCAGCACTTCAACACCAGCGTAGCCAACAGCGGCCAGCCCCATGTCGATCTTACCCCAGAACCCACCTTCTAGCATGTCCAGATAGACCTGGTCCATGTTCTCCTTGCCTGCCCAAGCGTCAGGGATGTCCATCGCCATGATGTAGTCCTCGCCGAACTGTGCCGTGACGCTGCGCATCTCCTCTTCAGCAAATTCCTGTGTCTCGTCATCAGCCTGCACCGTATCCAGCCACATGGCATTAATAGAAGCAGCCCATGGAGTAGTCTCCACGGGGTCGCCATCTTCATCAACAATGTCTTCGTCGATCACATATGAGGGGTGGAACCGGCTGAACGCCGACCAGCCTTCACCTGTCAGCAGTCCGAAGAGAGTCTGCTGCGGCAGGGCGAACGGACTGAACGCGCCCATGGTGGTGGGCAGGATCGGAGATTCCCCGACGGCCTTCATGATCCGCTCTTTGGGCGTGTCTTCCATGGCGTACCTGGTGATTGCACGTGCGGCCTGCTGCCTGCGGTCGGCATACTCCTGGCGTATGGTCTGGAGGACTTCGTTCGTTTTCTCGGGGATCGCCACGCTCCAGTCGGAGACAGCATTGGGGCCCAGTTTCTCGGCAACGCCGTTCCTGCCTAGGGCAGTGGACTCTGCTTCTGCTGCCGCCCACATGGTTGCGCCTGGTAGATCCAAGTCTACCGTCCGGGAACCAGGGTTGCCCAAGGTGGCCTGTACCGCGATGGTGGACCTCCTACCCTGCATGTGTTCGATGACTTCCGGGTCTTCTCCCTCGATACGAGCGGCATCCTGGTATATCATGGAGTCCAACTGAGGATCCTGCCACATGTCCTGCTTAGTCGTAGTCTCGTCCGGAACTGGCTGGTCTGCCATTACTTGGCCTTCCTATTTTGCCGTAGCACGCGCCTTATCCAGGGCTGCCTGGTACTCTTCTTCTGTAGCCGCACCACGAAGCATGTCTTCGTACACGATGGAAGCCCACATGAAGGCGTCCGTAACTTTGTTCGGCTGCTCCTTGGGGTCTAGCCCGGCATGCCGAAGGTAGGTATTGCGCCTGATGACTAGCTGAGAGCCAACCAGGTCAGGGTTGATGTTCTTGTCCTGCGGATACTTGGCTGCGTAAGCAGCACCAGCACTCTGTGCCGTCCGCATGTTCTTGCCGATGGTTACCACGTCCCGGCCGCGCCGGAAGGTTTCGTCCAATTCCTTGGACATCCTGGCACGCAGAGCCTTGATCTTGTCGGTGTCACCGGATAGCCCGCCGCCTCGAATCATCATCATCTCGTGGACGTCACCCCACATCTTCAGTTCAGCTTCCATGCGCATCTCATCGGTGCGAGGGCCCCGGTTGAAGAACTTGCTGCTGTCCTGCAAGGCCGACAGTCCGATGGGGTCACCCTCGAATGCCTGCTCCAGTGCGTCGTAGCGGTTCTTCTCCCACAGTGCCAAGTGATCGTCATTCAGTAGCCACTTTTCCAAGTTCTGCTGTGCCTCATACACGCCCTGCTCTGTCATGGTGGTAGGCTGTACTCCTTCGTCCTTCATGACCAGGATGTTGTTGAGTTCCGGAGCCATGAGTGGCAGTCCCCGCTTGTTGGCTTCCAGGACCAACTTTGTGACCGAAGAGGCCGTGTGGTTCTTCTCCAGATGGTCGAGGAATGTCTCCGGGGTGGAGAGCGACATTAACTTGATCTGGTCCTCTGGCATGTCGATACCGGCCGCAGCGTAATACCGTCGTAGCCCGTCGGCAATCATCAGAGGGTTCTTGAGGCTGACGCCCGTGGAAAGAATCTTGGCAGCCTGGCCAGCCGCCGGATCCTTACCACCCGCAGCCTTGCGCCGCACCAAGGACTCCACGTCGATGGGCATGCCGATGGGCAGGATGTCCATCCAGTCCTCTTGGGAGGAGATGGCCCCGCCTTCCTCGTCGACGAACAGGCCGGGCTGAGTCTGAAGCAGGGTGACGAGTCGCGTCTGCTGCTTGTCCACCATGGCAGTTAGTTGGTCGATCTGCTTCTGCCGATCCTCATTGGCCGTGTCGGCCACACCGGCTGCACCCTGAAGGGAGCCTAGACCTAGTCCAGCCCCAGCGGCCATCAGGTTTTCATCACCTGACAGGGCACCGGCCGCAGCCAGCCCCAGCTTGATGAGGGTTTCTGGCTGTGTGAGCATGTCTCCGAAGCTGGTCTTGTCCCCGACCTGTTCGCCAATCATCCGGCGCTGCTGGTCAAGCTGGTCCAACTGCTTCTGGAAAGTGGCCTGAGAGTTCGCGGCCGTAGGAGCTGGCCCACTGGTACGTTTGTCCAGGGCACCCGACGCCTGCGAGGTCCGTTCATCTAATTTGCTGGGCTGTCCTAGATTTCTAGGCATATATTTCTCCTAGGCTTTGGTGGTGCTGGCACCGGGCATGAGCATGCTGGCCCCGATTTGGGTTGCACCCTGGAATAGCTGCTGGCCGATTGGGGTCTGCGTCTCCGCGACCTGTGTCTGGTTGAGTCCACGAATGGACTGGTCGTAGCCAAGCCCGGCCTGTGCACCACCGACGAGCCGCTGCATTAGGGCCTGGTTGCCCTGGATTGCGAGCGCTGCGTTCTGCTGTGGGATCTGGATTCCCAGGTTGACGTTCTGTGCTTCTTGGCCCAGCGCCTGCATGTCGGCTGACTCCAGTGCCTGCGCACCGACGGTGCCCTGCATGATGGCCTCCAACGTGCTGCCCTCGATACTCCTACCGATGGCCGTATCCTCCACCTGCCTCTGAGCGACGTCCAAGTTCTTGTCCATCTGTAGGCGTCCCTGGTCACCCATGATTTGCTGAAGACGCTGTAAGTGCTGCATCATTTCTGGTGATAGTTGAAGGTCACCGGCCGCAATATCAGACAGGTCACCCATCTGGCCAGCCGCCTCTTGTGTGGTGCTACCCAGCAGTCTCATCATGTTGGCAGCTTCAGGTCCTTGTGCTCCGGCGGTCCCGGTGGTGGTTGTCTTGCTCGTTCCCATTCTACTCTCCTAAGTCCGCAAAGCACATGGCGTACGGTGCATGTACGAAAGCTCCCATGGACTGTGCCACGCGGATCGCTTCCAAGTTGGTGATGAGGACAACGCCTCGCACGTAGCGGACGCCTCTCCGTTTCAGCACGGAACGCGCTTTGACCAGCAACCTGACGCCGATGCCCAGGTGCTGTAGCCCTGGCACGATGGCCAAGTAGTCGATGTAGGCGTTCCGTCCGTAGTGCATCACCCAGATGCAGCCTACGATTTGTCCGTTGTCGTGTTCGGCAACAATGAAGGTGCCATCCATGAGACTCGCATCGACAGGAGGGTAGTATTCCGTGGAGGCAATGACGTCCTCGATGTCGGCGTGGTCCTTGTGTGTAGCGATGCGGTATTTCATGTTATCCCTCTCTAGCTGGCGAGTATTACGCGGGACGTGCCCGCTACCGGCAGGGCTGTCTGGTACGCCCCGCTGTCGGTACGCTCTTCTCCACCCCTGTCTATAAACCCCGCGCCTATGGCAGGGGATCCGGCGGCTAGGCTGTAGTCGCCCGCGCCCTCGTTGTTGAACAGTGGGTCGGCTATGATGTCGTTGCCCGTGGCTGCCCAGTTCGTGTAGTTGGCGGTGTTGGAGTTCATGACGTTGCCATACCCTATTTGCATGTGAGGGTAAGACGCTGCGGCCTCGATGGCCTTGTTGCAGTCATGGAAGATATTGTTTATAACTATGGCGGGGCCGTAGTTTGTCCCGTGGTAAAGTCCCCGGAGCGCCGTGCCGTACCCATCGAAAACGCAATTCTTCACAAGAGTGTGGTGGAGTGTGTACAGCAACGAGTGTGACGGCGTGCCAGCCATAATAGTATTCATCACCTGGCAGTAGTTAGACATCTTGATCCCGTAGGTTCCAGAGGTGCCTATCGAAGAGCAGTTAATCACAGTCGAGTACTGGTTCATTTGGAACTGGGCGTAGGTAGATCCCGACACCGTGCAGTCTATGAACACCGCGCCGTAGCCGCCGTAGAGCCCACGAGAAACACAATTCTCAGCCGTGCAATTCTCCATGCGGGAATTCGTGACATTAGCATAAATGCCAATGCTGTTGTAATTGGTGACCTTGATGTTGCGGAGGATGTAGTGGCTCTTGAGCAGCCGTATGCCATAGGAGACAGCAGCCGCGTTGTTCATCGTGATCTGCCCGCCGTCTCCCGGCGTGAACGTATACCCTTCTACGATCATAGGCGTTGCAGCGGCTGGCGTGTAGGCCGACGTGGGTGCGTACTGATTCGTGTACGTGGCTGACGACTTGATGTATAGTCTGTCGCTCGCTGCCAACAGTTTTAGGAACCCGGCCGGTATGGTGGCCAGCGCGTTGCCCGCTCCCTCAGAAGTGCCAGCGTTGGCATCGTTTCCTACCGCCCCGTCGACGTAATAATCGGTAGCCATTAGTCCTCCGTATATTCTACAGTGATCCACGACTTGCTTGGTGGACCAGTCACAGACGAAGCCGAGAAGCACACCCAAGCACGGGCCGCGATGCCCGCATTTGAGAACGATGTAATGACTTGCTCTGTAGTGAATGCCAGCATAACGGATGCGGTTATATCGGTGCCTCCGGTATCAGGTGCTCCACCGGCCCTCTCTACGAGGTCGAAGGTTGCCAGCCCATCCGCAGTAAACGCCGTGACGCGGGAGATGGTTAATGTATTAGCTGCTACCCACAGTGGGTAGTCATCCGTGGAGGACATGCTCTCAATATAGAACATCCTAGCCATCAGACCGCCGCCGCCACCGGCCGCTGCATCTGCGGGCTCCCATTCGCCCGACGTGTTGTTCCACGTTACCACCTGTCCGGTCGTGGCTCCGGATTGCTCCATGTCCGTGAGGGAATGAGTGTGGGCAACGGCTGCCTTGGTGGCCAGCGCGTCGAAGACGCCGTTGCTTTCTACGATGTTGGTGCTGGAGTCGGTGGGCACGGTGTCGTACGCCGCCAACGTGTCTTCCTTGAGATCCAGTGCCGTCTGCGTTGCTACCGAGACTGGCAGGAGAGCCAGTGCGGTGTACCGCTGCGCTCCGCCCGTCGACTCTATCACAATCACGTGCGAGAAGGTGGGCGTGCCGATGGTGAAGTCCGTGACGATGGCGCTGGGCGCGATGCGGAACACCGGAGCAGCCGTCCACGTGGCTCCCGACAATACTATGCCGTCGTGTTCACTGGCTGCGCCTGCTTGCAGGGCGGTGAGCGGATGGTCAGGGTCGGTCAGGCCTATGAGGGCCCCGTGATCCCCGCTGCCGGAGGAACTCCCGGTGAAGCCGCCGGGAAATGTGCCGCGCAAGTCCACTGCTTCAACGAGCGTGAACGTGTTGCCTGCCACCTGATGGCGTACGACTAGGCGATAGATTAGGAAGCCCACGCCTGCGTAGTCGGCCGGGATGCCATAGTCAGCATACCCGGAAGTGTCTGCCTGGGCACCGGCTGC
>RCNF010001898.1_pt1 | contig 11137 bp, 6 predicted proteins | sample 2041311 | NCBI WGS metagenome assembly RCNF01 (sample SAMN09708228, study PRJNA481090) | Marine sediment metagenome, whole genome shotgun sequencing project. | biome: marine sediment; feature: ocean; material: sediment; isolation source: Sewage treatment plant 2 marine sediment (STP2) ... | reverse complement strand
TCGGAGATCGTGATGGAACCAGCCCTCGCCAGCGAGACCACGCAGAGACTTGCTGAGCTGCGCCAAACGGTCCTTCGCTATCAGGAACGCTACGGCGAATTGGCTGGGATGATCGATGTCGCCAAGGCCAACTCGGCGATGGCGAGCCGGCAACGTCGGCTCGATACGCTCGCTCAAGAGGCGGCTCGTATCCAGACCAATATCAACTCGATGGCATCGGAGATTGGAAGGATCGAGCGCTGGGTGGAGTTCTGTCTCGAAGATGTGATCGCTCGCGCCAAGGAGGATCACGCCGAGGGATGGTCACCGACTCCGGTGCTTGGGTATCGGCTGTGGGGCGTCGGCAGCGATGCGTTGTATGGGGTCAAGATGCCATGGACGGGCCGGACGCTTACCGCCACTTGCCTGTCCCGGGCCGGTACCGAAGAGATCCCGCATACGGACGGTCGATGTGGGCGACTCGGGTGCGGGGTGTATGCGGCGAAGTCGGTGGATCCGCTCTACACCGAATTCGATATCGCCGCTATTGGTGACTTTGCGCTCGGGCTGGTTGCGCTCACCGGCAAGGTGGTTGAGCACGACGACGGATATCGGGGGGCTGAAGCAACCGTCGTGGCTTTGGCGGCGGCATTGGGTCAGCATTTGCTCTTGACCAACGACGCTGAGCAGATCGACAAGGTCTTCGAGGATCCCACCCTCATCGGCGGCGAACAGGAAGTTGAAACGGAAGGGCAGCGGCTCCTGGAAATGGAGACGTTTGTCACAGCACAAGCGAGGAGAGTTACACCATGGACATTGGCAACCAACAACGAGTGATCATCGTCGAGCTGGATAAGGCGGAGATTCCTGACCTTGAGCCGGAGCCAGCCACAACAATGGAGGCCGAGTTGGTCGGCGACTGGCCGCTGCCATTGGATATCAACGTCGAGCCAGTTAGTTAGCGCCGGTTTGGTGGGCGAGCACGACTGCGGCGTCGATCTTACCGTGCCAGGGTTCGCCGTGGCCGGGGAGGAGGGTCTCGGCGCTGAGTCCTTTGAGTTCGTTGAGTGATTCGAGGGCAGCCGGACTGTTGTTGTTGAACGAGCCGGGCATTATCCGGGGGTTCCGTTCTCCGGTGACGATGCTGAGGGTGACCAGGGCATCGCCGGTCATGATCGCATCCCGGTCGGGGAAGTGGAGACAGCAACTTCCCTCGGTGTGCCCTGGCGTGTAGATGACTTGCGGATGCCCAGGGATGTCGAGGGTCTCGCCGTGTTCAAACTCGGTCAACTCATGGACAGGGGGCGCCTTGGCGGCCCCACCGCGTAGGAAGAAGAGCAGAGATCGCCAGGCTTGGCCGTGGCCGAGGTCGCGGATGTAGCGACGCTCGTACTCGCGGTGGGTCTCGCCGCGGGCCAGTTCGACATCGTTGGTGTGGACATGGACCGCGGCGCCGCTGGCGTCCTTGATCCGTGCTGCCGAACCCAGATGATCCCCGTGGGCGTGGGTGAGGACGGCCGCGTCAACATCACCGATGGTCCGGCCCAGTTTCGCCAGAGCATCGGGCAGCTGGCCGTACTGATTCGGATTGCCGGCATCGACGACTGTGAGTCGGCCGCCGTCCTCGATTAGATACCAGTTGACCGGCGCCGGGCCGAGCCGGTAGATGCGATCTGCGACCTCATGAGCCATGGTGCCCTCCACTGCTCACAATACGCACAGACGCTGCCCAGTGGGCGGCTGCGCCTCTGCGTAGTGGTGGCGTCAGACGATCGCGGCTTTTGGCGACTCGCCGTACAGATTGGTACCGGGCTCTCCCTCGGTGGCCAGCCAGACAATCAGGATGATAAAACCGACCAAGGGGACCAGGCCGATCAGCAGATACCAGCCCGACCGTCCGGTGTCATGCATGCGCCGCACGGCAACTGCCAGGCTTGGCACGAACAAGGCCAAAGAGGCAAGCACCGACAGGGTGGTCGACACCGGTGATAGCACCAGCGACACGATCAGGGTCAAGAGCACAAACCACCAATACTCGGACCGACGGGCCCGACCTACGAACTCTGCGTACTTGTTGAAGCACGTTGTTATTGCGTCACCGAAGCTCATTCCCAATCCCCTTTTTCTTGTCATCGAATGTCGGATGTGAGACTAGTGGGCGGGTCGTCGCGAAGCATGACAAAGTCAGACCGAGGTGCAACTAGGCGCAAAACGACAGAAACTCTATTGTGTGCACATTCGTGGGTGATCACGGGAGGCAGTGTGACGATCCAGCTGGCAGAGGGGCAATGAAAACGAACAGCATTTGGATCTGGTTGACGATCGCGGTGATCTGGGCGACAGTGCTGATTATGAGCCTCGGTTCGCCGAGTCTCGAGTTAGGCAGCGATCCGGTAATCGTCGATATCGGCAAGATTATCGATTGGTTCTGGGGTTTGGTGGCAACCGTTGGTGTATTGCGACTGACCATCTTTCGGCGGCCTACCGAGGTTGGCTGGGGCCAGGACACAGCATGGCCATGGATACTTGGCATCGTTGGCGGCATCTGGTTGGCCGCCGCAGTTGCCAGCACCAGCCTTCCTGTGTTCGAGCTTGGCGATGACATTGTCATCCCGGCGGCATCGTTGATTGCCCCAATCGCGGCGGCCATGCTGACTTGGTACGCCTGTGAATTCCTGGTGGCTGGGTTTGCCGCTCGCCGGGGTGGCGATCAGGCCTAGGTCTGGCCTTCGACCGGCGTCGTTCCGAGGAGTGTGTCGACGGCGGCTGATAGCTCAGGTGGCCAGAAAGGCTTTTCAAAGAAACGGTCGGCGCCACCGCGCAAGGCCCGTTCTGCGACTGACCCCTGGCCGTGTGCGGTGATCACGATGATGGGCACCGCGACGGTTTCCGGGTTACCGCGGACGGATTCGAGGATTTCCCATCCATCGACCTTGGGCAGCGCGATGTCGAGAAGGATCAGGTCAGGCGGGGCGTCGGCCAGCATCTCCAGCGCCTCTTCGCCGTCCTCGGCGAACTCGATAATGGCCCCACGTGGCTTGAGGATCTGGCCGCACAGATGTCGCGTTGCTGCATCATCCTCGATGATCAGAATCCGCTGCCTACTCATCAGCCGTGGCTCCCCAAGCACTAGACCGGTTGTCGCTTGCCAGGACACGGTACCGGACGCGCATGCCGACTTCGATGATGGGGCGCATCCGTCTCGGGAAGGCATTGGCGTGGACATGGACCGCTTCGCCGCCTTCATCAGACTCGATTAGGCCAAAGTGGAGTTCGGGATCGTAAAGAGTGATCGTGCCGGTCTGGCGGTCACCGCGCCACAGCAGCGGGTAAAGACCGACCCGGCCGACAGTCGCAAAGCCAACGAGTAAGGCGGCCAGCAGGGCGAAGGGCCAGCGCAAAGACTCTGTTGTTGCGGCGGCGGCGCTGCCCATAACGACAAGGCTGCGGCGGACTGGTTCCGCCTCGACCTCGGTTGTCGCAACAATCTCGGCTGCGAAATCGTCGAGCGCCTGCACGAGGTCTTCCTTCTGTACCGCCGCGGCGACATCGGTGATGGTCCAGGTGAACAAAGTGTGGGCCTGCTGGGCTGGCGTCGCATTGTCGGTCACAGTGACGATCACAGCGTGGGCGCCGATCGCCTCGCTACCAACGACGCCGCTGATGAGGCCGGCGCTGGCATTGACTGACAATCCTGGTGGCAAACCGGAGGCACTGTACGTGATGGTGCCGGTGCTGGCAGCGACAACCGCAAGGTTCACAGTGCTGCCCTCGTCCGTGAATTGGTTGCCGATCTCATTGATGGTGGGAGGAAGCTCGGGATCCGGCCCGCTGCTCGGTGGGTCAACCGTCCAGCCAAACGACGTTATGGCGGATAGACCAGGGGTCCCAGGGTCGGTGACTGTCAGCTCTACGGCGTAGGCCATCGTCTCGGTTGCTTGCAGGGTGCCGCTGATCAAGCCAGTCGTCGGGTTGAGGAACAGTCCAGGGGGCAGCCCTGTGGCCGAATACGTGAGTTCTGTTGCGGGCAGATCTGGGTCGGTAGCGGTGATCGCCAACTCGACCTCATCCCCTACGTTCCCTGTCTGGTCAGCGATGTCTACGATCGTCGGAGGCAGGTTGGCCTCGGTGACGGTGATGGTCACTACCTGGCTGTCGCCGAGCGCGGGGATACCATCGTCGGTGACCTGCACGATGGCGCTGAAGGTCCCCGGGCCATCACTTTCGTCTGGGATCCAGGTGAACACTCCGCTTGTCAATCCGATACGGGCACCAGCCGGGCCGCCAGTCAAGGTGAACGTCAGATTGTCGCCGTCGGCATCGGTGGCCGTTGCTGTAAACGAGATGGTTGTCAGCTCTTCCCTGAATTGGTCGCGGATGACTCCGAGCGAAGGGGCCTTGTTGGTATCGGTGATTGTCCATTGGAAGCCGGTCGTCGCGAGGAACGGCGGCTCCGCGTTGTCGGTTACTGCGATCGTCACTGAGTAGACGCCGATCGTGTCTGCTGCGACGACACCGGAGATCAGTCCATTGTTCGCATTGATGGTCAGCCCGGGTGGGAGCCCGACAGCGCTGAAGCCGAGGTGGTTGATCGGCAAATCCGGGTCCGACGCCGTGACGACCAAACTGACAATGCTGCCTTCATTGCTGGCCTGGTCGGTAATCGGATCAAGAGTTGGTGGTCGGTTTGCTTCGGTCACGGTGATCGTGACGACCTGGTTGTGGGTCAGTTGCGGCAAGCCATCATCGGTGACGATGACTGTCACGGTATGACTCCCGAGACCGTCGGCCTCTGCGGGTACCCAAGTGAATACCCCGGTGGTCGCGTTGATTACGGCGCCGGCGGGGGCGCCTGCCAGCGAGAAGACCACGCCGTCTCCATCGGGATCGGTGGCGGTCGCGGTGAAGGTGAGCTCAGTCTCTTCGGTCGCTAGTTTGTCGCCGATTGGCGTCAGCGCCGGCGGTTGATTCGTATTGGTGACAACCCAGGTGAACGTGTCGGTTGCGGTAAGGACCGGGCTGCCAGTGTCGGAAACGATGATGGTTGCGGCGTAGCTGCCAACTGATCCCATTGCGATGGTCCCTGCGACGACGCCGGTCAGCGGCGAGATCGCAAGACCGGGTGGTAGCCCGCTTGCGCTGTAGGTCAGTCCGTCGAGATCTGGGTCGGTTGCCGCCGCACTCAAGGAGACGAGCGCACCTTCGGCGTCGGCGCGGTCTGTGAGGTCCTGCGAGAACAATGGCGACTGATTGGTGTTGGTGATTGTCCAAGTGAAGGTATCGGTGGCCGTAAGGTTGGGGGTACCAGAATCCGTTGCGGTGAGCGTGACAGCGTAAGGCGATCCAGCCTCAGCGAGGAGGGTGACTGTGCCGCTGATCAGTCCGGTGCCGGGGTTGATAGTGAGCCCCGGAGGCAGGCCGGAGGCGGTGTGTGTGATGTCGTCCAGGTCGGGATCGGAAGCCGCGGCCGGGAGTGAGATTGCTGATCCTTCCCCGTCGCCACGATCGGGAAGATCGGCATCGAAGACGGGTGGCCGATTCACATCGGTGACGGTCAGTTCAAAGCTGGCTTCCCCAGTGAGCGTGCCATCCGAAGCCGTGACCGTGACCGTCGATATCGCAGCATCACCGGGCCCGGGGGTGCCCGAAATCGTTGCGGTGCCATCGCCGTTGTCCACCAGACCTGCCCAACTCGGTTGACCTGAGGCGGACAGGGACGGGGTTGATCCGTCGGGATCCGCTGCCGTGACGACGACTGAGAACGGGTCGCCTTCACCGACGGACTGGTCCGCTATCGGTGCGACGAATGGCGCTCGGTTTGTGTTGGTCACAGTGAGGTCAAAGCTGGTGCTGTCGGAGAGGTTGGGGCTGCCACCATCCTCGACCGTGATAGTGATTGTGGTGACGGCAGCGTCGTCGTAGCCAGGGGTGCCGGTGATTGTGGCGGTGCCGTCGCCGTTGTCCAAGAACGTTGCCCAGCCGGGCAGGGCGGTAGCGGCGAGGGCAGGGATCGTGCTATCGGGATCCATCGCCGTAACCACGATTGGGGTCAGTGCGGATCCTTCGGCGACCGATGCGTCGGCCACAGCGTTGGCTGAGGGTGGCTGATTGGTTTCGGTCACTGTTAGGTCGAAGCTCGACGTGCCAGGAAGCAACCCATCGAAGGCGATGACGGTGACTGTTGTTGTTGCGGTGTCGCCAAAGCCGGGGGTTCCGGTGATTGCGGCGGTGCCGTCCCCGTGGTCAGTGATCGTTGCCCACGCGGGCAGGGCTGGTGCGGTGATGGCCGGTGTTGTTCCATCGGGGTCTGACGCACTTACCACTAGCGAGAACGGACTGTCTTCGGCGACAGACTGATCCGCAATCGGGGTGACTACGGGGGCTCGATTGGTGTTGGTGACGATTACGTCAAAGACGGCATCGGCGGTGAGGGAGCCGTCGGTGACGGTAACAGTGACCGTTGTTGTTGCGGCGTCGCTGTAGCCGGGCGTGCCGCTGATCGTCGCGGTGTTGTCGCCGTTGTCGGTGATGGTCGCCCATGTCGGCAGCGTGCCCGAGTCTGTGAAGCTCACCGTGGTTCCATCGGGGTCGGACCCTGTAATAGCAATGGTGACGGGGAGGCCTTCGCCCCTGGTCTGATTGCCGGGGTTGACGATGGTCGGCGGCAGATTGGTATTGATGACGGTGAGGTCGAAGACTGCAGTGTCGTCGAGCGAACCATCGGAGACGGTGATAGTCACCGTAGCGGTACCGGATGCCCCGGCTCCTGGGGTGCCACTAATGGTTGCCGTGCCATCGCCGTTGTCGGCCATTGTGGCCCATGCGGGGAGAGTGCTGCCATCGCTGAATGACGGGAAACCACCATCTGGGTCCGTCGCCGTCAATGTGACCGTGAACAGGGCCAGCTCCGGGGTGGTCTGCGCCCCCGGATTGGTGGCGACCGGGGGCCGGTTGGTGTTGGTGATCGTCCACGAGAATGTGTCTGGGATCGCATCGAGATTCGGCGTACCGTCGTCGCGGGCGGTGATCGTAACCGTATAGGGACTTGAAGCAGCGGCCGAGTAGTCGATGGTTCCGCTGATGAGGCCGGACCCGCTGTCGATAGTCAGCCCCGAAGGAAGCCCGGTTGCACCATACGTAAGGGTGTCACCAACGTCGGGATCCGTGGCCGCGGCTGACAGCGACACGAGCGCAGCCTCTGCGTGAATCTGATCGGTGATGTCCTGGCCGAAAACTGGGGCCTGGTTGAGCTCGGAGATCGTCCAGTTGAAGGTGTCGATAGCACTCAGGTTGGGGATGCCGTTATCGGTGACCACGATCTCGACAGCGTAGATCCCAGCACTTGCGAAGCTGACGGTTCCGCTGACCAAGCCACTACCTGGAACGATGGAGAGTCCCGGAGGTAGGCCGGTGGCGGTGTAGGTCAGATTGTCGCCGGCATCGGGATCGGTGGCGGATGCCGAAACGGAGATCACTGTGCCTTCAGGATCGGAGCGGTCGGGCAGATCCTGGTCAAACAGCGGCGGCTGGTTCGGCTCGACGGGAAAGGCGATCGCCATCGCCTCGTAGTTCGAGCCGTTGTCGATCACGATGCTGCTGATCACAGATCCGTTCGCCTTGTCCAGCTCGTACAAGGTCTCGGCGCCTCCGGTTTCAGTCGATGTGTAGAGACGGCCGGTCTCATCGAACGCGAGGCTGACGATGTCGTTGGGGGCCGTGCCCTTGGTAGTTGTGGCCCCGGATACCGGATCGACGGTCGCGAGGCTCCAATTGCCGACAAGGTCCCAGTGAACGAGGTAGAGCTGCCCGTCGGTCGGATCGAAAGCGATGTCGGAAGAGTGGTAATAAGGGTATTGGATTTCGATAACGACGTAGTCATCTCCGGCGAACATCCCCGGCACATGCGAACCCGTTGCGGGGTCGAGTTGGAAGAGCAGATCACCTTGACCCACGCCGCGCCGATGAGTGCCATACAACTCGCCCGTGAAGGGATTGAAGGTCAGTCCTTCGATGTTGTCCAGTGCAACCAATCCCGCTGATCCATTGCCGGCACCGGCGATCAAGGGCTTCCGAGTGAATACTCCAGTGGTGACATCGATGGTTCCCAGCCGGTCGTTCTCGATTGCGAATAGGACATTGGAGCCGGGCTGCAAAGCGGCGGCCTCGATGTTCGTCGTGCCGGTGCCCGTTCCGATATTGACCTCGTTCGTCACCGGATTGGCATCGGTACGGTCGACAACCGTCAGCAAATCGTCGCCGCCGTTGCCACCCCCGCTGTTGGCGATCAGATAGGTGACCTCGCCAGGACTGACAGTCCAGGTGAACACGTCGCTGTCCTGCAGGTTGGGCGAACCGTCGTCGGTGACCGTGATGGTGACGCTGTGGGTACCGCTCGAGTTGGCGCCGAGTGCTCCGCTGATTCCTCCCGACGTTGAGTCAATGGAGATGCCCTCAGGCAAACCGGCTGCGGTGTAGGTCAGGATGTCCCCGACGTCGATGTCGGTGGCGGGAGCCGAGACGTTGATAAAGGCCCCCTCGGGATCGGTCCGATCCCCCAGATCCTGATCAAACAACGGTGCCTGGTTGATTGGCGGCGGCGGTATCTCGCACACCATCCCGGTGTAGTTGGTCAAATTGTCGATATCTCGCGAGTTCGCCGACAGTCGCATCTCGAATATCTCACCCACCGGATCCAATCCCCAGAGTGTTCCCTGGGGGTCGTAGGCCAGTCCCGAGACGTCCCTCGAGGTGATATCCGCAACGGCGGTGCCGGTGGTCTTGTCAATGGAATGCAGTTTCTCCTGGTTGCTGTAATCCGATCCCATGCCCCACATCTGTCCTGTGCCGTCGATAGCGAGGCCCAATAGCGATTGCTGGACGACCTTGTCCGAACTGAATGGGACGTAGTCGATGCCGACCCCAAAAGCGTCTGGAACAACCGAGCCGGTGGCCGGGTCCACCTGGATGATCAGGTCCAAATTGCCTGGTCGGTAGTGGCTGGCGTAGAGGACCCCAGTAGTTGGGTCGAAGGCGAGGGTTTCGATTTGGTTGAAGACCGTCGCGCCGGAGGAACCGAATGGTCCGATCGTGCTGACGGCACCGGTTGCCGTGTCGACTCTATGCAACTGGTCGGGGGAGGCTGCGTAGAGATTGGTGCTGAACGGATCCAGAGCGATCGCCCGAAGGTCGGCACCGGTATCGCCGATCGTGATTTCTGCAGCGAGCGGGTCGGTCTCCGACAGATTGAGGCTGGTGAGTTGGTGAGTGCCGCTGTTGTCGCCAACCAGATAGCAGAGGGCACCCGTCACCGCGATTTCGAGGTTGTCGATGTTCATGTGCGACTGGTCGACGTTGCCGCTGACGGCGAAGAGTATCCGGGTGTCGTCGGCGATGTACGGTGTGAGATCATATGAACCAAGCAGCTGCGCGGTGTCGGTCGCCAGCGACCAAGTGTCCAGCGTGACCCAACTTCCGCCGCCGTCATCGGATACCTTCAGCGCCACCGAGCCGGCGCCAAAGGGGCGCTGGTTCACCTTGTAGTCGAAGCTGAGGGTTGCCGAGGCAAAGCGGCTCAGATCAGCTTCTCGCTCGACGGTTGCGTCGGTGCCTGACACGCGGCCTAGCAGCAGACACGGGTCGGTCTCGCAGTTGGGTTCGTTCCAGACTCCGATCGCTCCGAAATCCGGGCCGTCCGCCTCTCCTGACTCTGCCCAGGGTCCCGTCCACGGCAGGCTCCCGGTACTGCCGGTGAAGTTGGAGGTTTGGAAGTCATCGGCGAAGGTTCCGGCCGGATCGGCATCGGCGGGGACGAGTGGCATTACGAGAGCCGTAAGCAGCAGCACAAGCGCCAAAAGCAGACTAGGCACACGACGAATGGCGGCCGGATACGGGCGCCTCATGCGGTAACAGTCGAGTGTTCCTCCGGCAGCAACTCTCCACGAGTCCTGTCGTAGGCAGCCAAGGGGAGACGGACGACGAACCGGGTCCAGCCGTCGGCGTGTTCGTACCGCACTTCGCCGTCCATGCCGTCGACAAGGATCTTCGCTACGGCTAGGCCAAGACCGATCGTTCCTGTGGTGAGCGCATCGTTGCCCTCATGCATGTACCGTGTGAAGAGGCGCCGTTCGACCTCGGGGGTGACACCGGGCCCGTTGTCGGAAACCGCAATGACCGCAGCCGTCCCGACGCGATCTGCGGTGACCCTGATGGTGTCGCCGCCCCAACGATTTGCGTTGGAGAGCAAGTTGCGGAGAATCTGGCGTACCCGCAGTTGGTCACCGTTGACGACAAGAGGTGGGCAGTCGACCTCTACGTTGACACCGGTCCGTTGTAGAGGCCTGGTCACCGTTTCGATTTCCTCAGCGAGGCTGAGTTCGGCGAAGTTGTAGGCAATGGTGCCGGCTTCGTCGCGAGCGATGGTAAGCAGGTCCTCGACCATTCTGTTGAGCTCTGCTGACTCCTCGTTGATCACCGATATGAGGGTGTGCGCTTCCTCCGGGTCGATCATGCCTTGCTCGATCAAGATTTCGGAGAACCCGTAGATGCTGGTGAGCGGGGTCCGCAGCTCGTGCGAGATGTTGGAGATGAATTCGTCCTTGGCCTTGATCACCCTGCGCTCGGCGTGAAGCTTGGTGTCCATTTCGCTGCGGGCGCTGTTGAGCTGACGCTTGGCGATTCGCCAGTATGCGTAGATAGCGAGGGCAGGAGCGAGCAGGGCAACAAGGAAGCCGGCGATAGTGCCCACTCGTTGGGTCAGGCTTTTGGCATTGGTCAGAGTGTCGAGGGCGGAATCGCGTCGATTGACGACGGTGTCACGCAGGGATTCGTAGGCGGACAGGGCATCGGTTGCGAGCAAATCGCCTGCTTCGTTGACCGCGCCGCGCTCGAGTGCGTCGAGTACTTGCAGCGATCTCTGGATGGCAGAATCCGGGGATGCAGCATCGATATCGAGGATCTCGAGTCTGCTCTCAAGGGCTGCGACTACCCGTCCCGCCTCGGTCCGTGCCGTACCTGCGGTGTCGAGGTCTGCGACACCGAGTTCGACGTCTTCGGCGAGTAGGACAGCCTGGCTCAGAGAACGCAGGCTGAGTTGGGTTGCGACGAGTGCGCTCTCAGTGTGGGCGAACTCATTTGAGTCGTCGAGGAACGAACCGATGGC
>RCNF010001897.1_pt1 | contig 11145 bp, 7 predicted proteins | sample 2041311 | NCBI WGS metagenome assembly RCNF01 (sample SAMN09708228, study PRJNA481090) | Marine sediment metagenome, whole genome shotgun sequencing project. | biome: marine sediment; feature: ocean; material: sediment; isolation source: Sewage treatment plant 2 marine sediment (STP2) ... | reverse complement strand
ATCGGCCAGGCTTTCTCGTCCGGCAGCCTGCCCGTTGAAAAGACGGTAGCCGTCATCGACAAGCAAGGAACCAAGCACCTGGCCCGGGCGCGGGTGGGGACACCGGTGGGCGTGCTGCTCAAAACCTTCGACGTGCAAGTCAACGACCAGGACAAGATTATTTTCGGCGGGCCAATGACCGGCAACGCCATCTACAGCGAAGACCTGCCCATCGGGCCGGGTACCGACGCCATCCTGGTTCAGGACAAAAGCGTCATTCCCTTATACAGCGACTATCCGTGCATCAATTGCGGCGATTGCGTGCGCATCTGCCCGGCCAACGTACCGGTGAACCTGCTCGTTCGCTTTCTGGAAGCCGGACAGTATACCGAAGGCGCCGACCTTTACGACCTATACTCGTGCATCGAGTGCGGCCTGTGCAGTTACGTCTGTGTGTCGCGCATTCCCATCTATCAGTATATCAAACTGGCAAAATACGAAATAGGACGGATCACATCTGCGGAGGAGCTGAATGAACAGTAAGAAAACGCTAATCGTATCCCACGCACCGTTCTGGCATGACGGCAGCGGGGTTCCCGAGCGAAGCTACCACACCATGATCGCCGCCCTCCCCGCCGCTTGCGTGGGAATCGCCTATTATGGCGCTCCTGCGCTGGGCGTCATAAGCCTGGCCATTGCCTCGGCGATTCTCTGGGAACTGCTGTTCAACTACGCCAGCAAACGGTCGATTACCGTAGGCAACGGCAATGCGGCCCTGATCGGATTGCTGATCGCCATGGTGCTTCCCGCATCGGCACCTTGGTGGCTCGTCCTCATCGGCACCTTCCTGGCCATCGTCATCGGCATGCAGATATTTGGCGGCATCGGTGCCAACCCGTTCAATCCGGTGGCCCTTGCAATCGCCATTTTAATGGTGTCCTACCAAAACCATCTCGATTTCGACGCCGCATTGGTCAACTTCTCACTCGACTTCCCTTCCACAACGGATCCGCTGGCCGCCCTGAAAGCCTTCGGCCCAGCGGCTGTTGAGAACCTCAATCCCATTGATCTGCTCATGGGACGGCAGGTGGGCGGTCTGGGCAGTTCCTGTGGTTTGGCCATCGCCATCGGCGGCATTTACCTCATGCTTCGGGGAATCATCCGCTGGGAAATCAGCATCGCTTTTATCGTCGGCGTCTTCATCAGCGCCATGCTGTTCAACATGTCCGATCCGGTTCGCTACGCCCCGCCGGCATTCCACCTGCTCACCGGGTATACGCTGCTGGGAGCCTTTTTCCTGGCCACCGAATCCTCATCTTCACCGGTCAACTTCATTCCCATGCTCATTTACGGCGCGCTTGGCGGTGTTATGACCGTCCTGATCCGCAACATCGGCGCCTATGTGGATGGCGTGATCTTCGCTATTCTCCTGATCAATCTGATAAATCCGCTGGTCGACAAGATCAGACCCAAGGCAATTGGAAAGGTGGCGTGACATGGGTGAAATGATCAAAATGGTTGTGGTTTTGACCATTCTCAGTGTCATTTCAGGCGGCGGCTTGAAAGGGCTGGAGGAATGGGCCAAACCCAAGATTGAAAACAATGTGATGAACCTGGTCAAAGGGCCCGCCATCCGACAGATCCTGGAAGCGGCCGACAACGACCCCGTGGAAGACCGATTCAAGATCACCGACGGTGACCAAGAACGCAATATCTTCGTGGGCGTATTCGGTGGTGCAGCCGATACGGTCGTGGTGGAAGCCAGTGCCAACGGGTATGGCGACAAGGTCGGTATGGTGGTGGCAATCAACATGGCGGATGATTCCCTGCGCGGTATCGCTGTTACCACTCACAAAGAGACCCCAGGCCTGGGCGCCAGGGCCAAAAATGATCCCAGTTTTGCCGCCCAATTCGCGGGCAAAGCCATCACCAGCCCCTTCGGCGTCACCAATGACGGCGGCCAGATCAGTGCCCTGAGCGGCGCCACGATCACCTCACGAGCCGTTTGCAGCGGGATCAATCAAGCCGTCGAGACATACAACAGGCTGAAACCGCAGCTGGAAGAACAAATCAAAGGCATAGGCAAATAAAGGAGTTTACTCAATGGCCAAATCGTTCGCTTCTGAATTTACCAAAGGCCTCTGGAAAGAGGTCCCGCCGTTCCGGCTGGTTCTCGGCCTCTGTCCGGTACTGGGCGTGACCACTTCCATGAAAAACGGCATCGGCATGGGGCTGGCCACCACCTTCGTCCTGCTTTGCTCCAACATTTTGGTCAGTCTGCTGAGAAAGGTCATCCCCGCCAAGGTGCGCATCGCCTGCTTCATTATCATCATCGCCACCTTCGTCATCGTGGTCGAACAGATGATGCAGGCCTTTGCCTACACCCTCTTTTTAGACCTTGGCGTGTTTATCCCGCTGATCGTGGTCAACTGTATCGTTCTGGGCCGCGCCGAGGCATTCGCCTCGAAAAACGGTGTTCTCAAATCGACCGCCGACGGTCTGGGGATCGGTCTCGGATTCACCTGGGCGTTGGGTCTGCTGGGCGCCGTGCGTGAACTGATCGGAACCGGCTCCCTGAAAGGAGACGTGTTCGGGCTGATCCATTGGGACGTCCCCAATATCTTCGGTGCCGCTTTCGAACCGTTCGGCTTTGCCGTCCAGGCGCCAGGCGCGTTTGTGATCCTGGGATTATTGCTCTGTGCGATGAACCTGATCCCCAGCAAATAGCTTCGAGGAGTTAAGCTACCATGGAATATATCGAAATCATCATCGCCACCATTTTTGTCAACAACATCCTGCTGGCGCAGTTCTTGGGCAACTGCCCGTTTTTGGGAACCTCCAAGAAGATGGAAACCGCTATGGGCATGGCCATGGCCGTCATCTTCGTCCTGGTCATGGCCGGTGCCATGACCTGGCTGATCTTTAACTACTTGCTGTTGCCCAACAACCTGGTATTCCTGCGAACCATCGCCTTTATCCTGGTGATTGCGTCCCTGGTGCAATTCGTAGAGATGTTCCTGAAAAAAAGCATCCCTGCCCTTTATGCAGGGCTGGGCATTTTTCTGCCGTTGATCACGACCAATTGCGCCGTGTTTGGTGTCTGCGTGCTCAATATCGACAAGGAGCTTGGTTTTGTGCCGGCCCTGGTCACATCCTTCGGATATGCTGCCGGTTTCGGCCTAGCGCTGATCATTTTCGCAGGGCTGCGCGAACGCATCCTGCTGGCCCGCGTGCCCAAACCGTTGCAGGACACCTCCATCGCCCTGATCACTGCCGGCGTTATTTCACTGAGCTTTTATGCCTTTCGCGGCATGGTGTAGATTGAATCAAGGAGGTTTTCGTGACCATCGCTATTCTTGTTATGCTGGGCATTGGCGCAACCTGCGGTATTATCCTCAGTGTTGCCTCCAAAGTCTTCTACGTCTATGAAGATCCGCGCATCGCCGAAGTGGAATATTTCATGGCAGGCGCCAACTGCGGCGGCTGCGGCTTTGCCGGGTGCAGTGCGGCGGCCGTGGGTGTCGTTGAAGGCAAGGCCGGCCCCGGCGTCTGTGTCGTCGCCGACACGGAAGCGGCCATCAATATCGCCGGCGTGATGGGTGTGGATCCGGGTACAGCCGAGCCCCTGAAATCCCTCAACTCATGCAGCGGCGGTGACCGCGCCGAGGACAATTTCATTTATAACGGCGCCATGACCTGCGCGGCCATGACCGCTCTTTACGGGGGCAAACGGGTCTGCTCCATCGGTTGCATGGGCATGGGCGACTGCGTCCAATCCTGTCAATTCGATGCCATCCACATGGGCCCGAAGGGGTTTCCGGTCATCGACGAATTCAAGTGTGTGGGCTGCGGCGCCTGTCAAACGGCCTGCCCCAAAGGTCTGATTTCCGTCAAAACCATGTCCCAGCGCCTGCTGGTCTTCAACCAGGAAGACCACGCCCTGGCCCCCTGCCAGCAAACCTGCCCGGCAGAGATCGACATCCCCAAATACATTCGCCTGATCAAAGAGGGCGACTATGAAGGGGCCGTCAATACCATCCGCGAACGCAACCCGCTGCTGCTCTCCTGCGGCCGGGTGTGCCCGCATCCCTGCGAGGATTACTGCCGGCGTGAAATCGAGGATGAGGCGGTTTCCATCAACCAGCTCAAACGCTTCGTGGCCGACTACGAAATGAACAGCGGTCGGCGCTACCCCATCGCCTGCGCACCGGATACCGGTAAGCGCGTGGCCATCATCGGCGGTGGACCGGCTGGTGTCAGCTGCGCCTATTTCCTGCGACGGCTGGGCCACCATCCTACCATTTACGATGCCATGTCCAAACTGGGCGGCATCACGCGATACGGCATTCCCGAGTACCGACTGCCCGACGAGGTGCTGGACTGGGAGATCGACGGCATCTTGAACTTGGGCATCGACGTGCACTACAACAACACGATAGGCAAGGATTTCACGATTCAATCGCTCCGTGACGAAGGCTATGATGCAATTTTCATGGGCATCGGTGCCTGGAAGGATTACACCCTCGGCATCAAGGGTGAGGATTTAAAAGGGGTTTCCCAGGGCATCAACTTCCTCTCCGCCGTGGCCAATTCACCAGACAAAAGGGTTCCCATCGGCCACCGGGCGGCAGTTGTCGGCGGCGGCAACTCGGCCGTCGATTGTGTGCGCACACTGCTTCGCCTGGGTTGCGAAGAAGTCTACATCGTCTATCGACGGACACGCAAAGAGATGCCCGCCAACGAGGTGGAAATCGTGGCCTCCGAACACGAAGGCATCAAATTCCAGTTCCTGGCCGCTCCCACGCGGGTCATCGACGATGGTCAGGGCAACGTCAAGGGATTGGAGTATCTTCAGATGGAACTGGGCGAGCCCGACGCCAGCGGCCGGCGGCGGCCGGTGCCCATCGAGGGGTCGGAAACGATTCTCGACGTGGACATGGTCATTTCCGCCATCAGCCAGCAGCCGGATATCGGTTTCATGGAAAAGGAAACGGACAAAGAGAACATCACCATCACCCGCTGGAACACCTTTGACAACGACCCGGAAACCCTGCAGTGCAGCGTGCCCTATCTGTTTACCGGCGGCGACGTGGCCACCGGGCCCTCCCTGGTGGTGGACGCCATCGGCGGCGGACGGCGGGCGGCTCGCTCCATCCATCAGTACATCACCGGTGAGGAGATCAAAGGAACCCCCCGCTCCCTGCGCAAACGGCATATCCCCGAATCCCTGTTCGAAACGGTTCCCGGCGTGGTCAAGTCTCCCCGGACACCCATGCCCGAACTGCCCGTGGCCGAGCGAATCGACTCGATGATCGAGGTGGACAAGGTCATCTCCGAGGTCGACGCCAAGCACGAATCCAGCCGCTGCCTCGACTGCTGCCGGATTTGTTACAACCCGGACCTGCGCGACCAGAACGCCGCCTGATCATTCCCCCAGATTGATCAACGTTGCAGCCAAAAGTTGGCTGCAACGTTTTTTTTTCTTGCAGGTTGCCCGTTGCCGATGTTCGCACAAAAAATCGATGTGTTCAAAAGCGAGACGGGAGGGAACCCGATTCAGATTATCTTATCTGAAGAGGGGGCAATGCGTTGAGGTATTAGATCATCAGGTCCGATCCATTCCGGCCGTCTTCGATTACTGGTAGACCTCGCAGGCATGTCACCCGCATACGATGGTATACTTGGAAATGCAATGATCGACATTGAACATTCCCCGCGGCACCACAAGGATAAAAATCGATTTCCAGTTCGCTCGCTAACCCCGCCGCACCGATACTCGGTATCTCTGCTTCGCTCCGACAAGCGGCGGGGAATACGCTCGCTATCGCGGTCCACTCGAAACGGTTTTGTCAGCCTGATTTATCGGTTCATGAGAATCGTAATCGTGCGTATGATCAAACTGAATATGATAAGGATATGTTGTTTTATGGTAACTGCACGGTAAGCCGCCTTGCTACTATATATGGAGGTGCCTTTGGTTGGACTTTGTTCCAGACAGTGGCAAGATACTACACGAATCGGTGGGGTGGAATATTGCCGGATAGGCATTACGTACCTTCCCGGCCATTTAGATTTCGGCCGTTGACACCTGGGATCGGGAACCCCTTTTTGATATATCTTCGCCTATCAACGGGTGGCATGCATCAGACATCCGCAAACATCATGACGGTCTTGACATTCATGATTCTCCATAAAACCGGCATTCACTGGATGTAGCCGTCGAAGTAAAGACCAAAGTCAAGGTACTGGCCGTTTTAAAGTTACTCGAGGAAATTAGAACCTTATAAAACAGACCCTATTTTTCCTCATTCCGGATTCAAGGTTTGATAAGGCCCCATCATCATGGCAAAACAGTCGAAAAACGATTCAAGGCCCCGGGTGGTCATTATTGGGGGGAACTTTGCGGGTCTGAAAACCGCGCTAAACTTGCCACAGAAATTCAACGTTACCCTGATAGACAAACATCCGTGGTTTGAATTTCGGCCCAATATTCACGAGCTTGTTTCAGGAATAAAAACACCGGCCATGCTGCGGTTTTCTAACAAGGCCATCGTCAGGCGGATAGGACACCGGTTTCTCTCCGGTACGGTCACACAAATAGTACCGGGAAAAAAACAGGTCATCACCGCATCCGGAAAAAAGCTCCGCTATGACTACTGTGTGGTCGCCATCGGCGGGGTTACCAATACCTTTGGTGTTCAGGGTGCCGAAAAGTATGCCCTGCCGTTTAAAAACGTAGCCCAATGTCATTCAATTGGACAGACGTTGCAAAAACTTTCCAAAATCAAACGCCCGTTCTACATCGTTATTGTGGGCGGCGGCATCGAGGGAATCGAAGCCCTCGGTGAAATACTGCGTGGCTTCCGAAAACACGACGGTCTTCGGATCAGGATTATCGAACAAGCGGCCCATCTTCTGCCGGAAGCGCCGGCAGACGTCGAATCCGAAATTCAAGAACACTGCAGGCCCTATTCCTTTGAAAGCATCACCGGGGTTGTCGTAAAGAAAATCACCCCGAAAACAGTCCTGTTATCCAATGGTCACCGTTTGAAATCGGATGTAACCATCTGGACCGGCGGCGTCAAACCCAACCCGATTCTAAGCAAGTCGGGTTTTACAAACACCCCGGATGAATGGGCACCCGTTCAGGATTCGCTGCAACATGATGCGTATGAAACTGTTTTTTTTGCAGGGGATGCCGCCGGGGTATCCAGTATCCACTCAAAGCAGGCCTACCATGCCATCGATATGGGCGTTTGTGCAGCGGAAAATATCATCAACCTTAACGCCGGCAAGGCAGTAAAAGCATTCAAACCGAGTGGGAAGCCCACTATCGTTTCATTTGGTGATCTTGATTCCTTTGTAATCGCCGGAAAAACCGTGATTGCCGGTAGTGCATTAAACGGCCTGAAAGAGGTTGTTTTTCAGATGATTATGACGGAATTTGACCCCTCGGGTCTGGTGATGAAAGCCCTTCATCTATCCAATCGAGCCGGTAAGACGTCTCTCCGAAAGGGGTTGCCATTAGCACTCTCCCCTTCGGCAATGCTGAAACTCAAAAATGTTCGCATCCTGTCTCAGCGCCCGGAAAAAAAAGAATGAGAAAAAAGAAAAGTTTCACACGATGGCCGATTCGTTGAGGTGAAGTCGTCCCAACGATAAAAATCCGGACGTTTTCATCATTACTGCCTGAAATTATCAGGAACCATTCTCGGGTTTTATCCTGCTTGTTCGTCGCAGGGCCTCAGCCTCAATATAGATCCGGTTTACCACCGGAAGCGCGGCTTTTATTCTATACTCCAATCTGTCAATTGTTTCCTCAATGCCATCGGGTGCAAGATCGTCTGCAAAATTCACTTGAGGTTAACCAAAACCTGATTAGGCCCGAAATACAGGCTCAATGGTCTCCGGAAACTTAGTATCCGTTTTTTGTTTGGGGTTTGCGACCTTCAGTGATTTGGTTCATGAAGTCCAGGATGTTATCAACGGAAAGATCGTGAATGTCATAATCACCGAATTGCTGGCAAAATTTATCCTTAGCGAACGAGTGGGCTCTGACTGTATTTTTTTTTCGAATGGATCTCATGATAGTCGATCCAGATTTTTCCCGCTTTTGACGCTTTCATGAAATACCTCCTTGGCTAAAATGTTTGACAACGGCCCAATGCCAAGGTAGTTGCAAAATGCTCAGATCGAATCTGCAATAATTACGTTGTGTTTGATAACTGAGAGCCTCTAAATATGTCACTATATCAGGCTTTACTCTGATAGCAATTTAATCAATGTAAATATATACCGAGTTTAAGATCTGTGGTTGCGCTGAATGTTGTTCATCCCTAAGATCACTCAGAAAATTATCCGTAAATACGATGAGCAACCCAAACTGTGTGCTTGACCGTCGATTGTATGGTCGCTAACCATTCTCTGATTCGGCCGCAAAAAGCCGCGTCCGCACAGTTCATCCGTTATGTGAAGAAGAAATTGAAATGAATACATCAACATTAATGTGGGGTGTGATTTTTGGATCTATCGGACTTGGTTTTTTTGTGTATGGAAAAAAACAAAAAGTTATTATTCCGTTTATCAGTGGAATAGGGTTGATGATAATCCCATATTTCATTTCGAATGTATTTATTCTTGTCACCACAGGTATTTTATTTGTTGGCTTCCCTTTTTTTATTAAAAGATAGATCCTAAATAAAAGTATATAAAGGAAGTTTATGTCACATTGGAGTCAATAAATTTTAACGCCTGGAAATACGATTTCAAAATTTAAGCCAGAAATCCTTCAAATGGCTTAGCCCTTGAAATAGAAAAGTTGTTGATCAAAAAAAAGCAGGATCATTTTTGATGACCCTGCTCAGCCGATGTCCCTCTGAGATGCCGCTATTCTCTATCGAAAAGATGCACGTACATCCGAGAAGGGTTTTAGATGTTCCCCAAACTTCCTTTTTAAAGAATAACCGTTGGAGGCCGTTAGACCATCCCGTGGCTTAAAATGGCTTGTTGAAGCGGGGTTCCATCTGCTATAAAATGCTGCAGGTTCTTCCCTTTGTCAAGACCTTAACGTAAACTGATAAAGATTTAACGGGATAACTAAACGTAAAAATCTCATATCTACAACGAATCATCGGTTTTCATAAGATCCGCTTAGCAAAGATGATCTCAATACATCACCACGCGACCTATTTATCAGATATATTCGTTGATTGGTGTGTAATCACCACCCATCCAAAATTGCGTCTGATCATTGACAGATATTCTGGCACTTAAAATAGCGTACACGGTATTTTATAATAACGATCCTCGACCTAGTGCGCTAAAGAAGACTGACACCATTTTTGCGACATCAATGGTGATTAGCTTTTAACCCAAGTTCGAAGGAGGGAAAAATGGAATTATCTGATCTTATGGAAAAGGTATACACGCTATTGACGCTTTATGGCCTCAGAGTCGTCAGTGCTATCGCCATTGTCGTTATTGGGCGATGGGTGGCAAAAGGTATTACGCGGATCATTGAGCGCTTGATGCTAAAAAGAAAGGTCGATGAAACCCTGGTCTCCTTTGTCAGCAATTTAGGCTACGTGGCCATGCTGGCCTTTGTCATTATTGCGGCCCTGAACAAGCTGGGTATCCAAACCGCTTCTTTCATCGCCGTGGTGGGTGCTGCCGGCCTGGCAATCGGGCTTGCACTGCAGGGTTCTTTATCGAATTTCGCCGCCGGCATATTAATGATCATCTTCAGACCTTTCAAGGTAGGCGACTACATCGAGGGTGCTGGAGTGGCCGGAACAGTGGAGGCGATTCAGATCTTTACCACCCAGCTTAAAACCCCCGACAACAAGACCGTCATCATCCCCAATTCCAAAATTTCTAGCGACAACATCGTTAACTATTCTACCAAAGGCACACGGCGTGTTGAACTGGTATTCGGCATCGCCTATGATGATGACATCGACAAAGCGCGTCAGATCATCATGGACATTATCGAAAAGGACGAGCGGGTATTTAAAGATCCTGAACCTATCGTTGTGTTATCTGAACTGGCCGACAGCAGTGTGAACCTGACTATGCGCGCTTGGTCAAAATCAGGAGATCACTGGAACATCTTCTTTGATACAACCGAAAAGGTCAAAAAAGCATTCGATGCTCAGGGGATAACAATTCCCTTTCCCCAGCGCGATGTTCACATTTACGAACACAAAACTGATCACATAGGGGAAACCTATTCTTTGGATTCTAACCAGTGATTACAGTAATGGAAAACCGAAGAAGCTGCCGTTTTTCAAACCGGGGAAGGAATTGAAGGAGCGGGTTGATCGTTAACTTTGAAAAGTGGATTTACTTGACCAGGCATCCAAGTAAGATGGTATCTGTAACTTTACGTGATCTGAAATTATCTCAATAAATCACCATTTTTAAATTCAAGATTTATTAGCGTAGTCTTGAGTTCAGGAGGGTTGATACAATCACAATATGTGGGTTTTGTACCGGCTCCTTAGAAAGTCAGTATCACCAAATGAATTCTACTTTGCTTTGATCTTTTTACCTAAGAAGAAGTTATGTAAAAGTAATACTGCATAGAGATATAGTATTTTCTGAGTTCGAAAACCGACATGAGATTCAACACATATTACGCATCTGCGGTATATAAATGACGCTTGAAAAACAGCAAAGTTTCGAGGATAGCCCTTTATGGAAACTCAAAGTTCGTCTTCAATTTAGCGGCTGGCTACAATATATCATCCATGCAATCTGGGTATTAATCATGCTGATAATTGCTGGGGTCGGCTGGATGATTGGATATTGGCCATTGGTTTTGTTTTGGACTCCGCTTGGGATTGCAGCATTGTTAGGCATTGGGCTTGTCGGAACCATCCTTATTGTTAAGTATGGAATGCATCCGGCTGAACGCATTCCTGCCAGTAAAACAGATTTGGATGCATTTGATCTTATGAGAGTACGTCATTCGTGCCGTTCATTTCAGTCACGTAATTTAACTGCAGAACACCATACAGAATTGATGCAAGCAGTTCAGTTTAATAGCATACAAAACCAACAACTTGGACAGCAGCACATTCGGTTTGAATATATTTCCGCCCCGTTAACTGTCTGGCCTGTTGTTGGAGCACACGAATTTCTTGTTGCCATTGCCCCCCGTGAATA
>RCNF010001894.1_pt1 | contig 11153 bp, 11 predicted proteins | sample 2041311 | NCBI WGS metagenome assembly RCNF01 (sample SAMN09708228, study PRJNA481090) | Marine sediment metagenome, whole genome shotgun sequencing project. | biome: marine sediment; feature: ocean; material: sediment; isolation source: Sewage treatment plant 2 marine sediment (STP2) ... | reverse complement strand
CTGTTTTCTGCGTATGGCTACTCCGCGATGATCCTTACGATCAGGGAGACACCGTCGACTGTGCTGTCGCCGCCGGCCAGCGTACCGGTGAGGGTCCACCGTACGTTGGTCACGAGAGCGTCAAAGCCCGCGGGCGCTCCGCCGGCACCGTCAACAGGCACGTATGCCCAGCTGCCGCCGCCGTCGCTTGAGTACTCGACCGTCATAGCCGTGATCCCGGCCGCCAGCGTACCGTTTGTCGCCGAGGCCATCCTGAACTGGGTCCAGGCGGGAATCGCGTCATAGATGACGATGTTGGTCAGGTCCGCCGTACCTACGTTCGAGTAGTCGGTGCGGTAGGTCAGTTCCGTTCCTGGAAGCTGATTGCCTACCGGGCTGACAAACTTGGCAAGAACGAGGTTTCCGGCAACGATCGTCGTAACGTCGATAGCCGAATCGGTGGCGCCTGTGCCGTTGCCTGTCACTGTGATCGTGCCGGTCTCGATCGTACCGACAGCCACGCCGCCGGGGATCGACAGCTGGACGATAACGTCCTGGCTGGCGCCCGCAACGAGGGTGACCGAGGCGATCGGGTTGTTGGCCAGATCGAAGAAGGCGTAGCTCCAGACGTTGGCGCTCAGCGCACTGAGCATCCAGGTATCATCGACGTTACCTGTATTGGTAATGGTGTGCTGGTAACGGACCGTTCCGTTAGCCGTACCGGTACCGTTCCTGTCTGGTACGATCGTCACGGTAGCCGCGCCGAGCACGGTGACCGTGTTTGCGATCTCGTCGAATACGCCTGCATTAAGGGCCGAAGTCGCCCTGAAGGTTGTCGGGTTCACGCCTGGTACCGTACCGGCGGGAACATCGACACGCGCGATAACATTGACCTCGCCACCCGCGGCTACCGGACCGACATTAGCGATCGGGGTGAGCTCGGGGTTGTCGAGGATGCCGTTACCGTTGGCATCGAAATAGTATGTCGCCGTCCAGCCGGCGGGAATCGTCACGGAAAGATCGAAGTTGTCACTCGATCCACCGGAGTTGATCACGTCGAGAGCGAAGTCGACAGACAGGCCCGGGTCGGTGTCGATGTTGACCGGGTTGTTGTCTGTGCCGACCAGTCCGTCGTAGTTACCGAGATCGACCAGCGCGGGGTTGATCAGAGTGATCTCATCGGTTGTGACGTTGGTCTCGGCAGGGACATTCGCCGAAAGTGCGTTGATTACGGCCAGGTACGGACCGCCGGCAACAGCGTTGCCCGGAACGGTGACACGGACGATGAAGTCCTGCGACACGCCGGGGTTGATGTTGCCAACGTCGGGGGTACCGTCAGCGTTCGTATCGTTCAGGGGGGTGACCCCGTCGATACGGAAGAACTGAATGCCGTATCCCGCAGGGAAGGTCGAGGCGCCGCCGTCGAGGACGATATTGATAACGTCCGCGGAGTTGCCGTCGTTCCTTACCGTATTGATAAAGTCGACCGTCTCGTTCGCGTAGGCGTTCGCGACAGCCTGTGAATCGTCGTCATACAGAGGAGGCGTTCCTGCATCGGGAACACCGTTCGGACCGACGAGGACCTCAGCGAGGATGTTAACGTCGATCTGCGTGTTGTTCGTCGGGACGATCGTCGGATCAACAGTACCGGCATTGTTGTCTACGTAGGCAACATCGCCAGAGTTGTTGATGATACCGGCGGGCATCGTCAGAGGAACTATCACGTCATAGGTGAAGTTGTAGTTCTGGCCGATAGCCAGTCCGCCGCTGGAGACATAAGCAACCGCTATGTCGCCGGCTGCGGCCGCGGCTGACCAGAGCCACGTCTCGGGCGAACCCACGGTCGGGCTTCCGGCGGGCAGGTACAGTACCGTACCACCCGCGGGTGCACCGGCGGGAGCGCCGGAGAGAGCCAGCGGAAGGCCTGAAGAAGGATCGGTCGGGAGAATGTCATATACGAGAACGCCTGTCAGGCCGACGTTGGTTACGGTCACGCCGTTGGCGATGTCGTTACCGACATTCTGTCCGGTGATCGTGTAGGTGGCGATGTCGCCCGGATTCAGACTGGCCGGAAGGCCTGTCATCGTCGCGGTCAACGAAGCGTCGCTCACTACATCTGTCTGGTGGATGTTGCCTGTATCAACCTGAGCAACGTCATTGTCCGATGTAGCTGTCATGCCGACATAGGCAAGCTCGCCGGCGGCTGCCAGCGCGGGAACCTGGTACTCGACAAGAAGCTGGATCGTCGTACCGGCAGTAACGGGGGTTGTGCTGCCCGCGACTCCGCCGGCTGAGATAACGGGCTCGCCGCCATCGAGCACGCCGTTACCATTTACGTCATGGTAGATGTTGATATCGCCCAGCCCGAGCGTCATCGTCGTGGCTGCGTCGATAATCGGAGCGATCGAGTATGTGTCGTCGTCGTTACCCGTGTTGGTGAGGTTGTAGCTGTAGTATACCGTCTGTCCGGGTATCGCAGTTCCGACCATTCCCGGGGCGGCAACAGTACCGTCCGGCAGGACCGATACGCCGAAGACCGGGAGCACGATCGTGGTGACCGCGTTAGAGGTCGCCGTGTAAGTATTGCCGGAGAGATCCTCGAACGTGGCCGAAGCCTGGTTCTGGATCGTGGTACCGGCAGGCGTCTGGGCATTGGCAGCCGACGATACGACAAGCGCTATCGCCAGAACCATCAGGAGCCCAGCTGACTTCTTAAAAGTCATGCCAAATCACCATCCTTCCGCCCTCTATACAGAGAGCATCCTCAAACGGAACTATCCCCTCGCGGGGAACCTTAAAAAACGAAACTTCTGAAGCCTCTGTGCCTACTTCACATGGACGCGGTAGCTGACCATGATCTCTTCCCCGACGTCGAGGTTCGCCGCCATCGACCACTTGACATGCGTGATCATCTCCGGATCGGCCTTCTTCTTCTCGACCGTTCCGTCCTTGCGGGCTACTTCGACTATTACCGGCGCTTCATGCCAGGTCTTGCCCTGGTCGATGCTGTACATGGGTTTGAGTCCGGGAATGTCGGTGGCTGTCTTCTCGATGTAGACCGTTCCGGCCGGAACGGGCCCGATCAGATCGACGCCGGCCGCTGTAGCGGTGCCGGAGTTCGTATACTTCAGCGTATACTCGACCATGTCGTTCGGGTAGACCTTGTCGGCCGACAGAGCGATCTCACCCTTGTCCTCATCTACAACGATCTTCGCGGCTGCCATCTCACCCTTGAGCACGGGGCTCTGGGCAAAGGCGGCGCCTGCGGAGACTGCGGCAAAGAGGAGAAGAATCGCTACTGACAGACTTCTTCTCATCTGGCTGTCCTCCTTGTTTTCCTCCAGTCCGAATGGAGTTCGCACGCGGTGATGCACGGACATCTCGTCTATGGAGGTCTGATTTCTAAATCCGTGTTCCGCCTGGACGGCGGTCACGGAAAACTCCTACGTCGAGGCCGTAGCGCAAGCGGTATGCCGAACTGGTCCGTTTAAGGCCGCCGGGGGGGGCAAATCAGGGGTATACCCCCAGGTGGATTTCCGGAGGACCAGCGAACTAACTTGTTGTTTTAGCGTCAATTAAGCTGAAAAGGAACAGTAAGGCACTATGGGAAACGATGAGGAACAAGGGGGAACAACGGGGAACAACGGGGACAAGAAAACGGCCCCCGGGGCCGGGGGCCGTGGCTGATTTCCATTCAGTGACCTGTCAAAACGCGAATCGCACGGGATGCGCCTCAGGGCCTTTCTACTTGGTCAGATACTTTGCGGGGTCCTTCTTGAAGGCCTCGTAGTTTTCCTTGTTGTTGAAGCGGTACTCGATACTCTCGTATACAAAGGAGTACTTCGCGGTCTCGAAATTCTCGATCTTGCTCCCGTCCACGGGGTCCGTCAGAGAGACCTTGGCCGCGGTGCTGGACTGGGTAGTAGTCGAGTTGGATTCTGTCTCGGGCCTGTTGCCGCATCCCATCGAGGCGAAGAGGGCGAGGGCAAGACAGATAACGATTAGTTTCTTCATCGGTAAACCTCCAGTTCATATTGTTCGAGCAGGGCGAAGATAACAGATTTGCCCCCGGCGGTCAAGTATGCCGCACAAGCCGGAACGCCCCCTTTTCTTGTCCTTGAGTGAGCCGAAGCGTTGTTGTAGAATCGACGCGCAGCGGGGATCCCGTTTTCAAATATACCCGCATACAGGATACGTTCGAGAAAGGAACCGCATTGTCCCCGAAAGCAAAGAAAACAAGCGCCAGTAAGATGCCTGACCCGAAGGAGATAAAGAACATAGGGATACTGACCGGCGGCGGCGACTGCCCCGGCCTCAACGCCGTGATACGCGGAGTGGTGCGGGCGGCTGTCAACCTGCACGGATGGACCGTCACCGGGATACTCGACGGATTCGACGGCCTGATCGACGCCAAGGCGAGAAATATCACCTCAAAAGACGTGCGGGGACTTCAGGCCCGTGGAGGAACGATCCTCGGTACCTCGAACAGGGGCAATCCCCTGCATTACCCGGTGGAGGGAAAGAACGGGATCGTCTACAAGGACGTTACCGGCAAGATAATCACCAATATAAAGAAGCTCGGGATAGACGTCCTCATCGCGGTCGGCGGCGATGGAACGATGAAGATAACACAGGCTCTCTTCGAGAAGGGCGTCCCCGTGATGGGTGTCCCGAAGACTATCGACAACGATCTCAAGGCCACCGAGGTGACATTCGGATTCAACAGCGCCGTCTCGGTCGCCACCGAAGCACTCGACAGGCTTCACACAACAGCTGAGAGCCACCACAGGATCCTCGTGCTCGAGGTAATGGGCCGCGACAGCGGATGGATCGCTCTCGAGGCGGGAGTCGCCGGCGGAGCCGACGTCATACTGATCCCCGAGATCCCGTTCGATGTAGGCACGGTATGCGGCCATATGTCGGAACGGAGAAGGACTGGTAGCCGCTTCAGCATCGTTGTCGTGGCGGAAGGCGCCTTCCCCGAAGATGGAGGCAAGATGTACGAGAAGGAGCCGGGCGCGGATGGTTCCCCGGGAAGACTGGGAGGTATCGGGCACTGGGTCGCGGGACAGATAGGGTTGTGCACGGGAGCCGAGACCCGGACGGCGGTCCTCGGGCACATGCAGCGCGGCGGCACACCGACTACCTACGACAGGATACTCGCCACGAGATTCGGAGTCGAGGCGATCAACCACATAGCGCTGGGATATTACGGACACATGGTCTGCCTGAAAGGAAACAAGATCGTCTGCAAGAAGATCAAGCAGGCGATCAAGGAGATCAAACACGTAGATCCCTCGGGGCAGCTTGTAAAGACAGCCGAGGCTCTGGGCATAACGATGGGGCGCCCCGACTGATCGCAGCGCCCCGAATAGATATCAATACTTCTGCCGGAATACTCTAGGCCGTCTCTATCCCCGCGTCCTCCTGGAGGCCGAGCTCGACGATCGAGACATCCGTCATCGGATACTTATCGACAAACTTGATGTAGCGGGGGGTCTTGTAGTGAGCGATCTTGCCTTTGCAGAAGGCCCTGATCTCGTCCTCGCTCAACTCTACTCCCTCGTGCAGCTGTATCCAGACCGCTATCTCTTCGCCGTACTTTCTGTCGGGCACTCCGAACACCTGGGCGTCCATGATCTTCTCGTTCGTGTTGAAGACGGCGGATGAAGAGACCCCTTCGGCCAAAAGTAATGCCGAATCTCCTGAAGAAGATCCGGCATTACTGAATGTCTGATAGCGGAACAGGCGCGCCTAGAAGTAGAAGCGCACACCGATACCGCCGTTGATATCGAATTCCGTGTCCGGAGCAAGATCGAGGATAGGAACGACCTCGCCGAATACCGCGACTGGAAAAGTGTCGAAATAATATTCGATGCCGATAGGAAGCCTTACACCGATCTTAGTGTCATCCTGGAAGAGTATCCTGGCGCCAATCCCGAAATAGAAAGGCAGCGACCCCTTGCTCACATCGAAGAGGCCGAAGTTGTGGAAGAGATAGTCGCCGTGGATATGGAAATTTCCGTTCCCTGAGAACGACCAGGCCAGCCCGAGGTCGAATCCGGTGCTCTTCGTCGTCCACATCTTTGCGCTCAGGCCGGACGGCTCGCCGAAGATAACACCTATTCCGTATTTGCCGTGATTGAAGCTGCTCGACGACTTTGTAGTCGCGCCAGCAGCGTCATCCTGAGCGGCGATGGCCGAGGTCATCGAAATCACGCAAAGCACAGCGATAAGCGCTGCCGGAATGCCTTTCCATATCTTCATTTTCTAACCTTTCTTTCTGCCGATTACAAATCTGTAAGACGGCGAAACCAGTATCGCGACCGAGAAGATGAGGAAAACCGCATCCTCGATCAGTTTTTTCCATGCGTATGTGGCCCCGAATCCGCAGCCGCAGTCGAAATAGACATCGCGGAGCGGTGTGCCCTCGGCGGACACTATACCATAAGTCCTGTAGGCTATGACAATGATAAAAGCGAAGTTCATCGCGGAGAGGATCAGGGCTGAACCCCTCATGAAGATCCCGGTGAGCAGCGCGGCGCCGCAGAAGAGTTCTATCCAGGGAAGTGTAATCGCTGCTAAATAAAGCAGGGGGCCGGGACCGATGATCCCGTACATCTCGATCTCATCGGCGAACATCAGGGGCTTGCCCATCTTCTGCAGGGCAGCATAAATAAATACAGCGGCCAGAACGACACGGAAGACGAGCAGGATTACCTGTCTGCGCCCCGTACCGTCGGGAGCCTCGAAGAAGGGGCTTGAATCGAGTGGCCGGCTCATTCCCATCCCTCCTCTGGTCCATGCTCCACCGGCAGTCCCGCTTCAACCCATTCCTCCATACCACCCCTGAAGACACAGAGCTTCGTATAGCCGAGGGTGTAGAGTTCCTTCGCCAGCATCTCGGAGTCGTCGCACAGGGGGCCTGTGCAATAGACGCCGATCCTGTCCTCAGGGCTCAGCCTCGGGAGGACCGAATCGAAATAGCGTCCCATCTCGAAATAATCGAGGAGTATCGCGCCGGGGATATGACCCGATTCGTACTCATGTGATGTCCGCGCGTCGATGACGGGGAACCCGGATTCGATTATCTCCTGTAGTTCCTCGAGGGAGACGAAACAGATACCGTCCTGATCATCGGGATCTATCTCCGTAATAGACGTCTCGCCGTTTTCGATTACGGGGACATCCTCGAGCTTGCGGAACGGATCGATCCCGTTCGCCGAAATGGCGTTGAAGATAAAGCCCGCCCCTGTCCCGAGAAGGACCAGGGCCACCGCCTGCGCTATTGCTTTCTTTACTTTCATATCGGCAGTCAATATACAGCCGGCACGCCTTAAAAGCAATCCCCAGTGAACTGCCGGCCGACAAATCACTGATACACCACCGGCTGCCAGATTCGCCCATTATTATCTTCTGGATTGAAACTCCAGGCGAGCGTCCAATACAATGCGGACATAAGCATATGTCCGCATATTCCTCAGATGGAGAAATAATGACACCTGGAGACAAGAAAACCGCCGTAAAGACTCTCGGACGGCTGAAGGAACTCTACCCCGACCCGAAACACTATCTCGAGTTTGACGGCCCGTTCCAGCTTCTGGTCGCGACGATCCTGTCGGCCCAGTGCACCGACGAACGGGTCAATATGACAACGCCGGCGCTCTTCGAAAAATATCCCGATGCCGTCGCGTTCGCCGCCGCCCCGCTGGAGGAGATCGAGGAGGCGGTTCGGCCGACCGGATTCTTCCGGAACAAGGCAAAATCGATAAAGGGCGCAAGCGAAACCATCACGGGAGAGTTCGGCGGCCAGGTACCCGACGACATGGACAGCCTCACCCGGCTCCCCGGCATAGCGAGAAAGTCGGCCAACGTGATCCTCCAGCACGGGTTCTCGAGGACGGAAGGTGTCGTCGTCGATACGCACGTCATCAGGGTAGCGGGAAGGCTCGGCTGGACGTCAGAGAAAAACCCGGTAAAGATCGAGCGTGACCTGATGGAGCTGTTAGCCGACTCGGAATGGAAGTGGCTCCCCTTCTATCTGAAGAATCACGGGCGGGCCGTCTGCAAGGCCCCGAACCCCCGTTGTGGTGAATGCGGTATCGCTACCCTTTGCCCTTCAGCGGAAATGAAGGAGGGTTGAATGACACACACTATCGGGATGCAATACAGGACCATAGATCCCGCGGGCCTGGAGCTCGACACCGGGGCGGCGTTCAGGTTCCGCTGGACACTGCCCGGCGAAGAGGGAGGCAAGGGTCCTGACGAGGCCCTCGTCAGTTCGATCGGAACGATCGGAATAGTCTCGCCCCCCATCCTCATCGGCACCGGCGATTCGTACGAGATCGTCTCCGGATTCAGAAGGATCGCGGCCGCCCGCGAAGCCGGCCTCAAAATGGTGCCGGGACTCGTAATCGATGCGGAAACACGAGATGAGAGCCTTGCCAGGGCTCTTCCTGTCTGGCTCGAATCTTCACTTCACGGACAGGCTCTTTCGGAGATGGAAAGGCTGACCTTCGCGGCAAAGGCCCTCGCTCTTGCCGGCGACGGGATCACGGAATCTCTCCCCCTGTTATCAAAGATGTTCGGCCGGAAGATCACAGCGGAGATCCTTGAAAGACTCTCCGGCCTTTCCCTTCTCGATGAGGTAGTGAGACTGGCTATCCACGAGGGCAGGTTATCTCCCGGGAATCTGCTTCAGCTCGACGCTCATCCCGGGATCGACACCACGGACGCGGCGAGCCTGCTCGCCGGAAGCAGCCTGAGCAGGAGCGGAAGGCGCGAGGCCGTCCGGGGGATGCTCGGAATGGCTGACCACGGGAAAGAACTCTTCGCCCGTTTTGTGGAGGAATACGATCCGGAAGAGATGCCTCTCTCTGAAGCGGTCAGCAGCATCACGCATCCGAGAATGACGGGTGACATCTCGTTCCTGAAGCGGACGATCACCGAGATCGAGCTGCCGCCGGCAGCTTCTGTTCATCTTCCGGAAAATCTGGAGGGAGGCAGTTTCACGGTTGAGATCAGGGTGCGGAACGGGGATGACCTTATCGTATCACTGGAACGGCTTCGTGAAGCTTCTGAAGACGGCCTTATAGAGGAGATGCTGAAGGTACTTCAGGGAGATGCCTGATAAATAAATGAGGGGATGCGCGCTGGGCTGAGCGTTCCGGGTATTCAGTCAGCGTTCAACTGAACAACGCACCCCCTCAATATCTTATATGTCCCGCACTGCCGGGACGTTCCTCCTACTCATACCGCAGGGCCTCGACCGGATCGATCTCGGCGGCCTGCCTCGCCGGAAATATCCCCGCGATGACCGCGATCATCATCAGGATCAGAACCGTCACCATGGCAATCGGCCATGAGAAGACCGGATGTCCCATATACTTCAGTACGCCCGAATCGAGCGGCACCAGTGATACGAGGCCGATGATCCCGAGCGACAGGCCGATACCGATCGCTCCGCCACCGCCTGTGATCATGAATGCCTCGCCGAGAAACTGTGTGATTATATGGCCGCGTTTCGCGCCGATCGCTCTCCTGATACCGATCTCATGGGTGCGCTCCTTCACGACTACATACATGATGTTCGCCACTCCTACTCCGGCGATCACAAGAGTGAGCGATCCGATCACGCCGAAGAATATATTGAGCCCCAGAAAGATCTTCCTGACGAGCTTCTCCGTCTCGATGTCGTCCTCGATATTGAGAGCCTCCTCATCGGTCGGATCGAAACGGTACTTCCGTCCGAAGAGATCCCGCATGTCCTTGACCAGTTCCTGCGACCGGTGCAGCATGGAGGGCCTGACGAGCATATGGCTGATCCATCTCCTGTTGTATACCGTCCCGAACGTAGTGTAGGGAATGATGACACGTTCGGCGTCCGGCCCGTTGCTCATCGAGGTCTGGTGTTTGGGGATCATCACTCCGATCACTGTATAGGGAAGGTCATCGAGGTAGATCACGGCGCCGACCGGATCCTCTTCGCCGAATAGGGTCTCTGCTATCTCATCGCCAATAAAGGCGACCCGCCTGCGTTCCTTGATATCGCTGTCGTTTATGAACCTGCCACCGGGCTGCGGGAACATGTGCCGCATATCCATGAAGTCGGGAGAGACCCCTTCCCCCCATGTCGTCGTCCTGTTGTCGCCGTAGCGCACCCTGAAATTATTACCCTGGCTCGGCGAAATGAGCCCGACGAGCGGGATGTTTTCCCTGAGCAGATCGATGTCCTCGACGTTGAGCCATATATTCCTGCCGACGGGAAGACCCTGGAACGGTTTCGATGTCTCTCCTGACCAGACCGAGACGAGATTGTCCCTCGCGCCCATCTGCCCTTCGTACATCCTGTCCTTGAGGCCGAACCCGAAAGCGAGCAGAAGTACGACCGACATCGTTCCCCAGATTATCGAGACAAGAGTCAGCATCACCCTTGTCTTCTGGTGCCTGAAGTCGACGATAAATTCTTCGAGCATCGTGCGCCACATACCGCGACGCCTCCTCTAGTAATTAAGACACTCTATCGGATCGAGCTTCGACGCCTTCCGTGCGGGGAAGAAAGCGGCGACGAAGCCGACGAACGTGATTATCGACACGCAGACCAGCACGACGAGAGGATCTATCACCGGCGTGCCGATCGCTTCCTTTACCCCGTCGGGCATGACCTGCAGTACGGTCGTGATCCCCCAGGCTATGAGGAACCCGATCACCGCCCCGACGAACGTTATGAAAAAGGTCTCGGCGAAGAACTGAACCATGATCACCCATCTGCGCGCACCGACCGCTCTCTTTATACCTATTTCCTTCGTCCTCTCGCGGACGACTACATACATGATGTTCGAGACGCCGAGGCCTCCGACACAGAGGGTCGCGGCGCCCATGACAACGAGGAAGATGTTGAAGCCGGTGAAGAAGAGCATGAACTCCTCAAAGAACTCGGCGGTGTCCCAGATCTGAATTGCGCTCTCATCTTCAGGGTCGAACCTGTATTTCTTTCCGAGGACCTCCCGGATCCTGCTGACCACCTGCCCGGAGCTCGCCATATCGGCCTTGTGGGTGACGATCATGTTGGTAATATATCGAGTTCCGAACATTGTGATGAAAGTGGACGACGGTATATATGCCCTGTCCTCATCGCGCGAGTTATAGCTCGAGTTCTGCACCTTGTCCTGCAG
>RCNF010001892.1_pt1 | contig 11157 bp, 4 predicted proteins | sample 2041311 | NCBI WGS metagenome assembly RCNF01 (sample SAMN09708228, study PRJNA481090) | Marine sediment metagenome, whole genome shotgun sequencing project. | biome: marine sediment; feature: ocean; material: sediment; isolation source: Sewage treatment plant 2 marine sediment (STP2) ... | reverse complement strand
GAGTAGAGCCCGGCGATTCCGTACCCCACTCCCCCCAGCAGGATCACAACAGCAAAGCGTCTACGGACAAACGCCAGCGAGACGGCGAAACCCACAATCAGCAGTCCGAGTATCCATTCGAGCAGAGTCCCTGATCGTGGAACGGCGAAGGTCGGTTGGTTGACTAGGACTGCAATCGTGGGTGCGCCGATCGCCACCATGAGAATCGTCGCCAAATAGGCGGGTAGAGAACCGTTCTGGAGGAGGCTGCTGGAACGGTCGGCAAACCTGAGCAGTGCCGGAATCGAACGTCGGTAGGCACCGTCAGCAGTAGGCAAGTGCCGCGCAACCGCACCAACCCAATCCGTCGCTTTGTCGAGGACACTCGACCGCCAGGCAAGGATTCCACCAACCGTGAGTGACGCAAACGACCAGCCGAGCGCCGGAACAAGACCAGGCCAAAGGACGAGCTTGCCAGCCTTGCTGACGCCGGAGACAACACGAGTGGCCTCGTCAACTATCGGGAACACCAAACCAGGCATCAGCCCAAGGACGACCGACGCCGTGGCGAGCACCATCGGCGACCAGAGCAAGACACTGCGAGGGGATCGCGCGTCGGCACCGACAGGATCCGCTCCTTCGTGATGACTCCCGAAGGCTCCCACGAGGAAGCGGGACGTGTAGGCAACGGTGAGTACGGAGGCTGTAGCTGCCGCTGCGATCAAGAACGGGCTCTGCCCAACAAGACCGTCGAACGCCGCCTCCTTGGCCGCAAAACCGAGCGATAGTGGCACCGCAGCCATCGACAGCGATGCAGCAGTAGCGGTCCAGAACAGCGCGGGCATCGCCGAACGCAAACCGGAAAGACGGCGCAGATCGCGGGTGCCGACCTCGTGATCAATCACGCCAACGACAAGAAAGAGTGTTGCCTTGAAGAGGGTGTGACCGATCAGGATTGCTACCCCACCAAAGATCAGCTCGGGAACCCCGGAGCCAACAAGCAGGAAGATGAATCCGAGCTGCGACACCGTCCCAAAGGCAAGCAGCAGCTTCAGGTCGTGTTGACGCAGGGCACGCCACCCCCCGATCACCATCGTCGCAAAGCCGATCGCCAGCACCGCCGGCTGCCACCAGTCGGTCGAGGCAGTAGCGGCCGCCCCGAGGCGGCCCACGAGAAAGATGCCCGCCTTGACCATGGTCGCCGAGTGCAGAAATGCGCTCGCCGGGGTGGGGGCCGCCATGGCGCCCGGTAGCCAGGCATGGAAGGGGAACTGCGCAGACTTGGTCACTGCGCCGACCAGGATGAGACCCCATGCAAGAGTGACCGCACCTGACTGAGCAGGTGGACTGGCCACGATCGCGGATAGGGAATAGGTACCAGTCTCGCCAGCAAGCAGCACCAGACCACCAAGCATCGCCAGGCCGCCAGCGCCGGTCACCAGAGCCGCGTGAAGCGCCGCCGACCGGGCGGCTGCCTTGTGGTCGTCAAATCCGATGAGAAGATACGACGTGATCGTGGTCAGCTCCCAGAACACGAAGAGGGCGAGCAGGTGGTCTGATCCGACAAGGCCGACCATCGCACCCGCAAAGAGCGTCATGATGGCGGCGAACGTCGCCGCGCGAGGCGAAGCCGGGAAGTAGCGGCTCGAATAGAGGAAGATTGGCAGACCGGCGCCGGCGACCACCAGCAGGAACACGAGGGCGTATCCGTCGACCCTGAAATCGAAGGCCAAGTCGAGGCTGGGCACCCAGGAGATGGATTCCTCGAGTGGCGTCCCAGCGACGATGTCGTTGGCACTGGCAGCCGCCCACACCAATACCGCGGCTGGACCGACGGCTCCCAGCACAAAGGCGGCGCGCCCGATCGAGCGCCGAAACATCGCGAGGCAGGCGGCTATGACGAGATGTATTAGCAGTACGACAATCATAGGTGACGCAATTTACACGAAATCCAGTACGTATATAATCGGAGGATACCCAATCGGAAATGACTAAGGAGGTTCGGCGATGAACGCAAAATGGACGTTCTTCACGAATCATGCGCACGTCCTGTTCAGCATCTCGGAGGATCCCAACATCACCCTGCGCGAGGTCGCCCTCAGTGTTGGAATCACTGAGCGAGCCACGCAGCGCATCGTCGCCGAACTGGAAGAGGACGGCTATCTGAGCCACGAGAAGAAGGGACGGCGCAACCACTACGAGTTGGTTGATGACGCTCCCCTACGCCACTCAATCGAGGCTCACGTCGCGATCGGCGATGTCCTCGGTGTGCTCAAGAAGGACGTCGCCGACCGCTAACCCGCCACGCTCGTCCATCGCTAACTCGCCTGTCGCGGGTTCGGTTTCGTCCCATCGTCGGGTGCGTCTACTAACCCGACCAACCGGCGAGGCGGGCGGACAACCACCACAGGGCGGCCCCTTTGCGGCGACAGTTGAATGGATGGCTGTGCGCACAGCTTGGTGCCGGGTTCGCACAGTCGCCAGAATTGGCGGCACACCAAGTCGTGCACCATTCGCAGGCGTCGGTGGCATTGGGATACGCAACCCCGTTCGGGTCATGCATTTCGATATCTGCAAAGTCGAACAAGACCCCGCCATGGGTGTCCACGTGGTTGCGCACCAGGTCATTGTTCGTGGCGAGGGCACTAATGCCGCCATCGAGATGCCCTGTCATATAGACAAAGGTGACGTTCGGGTACTCGGCTTCGAGCGTGCCCATCGCATCGAGATAGGCGGCAACATCGGTTCCCGAGTTAGACATCTCCCCACACCATGACCACATAAAGGCGTTGGCTTCTGGCACATCGGCGAGTATCGAGCGAGCTTCGTTTAGGTAGGCGTTGGCATTCCAAGACCAAGAACTGGTGTAGCCCATCCGCAATACCTGGGGCAGGGTCACTGCAGGAGCGGACCGCAACAGCTTCTCAAACGGGAGTGACTGAGTTCGTTCCAGGTCCTCGGCACCGGCCCACAACTGGGTTCCGTGGGAGGTTGATCCGTATGCCCAAACGATCGAGTCGGCAGCCTGATCAAGCCAGGCTTCTGGAATGGCATCGAGATCGGTCGAATTGTGGTCAACAACGATCGAGTCGCCCGGTGCCCGGGTTGTTGTCGTTACCGGTGGCGGTGTGATCGGTGCTAGATCCATGGCTCGAGCAAAGAAGGAGGCCATCTGGTCTCTCTTGACCAGTTCGGCAGGGCAGTACCGATCGTTGGTCGGAGGGTTGCAGCCCTTGGTGACACCGGCTGCGGCGACGGCATTGATATCGGATTCGAATATCGAGGACTCGTCATCGGAGAAATTGTCCACCAAGGAAGGAGCGTACGCAAAGGCCCTGCGCAGGAACGCTGCCATCTGCTCGCGGGTTATGTTGCGATCCGGGCAGAAGTGGTCTCCAGCTGGAGGATTGCATCCCTTTGTGATCCCAGCAGCCGCTACCGCATTGATATCGGCCTCGAATATCGAGCCTGCATCATCTGAGAAGAAGTCTGAAGATACGGGCGGCAAGTCCAGGGCTCGCGTCAGGAAGGCAGCCATCTGCTCCCGCGTTACCGGGGCGTCAGGACAGTACCAATCGTTGGCTGGCGGGTTACACCCCTTGGTGATCCCTATGGCAGCAATCGCCTCGATGTTCCCCTCATGCACATTGCCATTGTCATCGGAGAACGTTCCACCGGGTGCCAGAGCCGCAAGCGCAACTCCGACAACCAACAACAATGACCCTGCGGAACCAGCTAGCAGCACCCACAACCGTCTCATACAAACCCCACATTCGTGTGACCTATGCGTCGGCCAGCGCTGGCCGCCTCAACAGGCCAACGCCAAACCACATCGATCCTTCGGCCACGCGCCGCTAAACCTGTAGTGAATCGCGACACATTCGTGCTGACCGCCGCTAGGAGGGTGGCAAGAGGCCAAGCAGTTCGCCGAGCGAAGCTATCTCGTGGGTGACCTGATCGTCGGGGCCCGACGTTTTGCCATCGGGGTTGTACCAGCAGGTAGCCAACCCGTAGTTGGCGCCACCTCGGATATCAGAGCTAAGGCTGTCCCCAACCATTAGCACCGTTTCTCGGGCTGGATGATCCAACTGTTCGAATGTGATGTCAAAGATCTCGCGCCCAGGCTTGGTACAGCCCACCTCTGCCGAAATCACGACTGTATCGAAGTAGGCCTCGAGATCGAGACGTTCAATCCTGGCTCGCTGTACCTCACTGAGCCCGTTGGTGATCATCGCCAAGGTGGCAAGAACAGCCATTTGCTCGAGCACCTGGCGGGCACCTGGGTAGAGATCGCCGTGGCCACCGAGCCCGGCTGCGAAGTCATCCGCCATGACGTGCGGATCGGCAGCCAGCCCCAACTCCGCAACGAAGAGCTCGAAGCGACGGGACCGCACATCGCCGGGGAGAAGCTCGCCGCGTTCTACGGCCGCCCACAGGCCGGCATTGATCTGTTTGTAGCGGGCGAAGTACCGGGCAGGACTTGCGACACCCTGATTGGAGAGGGTCTGGCGATATGCCGCGACTTCTGAGGCGTCAGAATCAAGCAGAGTGTGATCGAGATCAAACAACACCGTCGTGTACGCCATCAGGAAGCTGCACCCTCGACAAGCTCCATCGCCTCTTCACGGTTCTCGATGGCCTCATTGACCGCGGCGGCTGCAACCAGGAGCGCAGCAATCGGATCGGCCCACCACCAACCAAACAGCACGTTGGCTGCAAGGCCGATCAGGACCCCGAGCGCTAGGGCGGCATCAAGAACCGACATGCGTGCTTCGGCCATCACCGGCTCGCTGCCAAGCCGTCTGCCGACTGTCCGTTTCGCCAGACCGAGCGACAACATCACAACCACGGTGAGACCCAGGTAGGCGATCCCCAACGGGGATTCCTCAGGGACCGACCGAGTTACGAGCGCCCAGATCGCACCCGAGGCCACGACTGCGGCCAACACTGCGAACGCCGCTGCCACGAGGCGTAATGCCCTGGCTGTGACGAGGTCATCCTCACGGCTGGGATGGCGGAGATGCCACACCACTACGCCCGAGGCGAACAGTTCGACCATTGTATCGAGGCCGAATGCCACAAGCGCCAGCGAGCGAGCGGCAATACCCAGCCCGATCGCGATCACCATTTCGAAGGCGTTCCAGGCGATAGTGGCGTATTCGAGCCGCATCGCCTGGCTCTCTAGCTGTGTCTTTTCTTCTGGCATGGCGCCAGTGTCGCAGAACAAACGTGTCTGGCCGCATAAAGCCGAAGGGCCTCCGATCGGCGTACCAACCGGAGGCCCTGTCGAGGCCGGACTAAAGGCCTACCAAGGCCGGGCTAAAGGCCTACCAAGGCCGGGCTAAAGGCCTACCAAGGCCGGATCTATCTGACTCACGCTCCTATGACTGCTGCTCACGCTTTCTAGCAAAGAGCACCAGGCCGGCACCACCAAGCAGCATCATCAGCGCTGCGATGAAGAACTCACCGAAGTTGGCGCCGGTGAACGGCAGCGTATCGGGTGGTTCGTCAGGACCAGGCAACGTCACCGGGGTCACTGCGATCGTATGCGTGTGCTCGATGCACACCTGTGGATCGCCACTGTCGCACACCTCGACCAGCACGGTGTAGGTGCCAATCTCCGTGGTCACCCCGCTGAACGTGCCGTCGGGATTCATGCTGATCCCAGGAGGCAACTCGCCGCTGAGGTAGGTAACCGTGACCGGCCCACCCTCAGGATCGCTGACCGGAATCGGACTCAGCGGATCACCGACGACGACGGACTGGAACGAAGCATCTGGACCAGGAGGCTGGTTGACCGCATCGATGGTGACCGTAACGGTTGCGGTGTCGCACAACCCGGTGGCAGGGATCCCGCCAACGGTGCCATCGAGCTCACAGATTGTGTAGGTGAACGTATCAGTGCCGACAAAGCCAGTGTTCGGCGTGTAGGTGATGGTCCCGTCCGGGTTCACCGTCACCGAGCCGTTGGCCGGTGGGGTTGTGTCACTGACCGCAAAGTCATGCCCATCGGGATCGCTGTCATCGTCGAGCACGGTGATCACGACCGGGGTGTCCTGATCGGTCACATCCGAGTCATCGATCGCAACTGGAGGACGATTGCCGACCAGCGGGAAGTCGGCGGTCATATCGACATCGCCTGCTGGGAGCAGGATCGTGACCGGCGGCGCCGCGCCCAGATCCGCGGGGATCGTTGTCTCATCTAGTTCGACCAGATACTCACTGGCCGGCAAGCCTGCAACCGCATACTGACCGTTGCCGTCGGTCGTTACCGTGATTACAACATCGTCAGCAGTGCCGATAGCGCCGTCGGGGCCGGCCCAGGTCAGGGTGACGACGGCTCCGGAAACACCGGGCTCGCCGCTGTCAAACACACCGTTGTGGTTCAGGTCTTCGAAGACCTGGTCGCCGATCGAGCCGGCACCAACCAATGGGAAGTCAACGTCGTCGCGAGCTTCAGCAGGCCCGAGGACCACGGTCTGGTCGAGATCTCCGCTGAGACCGGCAGGAACGTCGGCGCTATCGATGACCACTGTGAAGTCACCGGCCGGCAGCCCAGCAACTAGATAGGTGCCATCTGGTGCGGTAGTCGTGGTGAACGCCAAGTCGTCGCCGCCACCGATTGCACCGTCAGGTCCATGCCACGTAACCGTCACGTCGACACCACTGACGCCGGGCTCGCCCGCGTCCTGAGTGCCGTTGCCATTGAAATCTATGAACACTGAGTCGCCAATAGAACCGGTTGCGGTGTAAGCAAAGTCCACGTCGACAACGGTTGTGTCCGCAGGCAGGGTCAGCGCAGTGCTGTCGTCAATCGTGGCGTCGGGGTCGAGCGTCTGGAAGTCGATACCGGCAGGCAGGTCAGCACGATCAACGACAACCTCGTAGTCGCCGGGTGGCACCAAGTTGAAGCTGTAGTCGCCACTGCTGTCTGTCTGGACAACGAACACCTCGTCATCGGCGGTGCCAAAGACACCGTCAAGACCGGCCCAGGTTGCCGTGACGTCGACAGCGGCAAGACCGGTGTCACCGCCGTCGATCGCACCGTCGCCGGCGACATCGTGGGCAATGGTGCCCGCAATGCTGCTGCGGAGCAGTGCCACGACATCGGCAGTGTCGCTGTCGGCGAGCGGGTTGCCCAGCGGGTCAGCGCCCGCCACCGATGCGGTGTTGGTGAATGAAGTATCAGCGGTCACTGTGCAGGTGTAGGTCACGGGAGCGGCACCAACCGGCAGAGCACCGATCACGTTGTCGCATGCCGGAGCCAACGGATCGCTAACCATCACGCCAGCCAGATCGGCCTGCCCGGTGTTGGTGACGATGATGGTGAACGTTGCGTCGTCACCAGCAACCACGGTCTGAATATCCGGAGTCTTCTGAATATCAAGACCCGGCACCAGAACGGTTACATCTGCGGTATCCGTATCGGTCACGTTCAACCCCACCGGGTCGGTGCCGACGACGGAAGCCGTGTTGGTGAAGTCGGCGGTGATGTCGCTGACCGTGCAGGTGTACGAGTTCGTCGCACCAGCCGCAAGGTCACCGATGGTGGCGTTGCAGGCCGGGACCGCAGCGTCTGTGACTGCGACATTGGCCAGGTCGACATCGCCGATGTTGCCGACCTCGATGGTGAACGTTGCCGCCCCACCGGTCACGATGGCTTGGCCGTCGGGTGACTTGGAGATCGAGATGGCGGGAGCGATGACATCAACGTCAGCTGTGTCACTGTCGGTCACCGGGTTGCCGAGCGGGCCGTCGCCGCTGACGCTGGCAGTGTTGGTGAAGTCTGCGGTCACAGTTGTCGAGCAGATGACGCTGCTGGATTCGCCAACGACCATGTCGCCGATGACCGCATCACACCCAGGTGCCAACGGGTCGCTCACGACCACATTGGTCAGCGGTGTTTCGCCGGCATTGGTAACCGTGATGGTGAAGTCAACGGTGTCACCCGTCCTGGCTTGCTGCAGGTCGGGGGTCTTCTGGATATCGATGGCCGGCACGAGGACAGAAACGTCTGCCGTATCCGAGTCGCTCACCGTGAGCCCGACTGGGTCGGAACCCGACACCGAAGCGATGTTGGTGAAGTCGGTGGAAACGTTGTCCAGGGTGCAGGTGTACGTGGACACCTCGCCAACCGCCATGACGCCGAGGCTGGCGTCGCAGCCAGGTGCTGCCGGGTCGGAGACCACAACACCAGCCAGGTCGACATCACCGGTGTTGGTCACGGTGATATCAAATGTTGCGGTTCCGTCGAGGACGACGGACTGTGCGTCCGGTGTCTTCTGAATGTCAATGGCAGGAGCGATGACATCGACGGCAGCATCGTCAGAATCCGAGACCGGATTGCCGAGGGCATCGATGCCGGCAACCGCAGCAATGTTGGTGAAGTCCGCGGGTACGGAGTCCAACGTGCAGATGTAGCTGGTCGAGTCGCCGATCGTCAGCGCGGCGATTGATGAGTCACAGTTCGGGGCCAGCGGATCAGTTACGACCAGGTCGGCCAGGTCCTGATCGCCGTTGTTGGTAACGGTGATCGTGAATGTTGCAGTTTCTCCTGCGTGGAGTTGCTGCACATCTGGCGTCTTTTGGATGTCGACACCCGGTGCAACCACATCGACCAACGCATCATCGGATGCGGTGACTGTGGTGCCCAGCGGTGTGTCCGCGATTACCGACGCAGTATTCGTGAAGTCGGCGGCTACCGCGGTGACCGAGCAGGTCACCGTCTCAGAAGCGCCCATCGCCAACGTGGCGAACGTTGCAGCACAGCCCGGTGCTTGCGCATCGGTAATGACAACGTTGCTCAGATCGGTGTCACCGCTGTTGGTGATCGTGACTGTGAACGAAGCGTCCTCGCCAGCCATCAAGGTCTGCAGGTCCGGGGTCTTGTCCAGCGTGATTGCCGGATCGACGAAGTCGACGTCTGCCGTATCACTGTCATTCACTGGATTGCCGAGCGGATCCTCGGCAGTCACGCCGGCGGTATTGGTGAAGTCCGCAGTCACTCCGGGCACCGTGCATTGGTAGCTCTCGGTGGCACCGACTGCCAGCGTCACATAGGTCGCATCGCAGGCCGAAGCCAGCGGGTCGGTTACGACGACGTTGCTCAACGGTGTCGCACCGGCGTTGCTGACGGTGATCGTGAAGGTCGCCGTGCCGGAGGGTCCAACGAGTTGGCTGTCAGGTGTCTTCTGGATGTCGATCGCCGGCACCAGGACTGTTACGTCTGCGGTGTCGGAGTCGCTGACCGTTCCGCCGGCCGCATGGTCGGCAACGACCGAAGCGGTATTGGTGAAGTCCGCCGCAATGCCCAGCAGCGAGCAGGTGTACGTGGTGGATTCGCCGATCGCCAGCGAGGCGAACGTTGCATCACACGACGGAGCCGCGGTGTCGGTCACGACGACGTTGGTCAAGTCGACATCGCCGGTATTGGTGACCTCAATGCTGAAGAGTGCTTCGCCATTGAGAACGACGGTCTGCAGGTCAGGTGACTTCGCAATCGAGATTGCCGGCACAACCACATCAACTGCAGCGGTGTCGGAGTCAGAGGCTGGATTGCCGACTGCGTCAGTCGCCGCGACAGCTGCAGTATTGGTGAAGTCGGCAGTGACACCACTCAACGAGCAGGTGTAGCTATCCGAGGCACCAACGGCGAGAGCGCCGATTGTGGTGTTGCAGGCAGGCGCCAAGGCGTCACTGACTACAACGTTGCTCAACGGCACGACCCCGGCGTTAGTGACGGTGATGTCGAAGCTAACGGTGCCGCCAGAAGCGACGATCTGAGTGTCAGGGCTCTTCTGGATATCGATCGCCGGGACCAGAACCTCAACGTCAGCAGTGTCGGATGCGCTAACCGTTCCGCCTGCCCCGTGGGTAGCCACAACAGACGCGGTGTTGGTGAAGCTGCTGGTGACGGCTGTCGCCGAACAGATGACTGTCGATGAGCCGCCCACCCCGAGCGCAGGAATCACGGTGTCGCAGGCTGGAGCTTGCGGATCGGTGATGGTCACGCCGGTCAGCGGAGAATCACCGCTGTTGGTCACGGTGATGGTGAAGTTGGCGTCCTCACCACTGAGGATCTGCTGGGTGGCAGGATCCTTGACGAGAGTTATTGCTGGAGCAATCACGTCGACGTTCGCCATGTCACTGTCGACAACCGGATTGCCCAACGGATCATCACCTGTCACCGCAGCGGTGTTGGTGAAGTCGGTGGAACCTGCGGTCATGGTGCACGAGTAGCTCTCCACGGCACCTGCCGCCAGCGATACGAAGATCGCATCACAGTTCGGAGCGACAACATCGGTCACAGTCACGTCGGTCAGCTCAACATCGCCCGCATTGGTGACGGCGATATCGAAGGTCACCGTGTCACCATCGAGGGCCTGTTGTACATCTGGCGTCTTGTCGATAGTTATCGCCGGAGCAACAACATCAACGTCAGCGGAGTCGCTGTCAGAAACTGAGGCGCCAAGCGGACCGGTACCGGCCACAGATGCGGTGTTGGTCATGTCGGCGGAGATACCCACCAACGTGCAGCTGTATGAGGTCGAGTCGCCGGCTGCAAGGTCACCGATTGTGTTGTCACACAACGGAGCCAAAGGATCGGACACTGCCACGTCGGTCAGATCTACGTCACCGGTGTTGGTGACGGTGATCGTGAAGGTGGCGTCGGCGCCGACCAGGATCTGCTGGCTCGCCGGGTCCTTGACGATCTCGATCGCCGGAGCGATGACATCGACGACCGCGGTGTCGGTATCGGTCATGTCCCCACCAAGTGGTGGCGTGCCGATGACCGACGCCGAGTTGGTGAAGTCGGCGGCAACGCCGGTGACGGTGCAGCTGTAAGTGACTACGGCGCCTGGTGCCATGTCGCCGATGGAGCTGTTACAAGTTGGCACCTGAGCATCGGTGACCGCAACGCCGGTCAGATTCGTCGTACCGGTGTTGGTAACCGTGATAGTGAAGGTTGCATCGGCGCCCGTCACGATCGTCTGGGTGTCAGGTGTCTTTTGGATGTCGATCCCTGGCGATACGACGACAACGTCAGCAGTGTCGCTATCGGACAACGTGCCGCCGGTTGGCCCATCGGCCACGACCGAAGCAGTGTTGGTGAAGTCAGCAGCCACACCAGAGACGGCGCAGGTATAGGCCTCCACCGCGCCCGGTAGCAGCGATGCG
>RCNF010004834.1_pt1 | contig 11158 bp, 10 predicted proteins | sample 2041311 | NCBI WGS metagenome assembly RCNF01 (sample SAMN09708228, study PRJNA481090) | Marine sediment metagenome, whole genome shotgun sequencing project. | biome: marine sediment; feature: ocean; material: sediment; isolation source: Sewage treatment plant 2 marine sediment (STP2) ... | reverse complement strand
TGGCATTACTTAACGGATCGTTTGGGCATTAGTGAGCTGTCCATTGCTCCATTACCCGATATTATCACCGCACGCGCTGCTCTTGCCACGGGTTATTGAGAAGTTACGAACATTGTATGCAGGCTACTGAAATACATAATTTATTACTGCTGTCCCGTAATCTGTTAGAGGCATGGAGTGGGATCAGTTGCATGAGACCGTATGCCGCACGGACGCGGCATACGAGCGTACATGGACGTATTTACAGCGTGTCTCAGGCAACCGGTCCCAATTCATGTCTCGGCTTAGAACTACCCTTGTCAATACCTGCTACATCAGTCTGTTTAGATAATTTCTTTTTTGTTAACGGGACAGCAGTGAGAATTTATCTTATTTTTTTTACTTAAAATGTAACAAACCATTCATCGGTTTGTTTGGACATTTTGTCGAATTTTTAATAGATTTTTCTAAAATTGGTATATCATTCGTTAACTTTAAGCGAAACGTGCTTATCGTACTTAAATGTCAGTCATGGTTCTCATGGCTGAGAAAGAAACTCCAAATCAAATTCAAAAAATTATTATTACATCTAAGCGATGTATCAATTTATTTACATACGGGATGTATATAGATGAAAATTATGATGAATATATATCATGTGAAAACGCTGTCCATTAAAGTGGCCTTATTGACGACTGCATTCGGTCTATTAGGGTGTGACCCTGGTCTACCAGAAGGCAGCTCTGGCTTTAATGCCACCGGGTTTGCAGCGCCTCTCAGTCAGGCAGAATTTAATGCTTTGCCGCCAGAAGAACAATATCAGGTCGCCAGTAAATTATACGGGACGATGTACCGCGGTATTTCAGCGGAAGATTTTTTTGATCTGAGTGCTGGTACTGAAAGCCTTTCACCAAAAAACAGTACTTTTCTTATCGATACCAGAGAAAGTTTAAAAATACCTCTTACAAATGCCAATTTGTTAGAAGTTAACAGCATCATCGAAGGCTTCGATGAAGAAGGTAACCCGAACGAGGCTGATGCTAAATATTCTTTTAATGATGATTCAGATGCAGATGAAAATCAAAGGGCCATGCAGATACCGCTTGCGCGAATTAAAGAGTATCCAGTCAGTCGTGATCTATACGTGCAGTGGATGGCGTATTTTTTAAGTAATACCATCATGTATTCTCCAGCCGTTGAAATGGAAACTACGGATACACTTGATGCGCAAAATATGTTTAGTTTTTTAAGTTCGAGAATTAAAGATAAGCAGTCTGTCAGAGAGATGATCCGTTCTAATTTGCCTTCATTAGCGAGATGGCGTGTTTCTCGCTCCTCAGAAAATCATGCACTGGAAGCTTATGAGCTTTATTTGGGATTATTCGAAACGGAAGAAGACTCGGTGAAGGTGGCATAGCTTGTAAAGATTTTTATCTAACAGATGAAGCTTCAGGTTACATAATAAGTAATAACGGTAACCAAAATACCGAACCACAACTTATTCTAGAAACATCATTTATAACCACATGCAGTGATTTATACGATGTTATAGCAGGGCATCCATTGGTAATGCCTCGTGCGGTTGAGGTGTTGGTTAACTATCTATTCTCCGGTCGTTCACGGGATGACAGGGTAGCTATTATTAACTCCATCGTTAGTAGCGGCGCTGAAACATATGAAGATATATTTACCGCAATGATTTTCTCAAAAGAGTATTTATTGAATACTGAACGCCCAAGATCATTTGAAGAAAGCTTATTACCGCTTTTAGATGCATTGAAGTGGGATCCAGCGTCAGTATCAGTAAATGACAGGGTTGGTAAAAGAATCTTTGAGAATCTGGTTACTGATTCTAATGATAGCAACAGGTTGTATCTAGGTAATAAAGGCTGGAACAGCATGACTCTAAAGATAGGACGGTTACCTGATGTTCCTATGGATGCATTAAGTTTTGCAAATTATCATAAAGGTATTCGTGAACATCTACTGATAAATGAAAGCAGTTATCAAGGAAATGATGATGGTATACCGGGCCTGATTTATAAAGGTGATGGCGGTGCCGGTGATGAAAATCTACGTGATGAAGTTGCACAGCTGAGCTTAACGGATTATGTACACTTTCTGTTTTTAAATACCCTGCAAAGAAAAGCATCAGCTGTAGAAATTGATGCGTTGATCGCTATCTATGAGGGTGATGGGCACCTCACAACAGACACAGATGGCGAGAAAATTGTTAGACCAGATTCTGGTAATAATCGTCACAATGACATCGCTGAAATAACCTTTGACTATATATCGAGATTGCCTGAGCTCTATTATTTTAAGGCAATCAATTAAAGGCGAATCTATAAGGAACAAATCATGAATAAAAGAAACTTTCTTAAAAGTATTGCAGCATTGGGTGGTTCAGCACTGCTACCATCGTCGATAAATCCATTAGCAATGTATAAAACCGCAAGTGCAGCGGTTGATTATTCAGCTGCTAACGTATTAGCGCCAACTATTATGCCGCAGGTGATCAACATCTTTTTATACGGCGGCCCCTCTGAGCTTTCGGGTAACCTGACAAATATGACCGGCATTGACGGCATTGAAGAAAATTCGCAAAATTCGTATGCTGCTGGATTTGATGGTAATATTTTACTTAATGACCTGGATGGTACGGGTGCAAATGGCTGGATAACTAAAAATGGTTTCTGGCGTGGAACAGCTCGTACAAATAACAATTTTCATTTAGATGACAATGGCGCAGGTGGACGTGCTATGCAGACTATGCTTGAAAAGGGGCAGATGTCTGTTTATCGCACCCTGTTCAAGAAACTTGATGGGACTCGTTCGCATCGTGAAAGTTTATTGCAAAGTTTCAAAGGTTCATTAGACATCGAAGGTAGTGCCGGCGTAGGAACAAAGATTGCCGCAACCTTATTTCAGCATCGTGATAAGTTCGTAGCGGGCACTAGATTGGCAGATAACACACTTATTACTGATATAGTTACCGGTACAAACATGCTCTTACCTTTTGTCTCTTTTGAAGGTGAAACGCGTGCCTATCAGCAAGATCCCGATTTTCAGATTCCATTATTGTTTAGAGGTATTACACTGGACGAGGGATTTGATAATCCTTTTTCACGCAGTGCACCGGCGAATGGCGTGAGTGAAACTGACCTCAATGACTTGGTTGGTTTGATCAGAACAGCTCAATATGACGCAAGATTTGCTGGTGCCGCTAACAGTTTCAATTTAGGAAATGAATTGAATCTCAAAATTGGTAATATTGCGACAGAAAATTCGGATGCAAGCTTGCCGGATATTCCTGCGGGTCCTGACGCTGATTCTGTCGGTCTTGTGGGCGGAGGGAAGCTTGTTTATCCTGGTAACAACCGATACAGTGACAGGATCCGTGCTGCAGTAACTTTAGCGTTGGTGAACCCTAGCTCTGTGTATATTACCGTCGGTGGTGGCCTGGGTGGTTGGGATGATCACAATAATGGTACTGATAACTACGAACGTCGGATGAATGATTTGTTTGAAGTGATGAAAGTTGCGATGTTACATATCAAATACTTTAATAGTAATACACTCAATGGTTTTCCACGAGTAACAAACGATAATATTGCAATCAATATGTTTGGTGACTTTGGTCGCAGGGTAAATCTCAATGGCAACCAGGGCTGGGACCATGGTAATAATCAAAACCTGTTTACTTTCGGTGGCGCTGATGTCAGAGCAGGTGGTGCAGTAGCTTTAGGAAAAGTAGTTGGCAGTACTGTTCGTGTTGGTGAGGCTGGTACAAACAACCAGGTGACCGAACCGGCACCGGGAAGTTATACAGCAGAACCGATGTCTGTGGCAGCAACCGTATTCTCTTACTTCGGGGTACAAAATCCAGAGATGTTAACGCGGGATGATGAGTTTAATCCACTGGGTGTTCCGAAAATTGATGAGGATAATTCAACTGGTACTGCGCCAGCTGAACCGGATTTATTTACACAAGCACCATAAACAAAATAGTAATATAAAAAACTCCGCAACATGCGGAGTTTTTTAATTGTAGGAGCATATTATTGAAGCAGAAAGGCATGGATGCCGGCGGAGGCCGATATCCACGCTCCATAAAAGTTAAGTCTAAGTTCATCATACCGGCGGATACTGCCATGAATGGCAGGTAGTAGAACAATGCATATGTCCATGGATGAACGGTACTAGAACAATGCATATGTACAGGAAGTACGGTAGTAGGGCAACGCAGGAGCAGTTGCCGAGGAGCGATTGTCGAGGAGCAATTGTCGAAGCCGGTATCCATGTTCAGTAAAGGTGAGCTTACGTTTCATAAGTACCAGACAGGCATGGATTACTGTTTTCGCCTGAGCAACGAGTAATTCCCAGCACTCTTATTACAAAATACTCTTATATAAATCACCCCATTGTGGATTGGACTCTTCAATCCTTGTGATCTACCACTCTCGGTTCCAGTTTTTTATTATTTTTTCACGGTTAAGTGCAGATATCATGGAATCATGTAGTTCGTACCAGACTAAATTATGAACACTATATTTTTTAGTACAACCTTCAACAACATTACTTTTATGTTCCCATGTGCGTTTTACAAGATTAGAAGTAACGCCAACATACAATGTGCCGTTCTTTTTGCTGGCTAATATATAGACGGCTGGCTGTTTTATATTCATCCCTAAATTCCTTATTGACCATATCTGGTCGGCTTCCATTACAATAAAATGCACTTTTCTACTCTAACAAAGATCCATCCTTTGATCCTTAAACAGTGCGTCCATGCAACACTTCTCAGGCCAGCACCAGAATAACGTGCTGGTATTGATATTAAGTATAAACTCAACGTTCGTCTTGTCGGCGAATACTGCCATGGATAGCAGGTAGTAGGGCAATGCATATGTCCATGAATGGACGGACAGATATTTGCTGCTCGGCAATAGCTCCTGCATTGCCCTAATAAGTTACATCCATGTAACGATGCAATATCTGCACTTCCACCATCCGTGGTGGTCGTACTAGGACAACGCATATGTACAGCTATTGTCGAGGAGCAGCGAAGCGGTGTGCCGAGTCGGTATCCACTGCTAGCAAAGGCGTTCATAAGTATTTCATTGTCCTGGTCTCTGTGGTCAATAGATTTTGTATTTTCCAGATCAAAACAAAAAACTCCGCAATATTGCGGAGTTTTTTATGAAAAAAATTAAGCTGTTAATGCAGCTTTAGAATGTTTTACTATAAGCAATCTGAAATATGATTGCTTTGTTGGTATCGAACTCGGAATGCTCAAATGACTGGTGCATGTATTCCAGTCGTGCACGTATATGTCCATTTATCCCAACTTCTCTACCATAGCGTATACCAGTCGTGATGCTTTTCATATCATCAAGTCGATAATCAGCACTGATGTATTCAGGGAATAAGGTTGTGGGATCAAGACCTGCAACGTTATCTACAAAAAATTGGTTCTGATAAAAGAAAGCCTTACTTTGCTGGTAAAGTCGAATTCTTGGTTCGATATAATTAGTGTTCGCTAAAGTAAAGCGGTAATTAAAATCAAACGTATGCGAGTCAACTTCCCAGTCATCTGTGTAGTATCTATAAGATCCATGAATGATGTTATTAGCTGGGTATGTTTGATGATTTAACTTGAAGGTTAAACTTGTTCTTTGTCTTGACCCGGGCCTGCCTTCATAATAACTTGAGTCATCAATAGGTAGATTGGTGGTTCTATCAACAACACTGAAAACTTTGTATGGATCGGTGTGATAACCATTTGATATACTGTAAGCAAGATTAATTTGGCCAACCGTTCTACGATTGATTATATGGGTTAGACCCAGTATGAGGTCGGTTGAATCTTTCTCACCTTCACCAGCAAGCTGATTATCACCAATTTGAGTTAGCGGCACCGGTGTGTTTCCAGCGCCAACTCGAAATATTTGATCATACGTTCCCGCTAAACCCACAGTAAAACGATAATCTTTTTTCTGAGTTTCCTTGTTGACCGTTACAGCGCCACTATATGAGCGATAGTCGTTTTCAATAGAAACAGCGGCGTTATAGTCAACAGTCCAGTTGTTATCATATGCATGTGTCCAGGTTAAACTATTGGCAAGACGAGTGTCGTCAAATTTAGCTAAAGCAGACGCATTAGGATCAGTTACTGCTGTACCGCCTCCGCCAGAAGCACCAGATGTGGTATTGGAGCCACCACTGGCTATTACCGCACCTGAAGGGGTAGAGCCAGACATGGTATCTAAAACCATCTGTATATTGACACGATCTCTACCAGTTACATCGCCGCCTACAGCGGCAACAAACTTTACTACATCAACGCGATCATCAGCTTCAGAGTAATATAGTAAGGAGCTATCAATCTCCCATGCATTCTCAATAGCTAAAGCATTACCACTTTGTTGAGATAACAACGTGCAGGTGGCCATGGTTAATTTATTCTTAATTGATTTCATTGTTTATCCTTAACCCGAATATTTCACAGGGATGCATTTGTTGGGGAGATGTCATTGTTTAGTTTGCTAAATTTATAAGTGAACTGTTCAAAATGGTCGCTTATATTTCCCCCAAAACCGCCTGGTTTTTTTCGGGTGTATTGTGTATTTTTTAAAGTGGTTTTACTTTTTAACGAAACATAAGGCTTACTAAAAAATGTAGCGTTGCTAAGGACTATATTGCTTATGTTAATTGCAGCCACAACCGCCGCCGCCAATACCATTGCCGCCTGTTGATGCTTCTTTACTGAAAAAAATGTGCTCATCACTAAAGGAGAACATTTTATCCTGAGGAAATTGCATAGCTTGCTGTGCAAGAATATCCTTTTGCCAGGGTTTAACTTCTTCACCGATGCTCATATTTTTTACCGTTGAACAGGCGGATGTGAGTAAGCAAATCAAAATTAATGAAATTTTATGCATAATGGTTCGGTCTATTTAGAGACTATATTGAATTAATTAGTTTGTTTATTTTATTTTCTATTTCATTTGAGTCGCCTTCTCTATAACCTTTGTGGGCAAATATGAGTTCACCTTTTTTGTCGATTAAATAGGAGGCAGGCATGACTTTTAAATTATATTTACTTCCAACCGAGCCTTCAGGTTCCAAAATTAGCGGGGATGTTTTGTAGAAACTTTAATGCATCAGCTTTAGACGAATCCAGATTAACCGCAACAATGGCGAACTTATTACTGTCATATCTTGATTGCATCTCATTCATCCAGGGGAATGACTTACGGCAGGGAACACACCATGATGCCCAAAAATCAAGATAGACTACCTTGCCCTTAAGGTTTTCGAGATTGATGCTTTTATTGTTACCGGGTAGTTCAAAAACTGGTGCTTTTTGCGCATAGCCGTATGAGCTGAGAAAAACAGTTAAACAAATCGAAATGTTTGTTATAAGTTTTTGATTTGTCATAGATAATAGTGCTTATTCTTTGAAGAAAAGCATAGTCTGGTTGCAAATATTAACAAGAGTATAGACAGGTAAAGTCTAAAAGGAGGAGTTTTTGCGGATTTTAATGCTATTATTTCAACAGTTTTTTTACCAAAATCCAGCACATTTTTTACCTGGTTCTGCTAAATGTAGCGTTACTTAAGAATACACATAAGACTGTTAGTCCTATAAAATACACACAGAATTTAAAGCAGATGCATTTCTTTTTTTAAGCAGAATATTTCATAAAATAGGCAGTAGTCTCTTCTATAATATGCTGTAGCCTCTTCTATGTACCAGGCAGTTACAATAATTGAGCAGAGTTTCCTTAACAAATAAAACAGGGTTTTAAAATGATAACACCGGTAATTTTATCGGGTGGCTCAGGAACACGCTTGTGGCCACTTTCCAGAACATCGCATCCAAAACAACTTCTGCCATTATTAAATCAGACATCATTATTGCAGGACACAATAAATCGTCTGGATGGCCTTAAAGATATCGACCATACCGTTGTTATTTGCAATGAAGAGTACCGTTTCATGATTGCAGAGCAGACTCATGCAACCCGTATTGGCGCGGATGCGATAATTCTGGAGCCAGTCGGTCGTAACACAGCGCCTGCTATCGCTTTAGCTGCGTTCAATGCGATGCTAACTAATGAAGATGCAGTATTACTGGTATTGCCAGCGGATCATGACATAAAAAATGTGAGTAAATTTCATAAAGCAATAGAAACTGGTTTACATCAAGCGTTAAACAATCACTTTGTTACATTTGGTATAGTTCCAGACAGACCTGAAACAGGATACGGTTATATTAAGTCGGTAGAAACAGTAGCAGTCAATGAAGTTGCTGCAATTGAAAAATTCGTTGAAAAACCAGATCTGGATGCCGCCAAAAAATATCTTAACGAAGGCGGTTACTACTGGAATAGCGGTATGTTTATGTTTAAAGCATCTGAATATTTAAACGCGCTACAGGAATTTTCACCTGAAATATACAACGCCAGTCAAAATGCAATTAATAACGCAGTGAGAGATATGGATTTTATTCGTATCGGTGCTGAGGAATTTAAAAAGTGTCCGAGCGACTCAATTGATTATGCGGTCATGGAAAAGGTCAAAAACGCTGTCGTCATACCAGTCGATATTGGCTGGAGTGATGTTGGCTCATGGTCAGCTTTACACGAAATTGGTGAATTAGATGAAAATAATAATGTTTTTATCGGTGACACCAAATGTGTATCAACAACAAATTGTTATGTGCGAGCAGAAAACAAATTAGTGACAACCCTGGGTATTGAAGATTTGATTGTTGTTGATACCGATGACGCCTTACTGGTTGCCAGTAAAAATCATGTGCAGGACATAAAAATAATTGTTGATTCTTTGACCCGTGAAAAAAGAGAAGAAGTTGTGGTGCATAAACGAGTATGCCGTCCCTGGGGCTGTTATCAGGGCATCGATAATTCAGATCGATTCCAGGTAAAAAGAATAACAGTAAATCCGGGGGCAACACTGTCTTTACAATTGCATCATCATCGTGCTGAACACTGGGTTATTGTTAACGGCACGGCAAAAGTAACAAAAGGCGAAGACATCTTTGTACTATCTGAAAACGAATCAACCTATATACCATTAGGCACAAAACATCGGCTTGAAAATATAGGGAAAATCCCCCTGGAATTGATAGAAGTGCAAACTGGTAGTTATCTTGGCGAAGACGATATTGTACGTTTTGATGATATATACGGAAGAGAAGGTAAAACAACATGAAAGGACCAGGTATGAAAGCATTAATAACAGGTGGTGCTGGTTTTATCGGTTCGCATATTGTTGATCGTTTATTGAAAGATGGCCATGAAGTGATTGTTCTGGATGATTTTTCAACAGGCCACCGCAGCAACTTAACCGATAATGAAAAACTGACCATTATAGAAGGTGATATAAGCAACCAGGATACGGTTAAAGAATGCATGCAAGGAATTGACTGGGTATTTCATAAAGCGGCCGTCGCATCAGTGCCAAAGACGGTGAATGATCCGGTTGGTAGCAGTGCAGTAAACTATCAGGGCACATTGCACTTATTAGAAGCCGCAACAAACAACAATGTAAAACGTTTTGTATTCGCATCAAGCGCGGCACTGTATGGTGATGAACCAACACTGCCAAAAGTAGAAACCATGTGCCCGGTCACTTTATCGCCTTATGCAGTTGATAAACTAGCCTCAGAATTTGCCTGTGGCATGTACACAAAACTATACGGATTAGAAACCGTCTGTTTAAGATATTTTAACGTTTATGGACCAAAACAGGATCCTTCCTCACCTTATTCCGGTGTTATTTCCATTTTTACAGATAAACTTAAAAATAAACAAACCCCCTCCATATTTGGCGATGGTCAGCAAACAAGAGATTTCGTATTTGTAAGTGACGTTGTTGAAGCCAATATGAAAGCGATAACAACAAAACAGGGTACCGGGCAATATTATAATATTGCAACAGGCAAAAAAATCACCCTAAACCAGTTATTAGAAACATTGTGTGAGATCTATAATATAGATTTTAATGTGAACTATGGTGATGTAAGAAAAGGTGATATTAAAGAGTCTTACGCCGTTATAGAAAAAGCAAATTCAATATTGAAGTGGACTCCATCGGTTGAATTAAGTCAGGGATTAAAAATCCTTTGCGAAAGTTTATAGAGTTTTAACTAATAGAAAAACACAAACATTTATTCACCACAGAGGCACAGAGGCACAAAGGCACAGAGGGCACAGAGGGCACAGAGGGCACAGAGTAAACCTTTTAATTTTAAACAACCATCAGCATTAAGACTTGCTGCTTTTGTTTTAAAAATAAAATATAAATCAAAGCCTTGTATTAACTACTTAATATATTACTTTAGAAATATATCTTCGCTTTTAAAACTAAAAAAACTTTTCTCTGTGCTCTTCGTGCCTCTGTGGTGAAAAAATGTTTGTAGTTTTTAATAATAAAAAGGCTTCCTCTGTGTGCTCTGTGCGACGTGCATGGATGCACTAATGTCGCGGCCATATAGATGTGAAAGAGTGACCTCTGTGGTGAAAAAATGTTTGTAGTTTTAAAAATAAATAAAAAAATAGCGTATTGGAACAATAATTATGAAACAACAATTAATAAATAAATTAGCAGACAAATCTGCAATTATCGGTATCGTGGGCCTGGGTTATGTCGGTATTCCTCTGGCATTACGTTATGCCGAAGCCGGTTATAAAGTTGTCGGTTTTGACATTGATCCTGAAAAAGTTGAAAAAATATCTTCAGGTAAAACCTATATTAAGCACATTCCTGACGAAGACATTCAATCTGCTATAGACAGGGGGTTCGAAGCCACTATTGATTTCACTCGTGCGACGGCTGCCGATACATTAATCCTGTGTGTACCAACGCCACTCGATTTGCACCGCGAGCCAGATCTTAGCTACGTATTAGATACAATGGACAGCCTTCTTCCGTATTTGCGAGCCGGCCATGTGGTTTCACTAGAAAGTACAACCTACCCGGGGACAACGGATGAAGAATTAAAACCACGCATTGAAAGCACTGGTTTGAGCGTTGGTGACGATGTATTCCTGGTTTATTCGCCAGAACGAGAAGATCCCGGCAATAAAAATTTCAATACACAAACCATTCCCAAAGTTTGTGGCGGTGATACCGAAGCCTGTCAGCAAGT
>RCNF010001891.1_pt1 | contig 11158 bp, 10 predicted proteins | sample 2041311 | NCBI WGS metagenome assembly RCNF01 (sample SAMN09708228, study PRJNA481090) | Marine sediment metagenome, whole genome shotgun sequencing project. | biome: marine sediment; feature: ocean; material: sediment; isolation source: Sewage treatment plant 2 marine sediment (STP2) ... | reverse complement strand
ATTAATTCATGAATTAATAGCGTCGCCTTATTTATTAGTGATTGTTGTTAAATAAGGACAACGGAGAATTATTGTGTCAATTGTTGAACTACTGGCGTTCCGCAGCAATCAGGCTGCGAGTTTAATACCGGGTGAAAAAGCGAAAATTAAACATACCGGTCAGATAGTCAATTTGAAACGAGTGAGTGAACACGGTGTTTCAGTTGTATCGTTTTCTGGTGGTGATTATTTTATTTCCAATATGTTTCTGGAGCCAGTAATCGCTTCTAACTAAGGGGTTAAGCTTTGTGTTATTCAGCGTTGTCTATCATGTGGTCACCTGAATCACAATGATAACTTCATCATCACATTCGCGTGACGCTTTTACATTATGACCATTAATGCGGCACCAGGCCGGGATGTCACTGAGTGCGCCAGGGTCGGTGCACGTTACCTCAAGAATATCACCTGCCTGTAACTCTGCGATTTTATTCTGCGTTTTAATCACCGGCATCGGGCATAAAGAATTGCGCGCGTCTAAAGTATAGTGGCTCATGGATTAATGATTTTGGATGTTATAGAGAAAAAGAAATTCTAGTCCACAGATGCACGCAGATTAACGCGGATGAAAAATATTTTTGTTTTTAAAAATCTGTGTTCATCTGCGTGCATCTGTGGACTTAAGTTTTATTGGTTTGTTTCTAAATATACCATTCCTGTTTTATCTCGGAAGAAGGCATCGGTGGAATATCAAACAGTTGCTCTTCGCCATTCTTTCGCGTGATTTTAACAGTTACGCTTTCAGCATCACGCCCCTGACTAAAGCGTGCGGCTATACGGGCGGCATGGTGAAAATCTTCATCACTTAGCTCACCATCAACCAATGTCAGCGGGCCGTTATGACTTTTGATTTCAATCGTCGAAAATTGTTTTTTGTAGCCTTGTAAAAATTTATTTTCACCATCTTCGCGGCTAACGATTAATTTGTAATGCGGTTGTGGACGCAAATGTCGACCAACCTTTAGCAGCATAATGTCATCAAGTTCGTAGTCTTTTTTATTTCTTGCCTGCCATAAATCAACCAGTTTGTCGGAATAGTTTTTGTCGGTAAGAAAACAGCAGCCTCCAGCCGGTGTTGCATAATCTTCAAAACCAAATTCTGCAGCTAATGCCATTTGTGGTTTGCGGTTGCGTCCGCTGAAATCTTTTAGCTGGTCACGATTTACCCAGCCTTCACGTTCCGGTAAAGTGGTAGCAAGATTTTTGGCGCAAAGTGGTCTAAGCAGGCGCTCATCTGCGCCTGATTCACGAACCACTACGGGAAGCAGGTCTTTGCGTTGAGACATAGGGCGCTGACCCATGACTTCACCGGTAATAATAAAATCAAAACCGTTTTCATCCATCCATTGTTTGGCTTTTCTCACCATGAAGATTTTGCAATCCAGGCAGGGGTTCATGTTTGCGCCATAACCATGTTTAGGGTTGATTAATACATCTTTGTATTCTTCAATAATATCAACAATATGTAATTTTATACCGAGCTGCTCTGCGCTCCATAAGGCGTTATTACGTTTGGCTTTGGCTTTGTCTTTTTTGCGTATAGCGTGGGTATGTCCTTCCACGCAGAAACCGGTGTAAAAGTTAATGCCTTCAACATGGATGCCCTGTTCAAGCATAAGTCTGGCAGCAAGCAGTGAGTCCAGGCCGCCGGATATAAGGGCAACCGCTTTTTTTTGAGTGGGCATAGTTTTTGAAGGTTTTTATTGAGCTGAAGGTGGAGTATATCAATTGTTCAGTTGTATATACACGTAAAAAAAGCAAGTTAAAAATCTGCCCGCTGTTTAGCTTTTGTGCTGCGTTTAAATCAAAACGTAGAGTTTGCATAAAAATCGGTTTATATGAAAAGAACCATGTCATTAGGCATGGTTTGTTCGATTGCTTAATAAGTTGCGGGCAGTTCGGTGGGGTTAAATAAAATACCGCGCCAGATTGATGGCCAATATTTTTTGGTCGTAATTATAAAAATCAATATTCGAGTTATTTCTGGTGTATGAGATATGGGTATTTAGTATCCAGCCCTGCAAGAAGCCGCCGCGAAAGTCATAGTTGTAACCTAATACATAGCGGCTTTCGATTTCATCTCTTATGTCACCGACACATGGCTTAGGAGTGCATGTTAAGGTGTCAGCGGCATCATACATATACTGCTCAAAACTAAGATTGAGGTATACATTACTTGATTCAGCGAACGTCATAAAACCACCGAAATAAATTTCTGTACTTTCATAGCCAAACTGATCGTCGCCAGCAGCCTGGTCGGCAAGTCTGAAGCCAGCCTCAAGGCCATTATTGACGCCACCTAATAATGTTGTATAAGCAACGCCAGCCAATATGCTACTACCATCACGACCTTCATCTTCCGGTCGTGTAAAATTATTATCAGTGTAGGATAGCTCAAGGGATATACCGCGATAACTGCCCAGATCAAACGTCAGTAATGGGTTTAATGAGATAAATGTGCCCAGTGTTGAGCTGCCAAAAAAGGTCTGGTCAATCTGTAAATTGATTGCGCCACCCCAGCGTCCAGTTGAGATAAAGGCAGGACCGGTACTGGCGCTAATTATGTTCAGGCTAAAATCATTATTACGTGTGTAATTATTTCCAGTCCAGGAAATCTGGCTTTGCCATTCGAAATTTGTCACTGCGCCGTCGGTGTTGAACGGCTGCTTATCTTTATATCGGTGTGATGCGCTTAAAAATGTATCAACACCAGGGGAGGCGGTATCCTGGCCATCGGCGATGAAGTCTGTGCCTCTTAATGGCGCAAAATTAATATTTGAGTTATACAGTATTCCTGCTTTTGTGTAGAATGAAAAGCTGTGTTCAGACTTAGGGTTTAGCTCGTCGCCACTTAGCTGACCAATATAAGCCAGAATGGCGAGTCGTACTTTTTCTGGTGTTTTCGGGTCGTCAAGTACCTTCTGGAGTTCACCTAAGGCTTCATCATATCGGCTTGCGCGATGATAAGTAACGGCGAGCTCAAGTCTGGCGCGATTAAGTGAAGGGCGACGGCTTAGTATATATTCAAATTTTTCAATGGCATTAAAAACTTTTCCGCTATCACGTTCTTCCATAGCGCGGTCAAAGATATCTTGTGCGCCGTCATCGGAGAGTTCGTCATTTGTTGCTATCGGATCTGCATGAACTGGATTGAAAAATACAAACACCAGCAGACAGGAAAGTGTTAGATAGTGATGTTTAGCCATTATTGAATTCATAAAAACTAAGTGGTGCAGGATGTTTACAGGTTGAGTATTATAGCCGGCAATGGCTAAAGAATAGCTTTATTTGCTTTTTGTCACACTTTTGTTGATAAACGGCCAGATCTGGTCAGCCAAGTCAAATCAAATTGCATTAGTTTATTGGGCTACCAGGAATTCAAAAGCAAAACCTGAGTTTTTCCCGCGAAGAACGCATAAGGCGCAAATAAAACAAATAAGTTAACTGCAGGACTGCGTAATATGTACCGTGATGTATGCATTACCCTGCTACTGTGCCTCCTTCGCGGCTAAAGTTGTTGTTTAATAAAATAATGTGCATGGAGACAGAAAATATATTTTGATACAAAGTTTGGCAGTTCCAGATAGTTAACTGTTTCAAGCTGAATTAATGAGAATGTACCTTGTCACAACAACATGCTTGTTGAACATATTATCCTGGCTCTGGTTTTAATACTTGGGCTTTCATTGATCGCACAACCTGTTGCTAAGTGGTTGTCTATGCCGCTCGCCAGCATTCTGGTATTGCTTGGTTATTTAACGTCAGAGCTTGTGGTTTATGCTGGTATTGATACTGGCATTCGTGCGGATAATTTCCAGTCTATTATTTTTTACGTTTTTATTCCGGTACTTGTTTTTGAATCTGCATACAATATTGATAAACAACAATTAAAAGATAACCTGCTTGTTGTTTTATTTCTCGCCGTCATTGCTATGTTATTAACCTGTCTTATTGCTGCGGTATTGCTGTTTTATGGTATTGCTCATGAGACAGGGTTTCCCTGGTTAGCGGCATTGATTACCGGAGCGATTTTAGCGGCAACAGACCCGGTTGCGGTGGTTGATAAATTACGAGAGATGAAAGCGCCGAAGCGAATTAGTGTCTTGCTTGAGGGTGAAAGCCTGTTCAACGATGCGTCTGCTATTGTGCTATTTGGTTTGTTTTTGTCGATGGCGACGGCAGCAGATTCAGTTGCATCAATAAATACGAGTCATTTATTGCTGGATGTGGCAGTAAGTTTTCTATTGGTATTTTTTGGTGGTGCCTTAACAGGTATGTTTGTAGGCCTGTTGTTTGGCCTTTTGCAAAAGAGAGTTAAACAGCCTGTGTTGACCGGGGTGATGAGCCTGGTTGTGGCATATGGTTCCTATATATTGGCAGAATTCTTTATGGTCTCAGGGATAATGTCTACATTGCTTGCGGCACTAAGTTTTTCAATGTTAAGTGAGAGCGAAGATAAATTACCAGATGGGCAAAAAACCGATATTCAGATGGGTATTACAGGGAATAAGTATTTATGGAACATGTTGTCACACGTGGCGAATGTTAGCGTGTTCCTGATTGTAGGTGCGGTAATAACTCTGGAAATGTTTGACCAGCGCTGGTTGGCAATGCTGATTGCCATCGTCTCTTTGTTGATTGCCAGGGCGATTAGCATTTATGGTGTATTGTTGTTCTTTGCTTTTTTCAAAAAATTAAAAGTGCCGTTTTTATCGCAAACAGTTATGGTGTGGGGTGGCTTGCGTGGTGCGGTAACGTTAGCATTGGCGCTGTCATTACCAACAAGCCTTGATTACTGGTGGACAATACAGTCGATCGCTTTTGGTGTAGTGATGTTTTCTTTGTTTGTGCAGGCACCAACAATGTCGTTACTGGCCAGGAAGTTATTAGCAAAAGAGAGGGTTTAATTAGTAAGCGGTTCTTTGGTTATATTGTTACTGTATCTATTTAGCGTGTTTAGAATAAAGGGCGTAGGCTATTGATTTTATAACAGCGCGTGAATATATCTGACCTCTATGAATGGAGGAAAACAGGATTGTAGGAACAATCCTTGCCATGTAAACTCTGCGGCAACGTCCTGTTGCGGAAGGCTGATAAATCAACAGCCTGTATCCTGCGTAATAGTGCCCTGAGTAGTCAGGTTTAATTATCTATCAGAAATGCTGTGGCTTTATTGCACTGAATAAATCATTAGTAAAACAAAACCAACAAGAACAGCAGCCAATAATAATAAAGTACCCCAGTGCTTTTCTTCTGCATTTTTACTTTTTTCCATGGTAGCTTTTATGCCGGGAAAAAACATAAAGAGTACAAATAAGCCCAGTGCGCCAGCCAGTAATTGTTGCCAAAGTTCCATGTTAATGCTCCCGCGCTTTAATTTTCAAATCAATTTCCGAATCAATCTTGGTAAATATAATGTTTTTCGATGGGCTCAATAATTTTCCACACGCATTTCATGCCTTTAGGGAAAAAAACCATATCGCCTTCCTGTATGGTTACAGGTTCCTCGTTTTCAGGTGAAATGATGGCTTTGCCTTCAATGATGTAGCAGGTTTCTTTTTTATCATAAGTCCAGTCGAATTCAGAGACGCCTTTTTCCCAGGTAGGCCAGTCATCAACATATAATACATCGAGTTTTGCAGGAGTGACGTGATGTTCAATAGTGATAGAGCTCATAATTTAAAGTTAAAACAGAGTTTAAGTATCCATATTATAACGTGAAATGAGCTTGACGATGTATAATGTCTGTCCGTTAGAATATTCAGAGGCTCCATGGGAAGTAAGTATTTTGAGTGTATCGATAATATTTGATGTAGATCTAGAACAATTTGACGACAGGGTGCTGGAAGCTTCACATGAAGTACCGGTATTAATAGATCTGTGGGCACGATGGTGTTCGCCCTGCCTGGTTATTGCGCCTTTACTAAAGCAGCTAGTAGAAGAACATGAAGGCAGGTTAAAACTGGCAAAAATTGAAGTGGATGAAGGAGAAAACATGAAGTTGGCAGGCCGTTATAAGGTCAGAGGGTTTCCGACCATCATTTTGTTTGTAAAGGGTGAAGAAGTTGCGCGCTTCAGCGGTGCGAAGCCCTTATCTTTTTTACGTGATTTTGTTGATGAAAATATAAATAAGTAGAGATTTCTTTCGCTATGGAGGGTTAAGAGTAATAAAGAAATTATTTATAAAAAATAAAATTTAGCTATGACATCAAATAAAAATAAACAAGTAGAATTAGCGGCAAGTTTTATAATATCTCTCCTCTTTTTTAGTCAGAATATTCTGGCAAACGACCTGTATTTCAATGAAGTTAGTGAGGAATATGGATTATCAATCGAGCATCATATTGATCTGCCGTTTACCACTGCCAGTTCTGAACCACGGGTAGTCAGTGGTGGGGTGGCATCAGGCGATTTAGATGGAGATCAGTTTATCGATTTACTGATGGTTCGCGGCACTGCGGCAAGCCCTGTTATCTTGCACAATCAGGGCAATGGCAAATTCAGCAAACGACCACTCTATAAGAAATCAGATTACCCTCAGGATATTCCCTCCGGCCCAATGATGGCAGATATTGATGGTGATGGTGACCTGGATATTTTACTTGGCGGCGTGGATGGCACGCCGGTACGTGTATTTCAAAATAACGGCCAGTTAGAATTTGCTGAAATTAGCGAACAAACCGGCCTGATTATTCCCGGCGGGATAAATCATTCATCCCTGTCTTTAGGTGATTATGACCGTGATGGTGACCTGGATTTATTTATTGGTCACTGGGAAATGATTCATCCGGTACCTAACTATTTTCTCTGGCAGAACAATGGGCAAGGGCAGTTTACAGATGTCAGTCAGCAGGCAGGTTTAACATCTTTTGAAAAACTGTTGCGTTACACCTTTGTTAGCAGTTTTACCGATATAAATAATGATCACTGGCCGGACTTATTACTTGCCAATGATTTTGGCCATTCACAGGTTTTTATTAACCAAAAAAACGGCAAGTTTAAAAATATAACTACAAATATTATTAGCGATGAAAACGGCATGGGTGCGGTGGCGGCTGATTTTGATAATGATGGTGATATGGACTGGTTTGTTGCCAGCATTAATGACCCCAATAAAGTGCCTGAAGGTCATTGGGGGATATCAGGGAACCGCTTTTATAAAAATGATGGTCAGGGAAAATTCAGTGATGCAACCGATTTTGCAGGTGTACGAAAAGGTGGTTGGGGCTGGGCCGCCTGTGCCGCTGATTTTAATAACGATGGTTGGCTAGATCTTTTTCAGGTGAATGGCATGGGAATCAAGGGCATAAAATATTATGAAAGTGCTGCAGAATATTTTAATGATGCGTCTGTTTTGTTCATAAATAATGGGCTGGGGAAATTTTCCGAGCAGGCAAAACAACGGGGCATAAACGATCGATTGTTCGGACGGGGTGTCGTCTGTTTTGATGCCGACCGAGATGGCGATATTGATATCTTTGTCACTAATAACAACGGTCGCTCTTTGTTTTATCGCAATGACCTGTCCGCTAAAAACTATCTAAGTATTTCGCTGACTGGAACAGGTAAAAACACACAGGCCATAGGTGCGCGTATTGAGCTTGAGCAGGCAGGTATAAAACAATTTCGAGAAATACAGGCGAACAGTCATTATCTTTCTAATGATCCGGCGGAAGTGCATTTTGGTTTATCTGCAATGAACCCTGTCAATCAACTGATCGTTTACTGGCCGGATGGTGATGTTTCATCCTATAAAGAAGTAAAAACAAATCAACGACTGGTGCTGAAGCATCCGAAATTATTGTAATGATTTTCGTAACTACTCAGCGTAATTTTTATGGGGGGTACAGGTTATTGATTTATAAGGACGCGTGAATACGACCCACATGGATGTGGGAAGTGCAGATATTGCAAGGAGCAAATATCTGCCGTCCATGTAAGCTCTCGACAATTGCTCCTGCATTGTTCTACCTACGCCCATCCCTGGACTAGTACATGCAACCTCCTGTTGCAGAAGCCTTATAAATCAATAACCTGTATCCTTAATTCAAAACACGCTGAATAGATGCTTATTTTCAGTGGTAAGAAGACTGCATGCGGTTATTTTTTATCCAGCATCATCAGCCCTTTTCTTTTCAGCCATTGCTCATCAGGAAGCCAGGGTTGTAAACAGCTAGCAGATTTTATACAGGGATCCGTCAGCGATTGTAAAAAAGCCACAAGTGCATCAAGCTGTTGATTATCGAGTGTAACTTTCAGTTTCTTTAATGTTTGCGGTTTTTGTTTAAGCTGCTGTAAAGCATATCCAGTATTGGTCATTACATTTTTGTTGGGAATATTAGCCGGTAGTTTTTTTATTAACAATTCATTTAAAATAGTTTCAGGTGAATTGTGATGTTTGATAATATCTTTTAGATTTTCATAAGCCCCATCGTGGCCGTAGGGTTGGGTCAGTTCCACATTTAATAATGCAGGCGTTCTAAAGGCATATTTATCCTGCTGTTTTCCAGTTACCAGATAGCGACCAAAATCATCATCACCATATCGACCGACATTTTTTCCTTTGCCAATTTGCGGTATGGCTAGTACATGAAACTCTTCGTCACTAAAATGCTCCCCGCTATGACATTGATAACAACCCGCACCATTATTTTCAATATCGGAAAAAAATAAAACGGCACCCTGTTTTTGTTTTTCTGTGAGGCTATCATTATTGCCTGCTAAATAATCGGACCAGGGAGATTCTGTAAAAATCTGTGATTTTTGATAATGAGAAAGCGCCTTACTAATATCGGTGTATGTTATAGCTTGCCAGGATTTGTTAAATGTCTTTTCAAAAAAGTCGCGCCAGAATTCATCTGGTGATCGGGTAAATCGGGCGTTTTTTGTGAACAAACGAGTAACCAGTGTTTGATGAATTTTATATTGTTCATCATGGGGCTGGTTGATGTAATTGCGCATTTCGTCCTTGGCGCCTACAGGAAACAGTGCCTGTGCTGCAACGATATCTGAACCTGTATTCGGGGCGGTAAAACCATAGCCTGATTCAGGCGTGGACACTGAGTCGTCATCTAATTTTTCGACTCGACCATCCCAGAACATTCGGCTTGTATACAAACCAATATTAAAAGTGGTTGGGCTGTTACGCGACACATTATGATGATCGTTAATATCAAGATAGCCATTACCGTCAGGCAGGTCGGGACGGAGTTTTCGTTCTGATCCCAGGGTATCCGGGTCTTTTGGCATAACACCAATGGATAAGGCAAGCTGATCTCCGCCAGCCAGTAACGGGTGGTGACAGCTGGCACAGGCAACGTCATTTTCTAAACTTAATGCTTTAGTGAAAAATAAAGCCTTGCCTAAGCTGAATAATGACGATGTTGTATCAGGAGCTGGGTGTTTGGTATAGGTGATATTATTTTTCGCCAGAATAATTCTTAGTTGCTGTTCGCTTATCTGTTGCGAGTGCGATATAGAGGATATTGATACGAGAAAAATAAAATAAACATAATTAACATTAAGCGGCATAAATAAACTCCCGTTATTATATATAGATATTATTTCACTGCTGTCCCGTTAACCGTTAGAGGCATGGAGTGGGATCTGCTGCCTGAGACCGTATGCCTCATGGATGCGGCATCCGAGCGTACATGGACGTATTTACAGCGTGTCTCAGGCAACGGGTACCAATTCATGTCTCGGATTAGAGCTACCCTTGTCAAAGCCTGCTACATCAGCCTGCTTAAATAATTTCTTTTTGTTAGCGGGGCAGCAGTGATATTATTTTATGTATTGTGACACTATTTGTTGGCTTTGAATATTGTTTGTCTCGACGTGCATAGAGCGCATATGTCCATGGATGGACGGTAGTAGGGCAATGCAGGAGCAGCGAAGCGGTGTGCCGAGCAACGATCTTCACGGCTAATTTTTTACGATCCTTTTTTTTCTCTGTGTATCAGTGGTTTTAATCATTCTATTTGCTAATTTTAAAGATTTTTATTGTTTTGATGTAATCATCGAGAAAATTGTTATTTTTCTGGTTGCCATAATGCAGTGTTCGATAAGCTTTAAATATAAAGGCCATATCATTTTTAGTGTTTGTTGAAAGTATGCGCTCGCTATAAATGCGATTTTCGAAATCGACTGGCCCCTCATTCAATTGACGTTGCAGGCCCTGACGTTTTAATTTTAAGCAGAACAGGTTGTAATGATGCTGTATGATATCTTGTTCAACTGTTTTGTGTGTTAATAAAAACCAGCTAAGAATTGCACCGGTAATTGTTAAGCAAATAACTAACAACATAATGAGATTTGAAGAGGTTATATCTTCTAAGCCAAGTGATTTTAATAATTCATTTTGTTTTTTCTGATTAAAGCCAATAACCCACTGGTTCCAGTTGTTTTGAAAGCTGTCGTATAGAAAGGCGGCGTTTTTAAAAAGCGCGTTATTTGATACCAGTAATAAAGGCAGTCTGCTGTTTTCGAGTCCCGCATGTAATATACCCTGTTCCACTCGGTCGGGTGAAACAGCTGCTGTCGGGTCAACTCGCTGCCAGTTATTGTTGAGCCAGACCTCGGACCAGGCATGCGCATCGGACTGGCGTACAATCATGTAATCATCCAGGGGATTCATTTTTCCTCCCTGGTAGCCGATAACCACGCGAGCAGGAATGCCCGCTGCGCGCATCATGTAGGTGAAAGCGCTGGCATAGTGTTCACAAAAACCGCGTCGGCTGCTAAATAAAAAATCATCCATGGCATTTTCGCCCAGTAAATCAGGGTTCAAGGTATAAATGAACTCGTTATTACGAAAATAGGCGAGCACGGTGTTTACATATTGCTCTGTGTCGAATCTCGATAACTGAAATAAATCCCTGGCAAGCTTTACAGTTTGTTGGTTTCTATTAACCGGAAGTAAGTGGTTTTTATAATCTTCCTGTGCGAATAAAGCCTGATTGCTGGCGTTAGTATCTGAGGTAACGTGGTAACTCACAATATTGGTTATTTTACTTCGAGTAATCAGCATCGCTTCTCGATTGATCTTATCCGGTTGTTCGTTTCCCGAGCTGATATATGATTCAGGGTATTCAAGGCTTAGCAACCAGTTTAAATTTGT
>RCNF010001888.1_pt1 | contig 11161 bp, 7 predicted proteins | sample 2041311 | NCBI WGS metagenome assembly RCNF01 (sample SAMN09708228, study PRJNA481090) | Marine sediment metagenome, whole genome shotgun sequencing project. | biome: marine sediment; feature: ocean; material: sediment; isolation source: Sewage treatment plant 2 marine sediment (STP2) ... | reverse complement strand
CTGGGCTTCCTTCGACTCGCTTTGCTTGCTCAGGATAAACTTCTCGCCCTCCGACATACAAATCAAAAAGCCGCGCAATGGCGGCTTTTTTGCTTTGTGGGCCCAGCTGGGCTCGAACCGGGCCGAGGGGATAATAAATGATCCAGTGGATCATTTCCCCGAGGCGCCAGACTGCCGCGAAGGCTTGAGTGCGACCCCCTGATTATGAGTTTTCAATTGAGATTTCCGTATGTTTACACAGATTTGTATCCCTTTGTACCAGTATCAGTTAAAGTACATTAAATGTAAAATATTACACTGATTTACATGAATTTGTAGAAATACTGGCACCTTCTTCTTCTGCACTAGAATGCTCGACACTCCTAGAGTGTCGGCACTGGGCTTCCTCCTTCGTCCCGAGTGCTCGGGACTACGGCGGACTGGCTTCTCTCCTTGCGAAAAAGCTCGACAGGCAAAATTTTCTTTAATAATACCTAGTATGAATAATTATTTATGGGGTAAGGCATCCTCTTCTACAAACCCATAAGTATATGAAAGAAAAATATCATTTCCGCCTGCTCCCTCATTAAGGTCCTGTGGATTAGCTGATATATAATTCTGATTCACTGTATACCATGTAAAAGAATCTGATGTACCGAAAGTATAGGCTGAATTAACTTTAAGACCGGTGACAAGTTTATCTGTATAACTATTTCTTCTTCTGAATGCCAGATAGATGTCATCACTACCAGATACCCCCCTGTTTAAATCGTGATTAATTACTTCAAAACCTGCGGGAAGATTTTCCAGTCTCTCACCATCCGAAGTATTTATTGTAGCAACTTCTGCAATTGGATTTATAGTATCGTTTTCAAGCCCTGGTAAATAATAGATCCAAATATATGGAGTATCTCCTCCACAGCCTGCGTTAAGATCATAGGGTAATTTATAATAGTCACGGTCATTTTCTCTATAAGGGTTTGCAAGACCTTCGCCCTCAAGTATTTTCAGGTCAAGAATACAAACCCTTGGTGAAGGCAGAACAGAGATTTGCCGATCTGTTGCCCATGTAGCATAAGCAGCCTCAAGTTCAACTTTCCTGGAATCATTATCGCAGAAATTCCAGATATGGATTAATCCTTGCTGAGTATAATTGCAAAATATCATATTATCTGCAATGCTTCCAATCCATGAATTATAGTCGTTTGAGCTTATAATATGCTGACCTAATTCGCTGGAGCCACCGTAAACTTCAAGATGTTTTTCCATGCTGGCAGTAAACTTTTCATAATCTGATTCAGTTATTACATTTGTATTTAGTGAACCAGAGCCTAAGCCCTTGGAGAAGCTTGCTTCTGCATATACACCTATACTTACATTTTCCTTTAAATCCCTTGTTCGTGCCGAGATACTGTAATCCAGTCGTCCACCAACTACAAGTCCGGTTAAACAATGGGTCCCATAAATGCGAAAAATTTCTTCCGGGGAGATGGAGGAATCATTTATCTTATTTTTTGCCTGTTCAGTAAGGTATGGTTTCAAATCATCAGCAGTCCAGTCGGTGGGCAACCGTAACTGGTATTTATTAATCATGCTATGGTATGTTGCAAATGAATACGAATCATAGCTGTATCGACTCTCACTGAAGTTTGTCTTTACCGACCCGCTGAAGAACATATAATTTCCCGATAATCCCGCTGAAACGCTTAAGGAAGTTAAATATTCTGAGATGGAAGTCCCCGAAGTTGTGTTAAATGAACTGTGTTCCAGATTCTTCATGTCAATTAATCCGGCATCATTCATGGATTTTACCTCAAGTATCGGAGCCTTAACTTTAGAAACATCTGCAAATGTTTCGAATATATCATATCCTGATCCAAGATTTTCTATACCATTGATCGATTGAGGGTTCGCTATAGGTTCATAAGGCCCTGGTATTACGCTTGATTCTTTGCTACATCCGCCAAAAACACTAAGGAGGATTAAAAGAGATAAGAACCCATAAAAAATTGACCCCAAGGGACGATTACTTAATTTAAAAATTTTAATAGTAAAATAATTCATGATTATCAGATTAGTTTTAATAAACTTATACTTAAGCCCATTAAAAAAATAGAGAGCGATTTTATTTATAATAGAAATGAGTTTATTTCAGATAAAGCCCTAATACTAAACTAGTAGTAATATAATCATTAATACTATATCCGACAATAAATACTAAGGTTAATAACAAATTTAATCCGAATAGACGCCGGCCTAGCGTCTATTCGGGGTAAATACAAAAAATCAATTTGGTCCACAATCCAATAATATTCCTTCAATTATTCGCGGGTTTAAATCGGCCGTTACAATAAAATCAAGGAGAATCGATCCGGAATTTTCATGGCAGACAAGATATTACGATTGGATTATCCGAAACAAAAAGGGTTATCTAAGGATCAAAAAATATATCAGAGAGAACCCGAAGAATTATAAGGGATAAATGTCTCGCGCTCCGACATACAAAGCAAAAAGCCGCGCAATGGCGGCTTTTTTGCTTTGTGGGCCCTGCAGGGCTTGAGTGCGACCCCCTGATTAATTACTTGTTCAGTAGGGCTTTAATAAACTCATCCTCTTTTAATATGCCATAAAAGCCAGCCTTAACAGATTTCTCGTTATATTCAATGACACCATCAGGCTCTTCTCCCGGATGATAAATAATAAAGGGTACCGGATCATGAGTATGTGTTCTCAAGGTGCAGGGTGTAGGATGATCAGGAGTAATTGCTATTGCGACCTTCTCATCCATCTTTTGAGTCTCCTCCATGATGTATTTTACTACCCTTTGATCAAGATATTCTATCGTCTTTTTTTTCAAATCATGATCCCCTTCGTGCCCGGCCTCGTCACTTGCCTCGATATGTAAATAAACCAGATCTACATCTTTTAAAGCTTCAACTGCTGCTTTAGCTTTCCCTTCATAATTAGTATCGTACAACCCGGTCGCTCCCTCAACCTTAACAGATTTCATGCCTGCATACTTTCCAATGCCATGTAGAAGATCAACAGCCGAGATCATTGCACCTGACACATTATAAAGCTCCTGTAATGTTTTCATTTTCGGTTTATAACCTGACGACCATGGCCAAATTGAGTTAGCTGGATCCTTACCATTGGCAATTCTGTCGATATTAACCGGGTGATCTTTTAATATTTGCTGAGACCTATATATTAAGTCGTTTAACTGATCAGAAGTTCTTGTATCATCTCCGATAGCTTTTACCAGTACCTCCCTGAAAGCCGTTCCGGTTACATCATGTGGTGGAGTACAAGCAATATTGTTCTTTCCATTTTTGATAATCAACAGGTGCCTGTAACTTACACCTGCATAAAACTTAACAGAATCAGTTTCCAGCTCATCTCTAAGTGTTTGGATCAAAGCAAAAGCTTTCTGGTTACTTATATGTCCTGCTGAATGGTTCTTTATCTTTTCGTCCTCAATGCAGATCAGGTTACAACGCATAGCCATATCTGTGTCGGAGAGCTCAATACCCATACTTGCTGCTTCGAGTACTCCCCTCCCTTGAAACACCTTTTTTACATCATATCCTAATACAGCCATATTGGCAATTTCACTTCCAGGGTGCATATCCGCCGGAACTGTTACCAGAAGGCCACATTTCCCATTCCTGCAAAGGTTATCAATATTAGGAGTATTGGCAGCCATTAGCGGAGTCCTGTTCCCAAACTCCTTAATCGGGTAATCTGACATTCCATCTCCGAGAATAATTATATATTTCATTCTTTTCCTGTTTGGATTGAGATCCTAATATCTATTCTTCAGGTAATTTTTAAAATCCAGATAATTTGCCGGTAATTCATCATATAGCTCATCCTTATTCTCCAAACCTTTAAGGCTCTCAGGTAATTCCGGATCGAAGCCGAGTATTTCTCGTATAGGTTCTGGAAATTTAGCCGGATGTGCTGTTTCAAGAGACACACACAATTGATTTAGCTTAATCTTATTCTTATTAATGTGTTCCAATAAGCCTTTCCATCCAACAGCGCCATGAGGTTCCAATAGCAGCCGGTACTTCTGGTAAGCCAGGCTGATTACCTCCTTTGTTGTAATGTCAGACACTGCTATTACGTCGAAATCATGCCTCATTTTAATCATATCAGGAGGTTTAGATATATTGCCATTTTCATCCATTAAACCACCATACAATGTGATCAGCCTGGCGAGGTTGCTTGGATGGCCAACATTCATTGCGCTTGAAAGACAATTGATTGAGGGCTCAATCTTTCTATAATTACCTGTTTTCAGGAATTGATGGAACTCGTCATTCTCATTTACTGAAATTACAAACTTCTTTACAGGTAATCCCATTTCCCTTGCAAAAACACCCCCCATCATATCTCCGAAATTTCCAGAAGGAACAGAAAAAATGACATCATTACTTTCCTTTCCCAGCCTTGAAAACGCATAGAAATAATACACTATTTGAGGGACTAATCTCCCAATATTTATTGAGTTGGCCGAAGACATGTTAAGGAAATTAAGATCAGGATCGGTAAAAGCCTCCTTAACCAAAGCCTGGCAGTCATCAAACTTACCATTAATAGAGATTATCTGAATATTTTTCCCCAATGTTGTCATCTGCTTTCTCTGTCGCTCTGTTACTTCATTCTTCGGGAATAATACTACGACTTTAGTCCTTTCAAGTCCATAAAAAGCATTAGCAATCGCACTGCCTGTATCCCCTGATGTTGCAGTAAGTATAAGTAGTTTTCTGTCCTGGACACTTAATAAATGGTTAATAAGTCGCCCCATCATTCTTGCAGCAAAATCTTTGAAAGATGCTGTTGGCCCCTGGTCGAGCCTCATTATATGCTTATTATCAACTATTTTTTCTAAAGGAACCGGAAAGTTATAAGCATCGCGAACAAGAGCCTTCAGGATATCATCATCAATTTCTCCCTGTGTAAACTTTCCAATTATCTTGTATGCTATCCTATAATATTCCAGATCAGAAAATACATCGATTTCATCAGCTGAAAGTTGAGGAATTTCTTCCGGCATATATAATCCTTTGTCCGGGGCCAATCCTTTTAGTAAAGCTTCGCAAAACGTAACTTTCGGCGCATTCAGATTCGTTGAATAAAATAGTATAGGCTTTTTCATCCGAATTTTCTATAACTGATCAAAAATACATTTTGCAAGCCTCTTGACTGCCTCTGCGAGTTGGTCCTCTGAAACATAAGAGAAATTAACCCTCATCGTGTTATGCCTGGGATTCTCTCCATAAAACTGGCTCCCGGGAACAAAAGCCACTTTATATTTTAATGCTTCAAAGAATAGCTTGTCAGCATTTATTTTTTCTGGAAGCGTTATCCAAAGAAACAAGCCTCCTTCAGGTTTTGTCCAACTAACACCACTACCTTCAGGAAAATATGATTCAAGAGTTTTAAGAAAGTTACTTAGTTTACCGCTATAATATTTGACACATTTGCTTATGTGTTGTTCATAATTCATATCATCCAGAAAGGCCTTACACATATCCTGATTATATTTTGGAGTATTCAGTATATTCCCCTCCTTAATAAAAGTCATCTTTTCAATTACCTCTTTACTGCCTATATTGAATCCCACACGCATACCAGGGCAAAAGATCTTAGAAAAAGTATATAAACCGATTACATTCCCTCCTCCCTTTTGCTGATCAAGACTAAATATGGAAGGAATTGCAACTCCTTCGTATCTGAGGTCCCGGTATGGGCTATCTTCAACAATTGGAACATTATATTCGTAACTCAGATTAAGCAGGGCCTCTCTTTTATACAGTGACATTGTGATGCCGGTTGGATTCTGAAAATCGGGCACTACATATATAAATTTGGGTTTTCGCCCTTCTTTTCGCAAATCCTTTAGTATCTGTTTGAACCTGTTTACATCTGAACCATCATCGTGTAAATCAACACCATAGAATTTAGGGCGTTCCATCTGAAAAGCAACAACAGCTCCAGCAAAGGTAGGCCTGTCCATCAGTACAATATCACCATGGTTAAGAAACAATCGGCCGGTCAGATCCAGGCCATGCTGACCTGAAGTTGTTATAAGCAGATTTTCAGCATTTATTTCAATATTATCACGTTTGAGATAATTTATAATAGAAGACATAATTGTTGCTTCACCAGGTATTGCAGAGTATTGCATTATACTGTCAATATCATTGCTAAGTGCATTTTGAGAAGCAAATTGGTATTCGCTTTTCTGGAACGTTACAGGCGAGGGCAGTCCTCCGGCCAGAGATATTATTTCAGGATCAGCAAGATACTTCAGGGTTTTACCTATCGGGTAGCCTTCATAATCTTTAATGTCCTCAGAAAACAGGGACCTCCAATCGTTTATCATAATAATAACTTTTATTGTGGACAGATATTAAAAAGACTAATAAGATTCTTTTCCGAAAACAGGTTTTATTCCCCGATTCATCATTATTATTCCATCTCTTGAAGCTTGTAATGTTTTATAAAAGATAACGTCACCAATCTCTTTTGCAACATTATTTCTTTCCTCATCAGAAAGAAAGTATGTTGCCATCGTATCAAGTTCACGGGCTGTGCCATCGCTCTCGTACTTGAAGGTGAGGTTTGTACCACTTTCAAGCACATTAAAAGCATGATCTGTCCAGTTGAAGTCGGGCATCCCCAGATCAGGATTAATATAAATATGAGCTGCCAGGCTTACTCCCTTAATCCCACTTTCATCAAGCTCCCGGGCACATTGTATAAATGTATCTGCGGTAACACCATTTCCAATATTTACTTCGTAAACAGGTGTGGTTTTATCATCCCGTATATATTCATTAATAATATTTAACAACATCCTGAATTGCATAGTGTTCTGAGTTGCAAGGAGCATTGAGATTTTAAAACTAAGATTCGGAATATCTCTTCCAAGATAACAGGCTGCTATGATAGTGCTCCAGCTTGGATTCAGGAAGAAATCAGCTCCATTCTCCATGGCCGTTCTTAAAACTCCATCGAGATAGAACAGGTGATGATTGTTAGCTACCTCAATTCCACCAAAATTACCGAATGGAGTACCCTGATTTTTGAGTGTTATATGAGAGAGATCGTCTCCTAAAGATCTCCTGTCAAACTTCTCGCCTGTCACTTTTTCCAGCTTTACGAAACGTGATTCCGGATGAGGGATTCCAATCAGGTTTGTACTGCAGAATTTGGATGTTTTCATTATATTCTCCGACATGGCGAGAGTTGCCATCAAATCGCCGCTATAAACATAATGATCTGTTAAGGGTACTACGGAAATCATTTCTGCAGGGATAAAACATGGCTCTGTATCCAAAGAGGTGTCAGCCATCCTTTTCATGCATTGATAGGTTACTCCGCTTCCCTGGAAGCCCGATACCTGGCTTCTTCCGATTCCCTTCCTGGAATCATATGTCACTTTTGTCTTCTTCTCAAGCTCCGTAAATTTTGGAAACTTTTTAACAAGGATCTCAGCGTCGTCAATCATTTCTCCATATCCTTTATTGACGAGAATCTTTTTCCTCGTTTCATAATCTCGCATTTTTGCAATAGTATTGTTAATATACTCTGCTCCACCATGAAGCTTAATTAAAGAATCGATAGCATCAAGGTCGGGTTTTGAAAGTAGATTGTATTTCATTGGACTAAATTATTGGTAAATATGATTAATATTAAACCGATTATTATTTACAAAACACAGAAAGGAATTATATATGTAAGATAATAATATTTTCAGACTTGCAGGCCTTGCCGAGTCGTTATTAAATATGAACGGGCTCGAAAAGGACCGAGGGAAATAGATTTCAAAGTTCTACGGGCAGTGAAGTGTCCTTATACTTTTCTTTTCATATACCTGTTGATAATTACTTCAAGGTACCTGGACTTAATCTGTTCGCTAGCCATGACCTGTTTCACTCCAGGCAGTTTCAGTATCGCGCCCAGCACCCCTGCCAGAGCCCTGTGGCTAAATAATACATGATTATCAAAGATCAGGTTTTGTAGCTTGCCACGCTCAATGGCCATCATGACAACACGGTTGGTACCATCGACCGGAGTGATCACTCTCTGCTCCCTGCTTTTAAGATGCAGGCTATTATTAGTACAACTTCGCACGCAAATACCGCAACCCAGGCAAATATCCGCGTTAAGCCCAGCCATTTTCTCTCTGGGCTTCTTTGGATTATTTGATGATATCAGGGTCATGGCCTCAACAGGACAAACATTAACACATTTGCCGCATCCATTGCACCTTGCTTCATTAACAACAGGCAGAAAATTCGTTGTATGGACCGGATCCAGAATGGCAAACCTCCTTGCTGCGATCATTGCTTCACAACAGCAGCCGCAGCAATTACAAATGAAATTCACATTCCTCTGAACGTTTTCACCGAACTGAACCAGGTTGTTCTCATAGGCTTCCTGCAGGAGATCCAGGCACTCTTCCTTACTTACACTTCTTGCATTACCGTGTCTGACAAGTGATTGAGCTGAATTATTAAAAGTCATACAGATATCCTTTGGAGCGTCACAGGCTTTCCCCAGATGTTCCATTTTATGCCTGCAATAACATATTCCAACTCCTCGATGACTTGCTGTTTTGATCACTTCAGCAGCACGTTCATAATCCAGCACATGTAAAGCATTTTCTTTAGTAAGTGCCGGTTCGTGAACATAAGTTCTTCCAAGCTGTGTCTCTCCTTCTGTGAACAATGACTTAATAAAATCCTCTTCCACATTCATATACTGATAGAACAGTTCGCTAAGTGCCTTCTGATCAATATCTCCACGTACCCTCATCATGGAGAACTCAAAGAATCCGGCCATGGGTGGAGGCATGGAATAAACCACCTCTCCGTTCCGTTCAATATCCACCAGTAAGGCCCGGCTGGCCAGTGTATCTAATACTTTTCTCGCCTCCGGCACCTTCATCTTCCAGATACGCGCAGCTTTACGTACATTAAATGGTTTAATAGGTAACTGAGAAACCAGTTTTGCTTCCTGTTTGCTGTACAGAATCTTCAGAATGGAGAAAAGCAAAGGAGTGGCAGGTGCTCCCTGAGGAAACCTGTTGATCCGGTCTGATAGCTGAGAGTAAGAGTTCTTGACTGTGCGATGGGCCATGGAATAGAACTAATGGTACTGAATAAAGATATGTATTGAATGTAAGAAATTCAAATATGACTATCCTCCATTGCAATACTGCCCCTCTTTTAGCATAAATCGAACTGCTTACACAAAGCTGTGTTAATCAGGGATTTAGAGAAATGTTTGAAATAAGAAATATGATCTCAAAAAAAGGATATGTTAAGTTTGTTCTGGATACTATGACAGTAAAGCTTGACATTGAGGAGGATCAGTCCAAGTTTTCATAAGAATGAGATTTGAGAAAAAACCTCAACCCCAGTTCAACCCCATAAAAAAAGGAGCCAGACTTTTGAAGTCTAACATTAATAAAATGTATCCCATTTTTTATTTGAAGTCACTTTTATTCAATAACACCATATGCCTTTAAAACTGGGATAAGTTGTACGTGTGTGTTAAGGGGTTTTGTTTATACTCAGAATGAAGCACCACACATATAAATTTGTGTTTGATAAGTAGTTGATTTAAATTTATATATCCAAACCTAACTGCAATGAGTAACAAACCTGATAATCCAAATAATTTCTGGCAAGAACTTAAGAGAAGATAAGGTTATCGGGGTTATAATTATCTATGTCACAATTGATCTTTGCTAATTTGCTTATTTAAAGCCAATTGCATAACTTTGATTAGTTAAGCTCCGAATTATGAAATTAGATAGATCTATTGGTTTCGTTATACTGATAGGTATGGCATTTACTATCAGCTGCGCAAAACTTGATGTAGTTAATGAGAATGAACCTGACTCAATACGTGCATTCTCAGGGGTAGAAGATTACATGGAACTTGCAGGTGAAGCATTTCGTATATATCATAATGTAATTCAGGGGTATGAAAGTCTGGCGCTTCCAATGGCTGTTATGGCGGATAATCATACCTCTTCGTGGGGCATCACCATGGAGTACTCCATGGAACCAAGGATAGGGGATTACAATAATAGCAGCAACCAGGCCTATTCTTTTCAAATCAAAGGGCAATGGGAGGAATCCTACAGGGCTATCTCAGATGTTAATCTTGTACTTAAGTTGATTAATACCTGTGATGACAGTGAGTTGACCAATGAAGAGCAGATCTTATTGGAGTCGTTCAGTCTCTTTGTATCAGGGGTATCTCACGGTTATCTGGGACTGGTGTTCGATCAGGCAATACTATTAAAATATGACAACGATATAGGAAGTTTACAGCTTAAACCCTGGGAAGAGATTATTGACGAATCACTTGATATGCTGGACAGGGCTATCGAAATATCTACTTCAGTAAATTTCACTATTCCGCCTGAATGGGTGGGCGGAATGCAGTTAACAAACGTTGAATTTACTCAACTGATAAAAGGGTATGCGGCAAGGATACTTGCATATTCATCAAGGACTAAAGTCCAGAATGAAGTCCTTGACTGGACACGTATATTAAACTATGCAACTGGAGGACTGGACTATGATTTTGAACCGGTCATTGGTGGTGAATATGACTGGTATGATTCTTACTGGTTATATGGAACTCGTCGTGGATGGGCTAGAGTTGATATGAGAGTTATTAATCTTATGGATCACGATTATCCATCGAGGTGGCCACGTGATAATATTTCATGGAACACACCCAATGGTATGGATCCTGGTGAGGCTGATCCTGACGATGCACGATTATTAAGTGATTTTGAGTATCTGGCTTCCAATTCTTTTCGCCCTGACAGAGGATACTATCACTTCAGTCATTACAGGTATAAACGATATGATTATCTAACGGACCTGGTCTGGTATGGTATCGGGCCCAAACCAAGTTTTTTAGCGTGGGAGGTAAGACTACTGGAAGCTGAGGCTCTGTTCAGAACAGGAGACAGCGAGGGTGCCCTGGCGATACTTAACGATCCCACAGGCCCAAGAAAGGTTAGGGGAGGATTGCCTGATGTTCTACCTTCTGATGATATCCTGAGATATATTCTTGATGAGAAGGAAATTGAGTGTTACAATACAGGAGCAGATGTCCCATATTTCGATATGAGAAGGAC
>RCNF010005048.1_pt1 | contig 11168 bp, 10 predicted proteins | sample 2041311 | NCBI WGS metagenome assembly RCNF01 (sample SAMN09708228, study PRJNA481090) | Marine sediment metagenome, whole genome shotgun sequencing project. | biome: marine sediment; feature: ocean; material: sediment; isolation source: Sewage treatment plant 2 marine sediment (STP2) ... | reverse complement strand
GCCTCCTTTGTAGAGTGATGCAGGAATCGGCACCATTGGCTGACAACTTCATCCTGGATTATCCGTCTGATGTCGCCCGGGAAAAAATTGAAGGACTGGGCTTTAAGGCCATTCGCGAGCTGACATGGATGGGAATGAAGCTCGATGAAAGCGAAAATTGAAGGATCGAAGAGTTTTAAAAGTGGAGATCCGCAATGAATGAAGATCAAAGCAGCATGGATATACTCGATCAGCTTGATGCTGGTCAGATTGATGCCAGTGAAGCCGCCCGCCGACTTTCAGAGGAAGGTGTACCACCCGAGCAGCAGGCTGAAGTTCCAAACCTTCCCAACCGCTGGCGATATTGGTGGACAATCCCACTCTCCATTGGGTTCGCAATGTGTGTCACGGGGTGGGGTCTGAGCCAGTTAGGTGGCTGGTGGTGGGTCTTTGCAGGACCGTTACTGGTGCTTGGAGCCGTCGTTATGATCTTGTCCGCGGCCACGTATAATTCCCCCTGGGTCCATGTACGAGTAAAAACTGGAGAAGATAAATGGCCACGCAGGATTGCGATCAGCTTGCCTATTCCTCTTAGTCTCACCGCACGCATTCTAAGATGGCGTGGTTTGTCCTTTGGCGGGTTAGATGAAACCGCGATCGACGATCTGATACTTGCGCTCGAAGCAAATCTGACAGCCGGCGAACCGATCTACATTGAAGTTGATGAGGGTGAGACGGGCGAAAAAGTAAAAATTATTCTGGGTTAGACAAGGAGACCTATGAGATGTCATCAAAAGAGCGATTAAAAATTCTAAAGATGATCGACGAAGGAAAGATCACGGCGGAAGAAGGCACGCAATTACTTGGAGCCTTGAAGAAACAGGAGGAGCACAGGAGCGGCGCAGCTGAAGGTGGAGCGCAGTGGTTGCGTATTCGCGTCAGTGACTTGAACTCTGGGAAAGAGACAGTTCGGGTTAGCCTTCCGATAGGCCTGGTTAATATCGGTATGAAGATGGGGGCTCGCTTCGTCCCGGAGATTGAGGAAGAGGCCGTTATGGAAGATCTTGCCGAGGCGCTAACTCAGGGGGTGGCTGGGAAAATCATCGATATCGTGGATGAAGCCGATGGTGAACGTGTCGAGATATTTATCGAGTAAGCAGCGTCATCTCGACCCGAACAATTTTGCATTCGAGCAGCATCCGTGCTCCCGATCATCGGAGGAATGCAGTCGTGGTAAGATTTCCATGAGAGGATTGTAGTGAACAAATTTGGATTACGTCTAGCGATTAACGCCCTTGCACTTTACCTTGCTGTGGGCACCGGCTGGATCCCTTACATACACGCAGAGAACACACAATGGTGGGCATATTTCGTCATGGCCTTGATCTTCGCGGTTGTCAACGCAGTGTTGGGACCTCTGCTGAAGCTGTTGACCTGTCCGTTGATTTTTCTTACGCTGGGATTGTTCACGCTGGTCATCAACACATTGCTTTTTTACGTGACGGGATGGCTTGGCAGCTTGATCGGTAGTGGCTTCGGCTTCGAAATTGAAAAAATCTGGGCAGGTTTTCTGGGTGCGTTGCTGGTCGGGATCGTCAATACTGTCCTCACGCTGGTTTTCCGGAGGGGGCTAAAAACAGCGTAATTCTAAAATTGTCAATCAAGGGTTTATTGTTTATAGCGCGCCGTCATGGTGGCGCGTTTTCTTTATTGACAGCACACTCACGCCGCCATTAGCAGGCTTGCAGCGAGGAGCCTGCGCAAGAAAAATAGCCTGAGATCATGCGATTAAGTCGCTCGATGTGGCTTGAATAGGTTGTGCCCTCAAAACACTTGGACATATCATCTGCGGCAAGCGGAACTTATGTAATGTAGTTTCAAGCCGGAATGCTATGCTATACTCAAAAAACATGAGTGAACTGATGAGTTTGGAGTGCCCTGAATGCGGGGAGCTTTTTAATCATGAGCAGCTTCAAACCGTATGTATCAAATGTGATTCGCCGCTGCTCTGCCACTACAATTTGGCGGATTACGCCGATAGCTTAGACAAAGAGCAGATCTCTAGCCGCCCTAGAGGCCTGTGGCGCTGGCATGAACTGCTTCCGGTACATAACCATGATTTTTGTCTAACGCTGGGGGAAGGCGATACAGCCCTTCTACCTGTGCCTCGGATCGCGGCTGAACTGGGAATCGGATCGGTCTTTGTTAAGGACGAAGGGGGCAACCCCACCGGCACGTTTAAAGCTAGAGGGCTTGCAGTTGCAGTCTCGCGAGCCAAAGAACTCGGGGCTAAGGCGCTCTCGATCCCGACCGCTGGCAACGCTGGAGGCGCTTTGGCTGCTTATGCCGCACGCGCTGAGATGGAAGCGCATGTCTTTATGCCCGCGGATGCGCCTCTTGTGTATCAGATCGAAGTTGCTGTGCACGGCGGAGAATTGGTCCTTGTTGACGGGTTGATCGATGAAGCGGGTAGGCAAGCCGCACGGCAAACCGAGGAGAACGGTTGGTTTGGGCTCTCGACTTTCAAGGAACCCTACCGCGTTGAGGGTAAAAAAACGATGGGGTTCGAGTTGGCGGAAGCCTTCCATTGGGAGCTGCCAGAAGTCATTATTTATCCCACAGGCGGCGGTACAGGGTTGGTTGGAATGTGGAAGGCATTTTCTGAGATGGAGGCGATGGGCTGGATCGGTGCGGATAGACCACGGATGGTGTGTGTCCAGCCCGAAGGCTGTGCACCGGTCGTGAAATCGCTCGAGAGTGGAGAGCCGCGTATCACACCGTGGGAGAATGCAGAGACGACAGCACATGGGATACGGGTTCCTCAAGTCTACGCCGATCGATTGGTTCTGAGCGCAATTCGTGAAAGCGGCGGCACAGGAATTGCTGTAACTGATGATGAGTTCATTCAAGCTCAAGCCGAATTGGCTCAGCAGGAAGGTATTCATACTTGCTTGGAAGGGGCGGCTACACTAGCTGGTTTACGCCGTATGGCAGCCTCCGGGGAAGTGGATCCATCTGAACGGGTTGTCCTTTTTAATACCGGCACCGGATTGAAACAAATGAATGTGATCTGAAGTGATCTGTGACTGAGCGTACGAAAGCCTCGCTTGACCTCTTATACTCGATCAGCCGAGAGCTCACTGAGCAGCTCGATCTGCGTGAGCTGCTGCAGCGCGTATTGCAGCTTACACTCGAAGCTGTAGGGGCACCCGCGGGAAGTATCCTTGTGCTCGATGAGCATGGAGAGGTGACAGAAGGGGCTATCGCCTATGGGGGGAAGGTACATGACCATTCGGCTGAACAATTACGAGATACCTATGAACAGGGTCTGGCTGGATGGGTGGTGGAGAACCGCCAGGCGGTACTTATACAAGACACATCCAAGGACGAACGGTGGCTGCATAAGCCTGATGAAAAGTCAGATGGAGCCCCGCGTTCCGTGATAAGTGTGCCCTTGCTTGCAAGGGAGCATATTGTCGGTGCATTAACGCTGGCGCGGCGCAAGCCAAATGGATTCACTGAAGAAGACCTTGCCTTAGCAACGGCGATAGCGGATCAGGCAGGGGTCGCCGTGAGCAATGCGCATCTGTTCAGGGCGGAGAAAGAACGGAGGCGGTTTGCTTCTACGCTTCAAGAGATCGCGCGAACGATCAGTTCGTCATTGGATCCCACCAGCGTCTTCGAGCAAGTCCTCGAGCAACTGCGCCGCGTCATTGAGTACGATAGCGCCAGTATATTTTTGGTTAACGACGACCATTTACAACCGGTTGCCGCGTTCGGATTTACTAATACTAAGGAAGTGCTTAACCATTCGCTGCGGATTGATGAAGGTGGGCTGGGAGTCGAAGTATTTAAAGCGGGCAAGATCATGGTCGTCACGGATGTCCGACAAGAGTCGGCATGGGTAGAGCGTGGAAGCCTTCAGGAATCCGGAATGATCAGGGGATGGATTGGCGCTCCGCTTATTGTGCGAGACCGAGTTGTAGGGGTGTTGAACGTGGACAGTCACCGTGTCGGCGCGTATGGCCTTAAGGATGCCGAATTGGTTTCTGCTTTCGCGGATCAAGCGGCAACGGCTGTTGCGAATGCCCAACTCTATGGCGAGATTCAGAGACGTGTCCAATCCATGACGGCGCTAACCGAGACGGCACGCTCGGTAACTGCCAGCCTGGATCTTGACGAGGTTCTGCAGCGGATTACTGAGCGCACCATGGACAGTCTCGAGGTTGAGGCTGCGTCATTGGCTTTGATCGATGAAAAGACCGGTGAGCTTGAATTCCGGGTAGCTAGCGGAAGGGGCGCTGAGCAGATTGTTGGTTTTCGCCTGATGAAGGGCCAGGGTCTGGCGGGCTGGGTTGTTGATCATAAGGAAGCTGTGTTTGTATCAGATGTGCAATCCGACCCACGTTTCCATTCCCACGTGGATGAACTTATCGGGTATACAACTCGGGTCATGGCAAGCGTACCTATTCAGGTTCAGGATAAAATAATCGGTGTGATCGAAGCGATCAATCCCCGCGGGGATGACCTGGCGCCTGAACAGGTCGAGTTATTGAGGGGGATCGCTGACCTGGCAGGTACGGCGATCGTTCGAGCACAACTTTTCAAAGAGACTCAAGCCGCCCGTCAACGTTACGCAAGTCTGTTCGAAGACAGTATTGACACCATCCTGATCACGGACCTTGCCGGTGAAATAACCGACGCAAATAACCGCGCCGAGACAATGCTAGGTTTACCGCGTACCGAGTTGCTCGGATTGGATATCTCCAATCTCCACACGATAGATAAGGATTTCCTATCTGCTGATTTGAGTGAACTCTCTCTGGGAGAAACGATTTCCTACGATAGTCAAGTTACAAATGAACAGGGGGAATACCTGCCCGTTCAAGTGCATGTTAAAAGGATTGATATTGAGGCGGTTTCCTTCCTTCAGTGGATCCTGCGTGATATTTCAGAACGCCTGGAGCTTGCGAAGCTACGCTCTGATCTGACTTCGATGATTTTTCACGATTTACGCTCACCGCTGGGGAATATCATTTCGAGTCTTGAATTACTGAAAGAATCTCTAATTGGGGACGACGAGACGGTTCAATCGGTTCTCTCGATTGCTTCGCGCTCCAGCCGCCGCGCCTCACGACTGGTAGAGTCGTTGCTTGATCTCGACCGCCTGGAGACGGATCAAGCTGTCCTGAACAAATCCGAGACATCAATCGGGGCTTTGGTTGCAGAAGCCGTCGAAGAGGTACATCCGACAGTAGAAGCGAAGGGCCAGCTGCTGCGGATGGAATTAGCCCCCGGGCTGCCCATGGTCCTTATGGACGTGGACATGGTCCGCCGCGTGTTAATTAATCTGTTGGAAAATGCGATTAAATTCTCCCGGGGAGGAGATTTGATCCAAATTTCAGTGAGGCAAGTTGAAAGTTATTTACAAATAGCAGTTAAAGACAGCGGGGTGGGTATTTCGTCGAGAGATCGGGAACGCATCTTTGAGAAGTTCACCCGCCTCGGGGGGCAGGATCGCCCCAAAGGTCTTGGACTTGGCTTGGCTTTCTGCCGCTTAGCGGTGGAGGCACATGAAGGTAAGATCTGGGTTGAGAGCGAAGAGGGGAAGGGTTCGACATTTACCTTTACGCTCCCGGTATAATGATCCCTGCAATCGAAGATTAGGGAGCCGGCATGCAAAAGATAGCCCCAAATGTTTATCTTGAGAATAAGTATATCGGCATGAACTTGGGCCTGGTAGTCACAGGGCAAGGCCTCTTGCTCGTCGATTCACCTCTTCATCCTGAAGATGTAGAAGAATGGTTTAAGGTGGTAAGCGAGCGCGGCCGGCCTAAATATCTAATATTGCTAGATTCTCACCCTGACCGTGTGTTAGGTTCGCGAACTTTGGAATTGCCAGCTATCGCCCAAGACCAAACCCTACAAACCATCCGCGAATGGGCAGATACCTTCAAGGGTAATGCGCATCCGATAGGGGCTGAAGCGGATCAATTGAAAAGAATTACTGGGGTGAATAATGCCATTCCAGAGATAACCTTCTCCGAGAGAATGGTCATCCATATGGGAGAAAAGGAAATTGTTTTTCTGCACCGACCCGGACCTCGCCCTGGCTCCATGTGGATGGTAATCCCCGATTTGTCCGTTGTTTTTGTTGGGGATACTGTAACCATAGATGAGCCCCCCTATGTTGGAGTCTCAGTTCTTGAACCATGGTTGAATAGCTTGGATGAACTGCGCGGGTCCGATATGCAATCGTATACCCTAATCTCGTCTTGCGGGGGGCCAATCGATCGTAAGGATATCAACCATATGGCTCGTTTTCTAAGGAAGGTGCAGATTCGAGTCGAGAAGCTGGAGAATGGCGAGAACCGCAATGAGGAGATAGAGCGCTTGGCGATAGATCTCATGGGAGATTTCAGCATTCGGCCTATACAAAAAGATTTGATACTCAAGCGTTTGAAAACCGGACTGCTTGACCAAAGTTTGCTGCAGTTCCCTGATGGCGCTTAGATGGATAAAGCTTTCCACTTAATTTGCGTTGGCAAAATACCCGGAAGCACTGCAATGGATGAGTGATCAGCCGATGGTGGACATCCTACGGGGCGGTATCGTCGAGTCATCCCACCAGTTTGTCGCAGCTGTGACGAATGTTCGCGGTGAAATTCTGGCTGCGTGGGGAAACGCAGATCTCGTTACCTTTCTCCGCTCAAGCGCCAAACCATTTCAGGGAATGCCGCTCGTTGAGAGTGGGGCTGCGGCTCATTTTGGGCTCAGCGAACAGGAATTGGCGGTTGCGTGCGCCTCGCATTCCGGCACTGATGACCACATCGAAGTTGTCCAGTCTATCCTCAGAAAAATCGGACTCAGCGAGGCGGATCTACGCTGCGGCACACATACCCCTTACGACACGAAGACTTCAAAGAAGTTGATAATGGCGGGTGAAACCCCCTCCCCAATTCGCCACAATTGCTCCGGGAATGCTGGTTGTGGCACGCTATCTCGATGCGGCGACGTCGACGTACCTGGAACCCGATCATCCTGTCCAGAAGCAGATCTTGCATAACTTTGCCGATATGGTCTCGATGGCTGCTGATGACATTGTTGTTGGCATCGACGGCTGCTCGGCGCCAAATTTTGCCGTGCCCATCCGGAACGCTGCGACTGCTTATGCCCGCTTGATGGATCCAGGGCAATTCTCAACAGAGAAAGCGGATAGTTGCAGAACGATCGTGAGGGCAATGACTGCGTATCCCGAGATGGTCTCGGGCGAAGGGCGTTTTGACACGCTTCTCATGCAGGTGACTGCCGCCCAAGTGCTCTCAAAAGGCGGGGCGGAGGGTTTTCAGGGGATAGGGATTCCGCCCAATTCTCTTGGCTCCGGATCTCCCGCGTTGGGAGTTGCGCTTAAGGTACTGGATGGGGATCTAGAAAGTCGTGCGCGGCCGGTCGCTGCAATCGCAGTGCTCGAGGCACTGGGCGTTCTATCAGCAGAAGAGCGTCAACAGCTTAAGCAATTTGACTCCCGATCGATACAAAACCAGAGCGGTCTGAATGTTGGGGAAATCCGATCGCCCCAAGAAGTGCGGGACGTTTTTAATCTGACCAATGAATGAGTCCGATGCGTTCTACCAAACCGCTATCGATCTATTGGGTGTAACCCTCACTTTCCACCAGATCGAAGCTTTTCAGTGGTATGCGAACGAATTACGCAGTTGGAACCAACGCTACAATCTAACCGCGATTACAGATCCTGACGAAATTAATATCAAACACTTTATTGATTCGTTGTCATGTCTTCAAGTTGAGCGATTCCGTCCACCGGGGAGCGTTATCGATGTCGGGACCGGCGCTGGTTTCCCGGGCATCCCACTCAAGATTGTCTATCCTCAATTCAAGCTGACGCTTGTAGAGTCCATCGGTAAAAAGATGGAGTTTTGCCGTCACGTGATAAGTTCGCTTGGCTTGGATGGCGTTGATTTTGTCCAAGCCCGGGCGGAAAACTTAGGAAAGAATGCGCAACACCGAGAGCGATACGATTGGGCAATTGCCAGGGCTGTAGCGATCCTGCCAGTCTTATTGGAATATCTCCTCCCTTTCATAAAATTGGGAGGTGGTGCTATCGTGCAGAAGGGAGAAACGGGTCCCGCTGAAGCGCATTCGGCGGAGAAGGCGCTGAGCGTCCTTGGGGGAGAGATCAAGCAGGTTCTACCTGTAGAGCTACCACGAGTTACGGAACCCCGCTATTTGATTCTGGTCGATAAAGTCGCTCGCACTCCGGAGAAGTACCCCCGCAAACCGGGGATCCCCGCGAAGCGGCCGCTCAAGTAATCCCCACCCCCTGACAACGATCGATTCGGTTTTATGTTTCAAAGGAACGTCTCTAAGTAACATTTAGACGTGCTCATGGGATGTATATCGTGGTTGCTCCCACGTTGGCGAAGGGTCTCACTGCTGGGGTTTACGCGGATCGAGGAGCGATTGTTCCTGCTTCGATTTTCCATATCGTGGCCTGGTCTTGGAATGGCTCGGTGAACATCGAGAGGTCTGCGGTTGTCAACATGGATTGCGTTACGGAAGTTATGTGAGAGAGTAAATCTTCTCGCCGTTCGAGATCCAGTTCCGCTAATACCTCGTCCAATAACAAAATTGGCCAATCGCCGGTTCGCTGCTTGAGCCATTCAATTTCCGCAAGTTTCATCGCCAACATCGCCGTGCGATTCTGGCCTCGGGAACCGTACAAACGAAGATCGATGCCATTCGACCGGGGCCGGAAATCGTCCCGATGAGGTCCCTGCAGTGTTACCCCTCGGGCTAATTCGTCACCCCGATTGCGCTCAAGCGCCTCCAGCATTCCCTTTCGTATCTCTTCTCTACTGATCCCTGTGCGATCCAGGACCGTATCGATCGGCAATCCTAGCTGCCCGTCCGGCTGAGGTGCGGGGTCAAAGGACGGTTGGTAATCGAGCCGCAAAGTTTCTTTATTCCTGGTGAGCTTTGAGTGAAGCGGTGCAGCGAGCTGATCCAACTCACGCAGTGCGAGTGCCCGGCCGCGAATTAGGGATGCAGCTAAATCACATAACTGCTCATCCCAGAAGGTCAACTGGTCCAACGGGCTGCGGCTTTCCTGAGATTTTTTAAGCAGCGCATTTCGCTGGGTGAGCACTTTTTGGTATTCAGAGAGAGCAGCCGCGTAGGTCGGATCCGCCTGTGCAAGGCTGGAATCAAGGAAGCGGCGGCGATTGCCGGGTGCGCCCTCGATTATCTTCAAATCTTGTGGGAGAAATAAAACAGCGGTGAAGGAGCTGGCCAACTCGCGCATTCGGCGCTTGAGCCCGTTGACTAGCACTTCCTTGCGCACGCGGCCTTCGCTGGATTGAGAATTGCTTTCGATTACGATGCGAATTTCGATGCGCTGGATGCGCTCCTGTGATTCGATCTCGGCGACAAGACGGGCGAAGGGTATCGGTTCCTCAAGGGCGAGGAAGTTAATCAGATGGCGATCGCTTGTGGTGTGGAAAGAAGCTGCACCGGTGAGGTAGTGAATCGCTTCCAGCAGACTGGTCTTCCCTTGCCCGTTACCGCCAACCAAAATTGTAGAACCCGCTGCAAAATCCGTCTCAAGGCGGATAAAGTTCCGAAAATTTGTGAGGGATAAGTGTTTCAAATGCATGGCTGTCGAGATTGTAGCATAGCTCGCAGTATGGAACTCGAGACAGCGCTAAATGAAACCCCTCCATTTGGAGGGAGTGACAAAGTAGATTTGGACAGCCCCCCACATCAATAGATGGTAAGGACCGATCTATGTGTCGGCCTGCTGCCTTCTCGCATCCAACCTCCCGCAGCTTCTTAATCTAAGGGAGGTTTAACCGGCGACCCTCAAGACGCAGGCTGTGCATGCGGCCGGAAGCAGATCTCCCTGACTTAAAAAATGGGAGTCACTCAAAATGGCATCGTCGCCACTAGTGATGTTGGTCTCATTCAGCTGTATTTGGAGGAGATTCGGAATAATCCGATCGCTGTCCATATGTGCCAAGGGTAGCGTGTGGGAAGGGGGCGATGGATAAGAACTGAAAGTGAGGCGGGCAGCAGATTACACGGGTGCAGGAAGCTCTTCATCCTCCTGTTCTTCAATCCGCCAAACCTGAGTAGCGCGGTCGATGTAGAGGATGCCTTCAATGTGGTCGATCTCGTGTTGGAAGATACGCGCCAGCCATCCGTTGGCTTTTAGCTTAAAATCCTGGCCGTGTCGGTTCAAACCCTTTACGGTGACTCGCTCGTACCGCTCGACTTCGCCAAAATACCCCGGCAAGGATAGGCAGGCTTCGTTTCCAAGCACCCTGCCCTTTGATGTGCGCGTGATCTCGGGATTGATTACCGTATAGAGTTTCGGAGGTTTTTCCGGCGCGTCCTCATCCTCGCTACCCTCAGCATACTCGACGACAATCACCCGCAAACCGACGTCTATCTGGGGTGCGGCCAGGCCAACGCCTGGAGCGACTCGCATCGTCTCAACTAAATCATCGATGAGTTGAGCAATCTCAGGTGATATTCGGTGGACCTTCTGAGCGCGTTGACGCAGGGTCGGATTAGGTGGGGTAACGATCTCGCGAATTGCCATAGTGCTGCGAATCTCCGTTTTCGTCTTCGGAGTCTCCTTGGGTGTATTTGTCGTGATAAATATCAAATAATTCTACCATTTCACTCTGCCGCTTGAAGCGTGCTTGCTCTGCTTTACGAAGCATCAGGGCTTCCTGCGCTTGGACGATGTCCTGTTGAATTGTGACCGGGTCGAAAACCCCCCGGAAGACAAACTGGGCCGTGCCAACATTCGCAACTACATCGCCATAGTTAAACAGGATGCCAAACAAGCCTTTGCGATCGACTTCCGTGCCGAGAATGTTCTCAATTGGAGCCACTTTGCGCTGCTCCCGGGCGAGAGGCTTTTTATTAATATCGATGATTTGCTGAGCGGTGATTTGGTAGATGTCATTCGCCCAATCTGCGTATCGGTATAACCACCAAGCGCAAAGCGCCACAATCGCGGCGATACTTATGGGCAGGAAGATATTGGGAGAGAGCAAGGATATCAAACCACCAAGACGCGCTCCTAAAAACCCGATTACAACAAGAAATAATATCGAGGGAATACTGATCTCGCGCAGCAAGGCGGCCCAGTGTTTTCGGTA
>RCNF010001885.1_pt1 | contig 11175 bp, 9 predicted proteins | sample 2041311 | NCBI WGS metagenome assembly RCNF01 (sample SAMN09708228, study PRJNA481090) | Marine sediment metagenome, whole genome shotgun sequencing project. | biome: marine sediment; feature: ocean; material: sediment; isolation source: Sewage treatment plant 2 marine sediment (STP2) ... | reverse complement strand
GTGGAACAGGGTCAGTTTCAGCGGTTGTTGCGGTTTTTGGAACACCAGAGCAGGATGATCATTTCCACGTATGCGCTCCGGGAGGATCCCATGATGTCATATATGAAAATTCGCGCTGGTACCTTGCTGCATCTCCTCAACGAATTGGCGTGGGTTACCTTGAAGGTGGCACGATACATTTACCCCTGGAAGGCCTTTTACCTTATAAGACTAATCAAGGTGAGGCTACTAAATATGGCAACCCAAACACCTCAGAATAATAGATAGATAAGAACTCTAATCCACTGAATCAATTGAATTAAAATAAGGACTTTTTAAAAATGATTACTCTAGACAGTTTTGGAGAAAAGAAGAAAGAAGCAGTGCTTGCCCTGGATACAATAAATGCTCTTCTCGCTGGTTTATTAAAGCAAGAAGCAAGTCTTTCATTAGTTGCTCAAGCTGATGATAAAACTTTAGACCGGATGTCAGAGCTCGAAAAAGAGGTGTTTAGCATTGAAGACAATGTCTACAGCAAAGAGGATATTATTGAAAGTCTTGCTGAAGAGTATTCACTTCTAATGTTACTGAAAATCAACAATAAAATTGAAGGGTATGTGTTTGGTTATGATGATGACCCTGAAAACCCTAATGTAGAAGGCACTGAATATTTTATAGACTCTGCACTTGTTTCTTTAAGGTACGAACATTTAGGAATTGGCACCATGCTTTCTGGTGTTGTTTTGTTATTACTTTATTTACTTGGTTTCAAAAAGATAGGAATTACCACGGAAGAAAAGGATAAAACTGGAAGAGAACTTGTCAAATTTTATAAAAAACTGGGTTTTACAGAAGCGGCGACCAGTTTGAATAAAGGTGAGGTTGGTATGAAGATAATACTGGATACTGATCTTATTGATAATATTGTCACAAAATTAAATATATCTAAACTGGGGGCAAAGAAATGATAACAGAAAAAAGATTCACTGATTCAGCAGCTAGCAATTTAAAAAAAGTAAGAACAACTTCTTTCAGTTTTGGTATTGCAGTTATGTGTTGCATTTTTGGCTTTGCAGAAAAAGCAAATGCTGCCGATCTAAATGATCTGGCAGTTAGTGCGGAATTACTCTTTGGCAAGGAGGATGGTAGCAATGTAAAAACTTTCTATGGAACCATGACTGTACCTCTATTTACTAATTTTGGTATACATGCAGAAGGTGCTGTTGATTATGCTGATGACAATCTATCGGGTCTGGGTATTCATGCATACTGGCGGAATCCGAAATATGGCCTTTTGGGCTTGACAGCAAGTGATTCGAGTGCAGATTTTGCAGCCGCAGATGGTTTTCCAGAATTAAAGAACGTAAAAGGTACCACCACAGGTGTGGAAGCGGAAGCTTATATAGGTCCTATGACACTTGCATTGCAAGTTGGCAATATCAAGAGCGATCTTGAAGAGCTAGATGGTGAGAATTACACATCCGCTGATGCTCAGTGGTCAATAGGTAAAAAATGGTATGTGATAGGAGGAACAAGAAAATTAGCAGACAATATTACCAACCGTGTAGAAGCTGGTTACTCTTTTTCAAGGTCACTTTCTTCAATATCTTTATATGGTGGAGTCACTCGAGATCAGTTTGATAGCGAATATATCGGCATTACATACACCCCTTTTGCAAATTCCAAGTCTAAATTCTCGTTCTCGGCAGAAATAGATAAAGGCGAAGATGATTTTGATGGAATCTATCTCGGTGCGCATTATAGTTTTGGCCCTGTGGAGAATGCCCCTTTAATTCCAATATTTGATCTGGCAAGCGGTGGTTTTTAATCTGAACTCAGATAAATGATAAAGTGCAATCATGCTCTTTTGAGAGTTTTACTGGTTTAATTTCGTCAATAATCAATATATTACAGGGATACAAAATACTACTCCGAGTAATATTGAAAACTGTAATTTATTTGTTGTTTATCAATGGATAAAGCAGAGAGTTATTTAATAAAGGATGTGTAGATATGAAAAAGAATAATATTCTGCCTCAACCACCTGTTTCTAGTTCATCAGATACTATTCAAACCAATGTGGTCATCATAACTGCCGATTCTATCGAATTGATTGCTGATCTATACATTCCGTATGGAAAGCCACCTTTTCCTACAATTGTACAAATTACTCCGTACGGGGCACAACAACTCGATAAGCTTGGTGAAATTTACGCTACTCGTGGATATCTATTTCTCGCAGTTGATACACGAGGCCGATATCGTTCTGAAGGTGAGTGGGAACCGATGTTTCATGATCAGTCTGATGGTCACGATGTCATAAATTGGATAAGCAGGCATCCACTGTGTAATGGTCGTGTGGGAACTCGCGGTCATTCCTACTCCGGTTATAACCAATTTCTAGCAGCCATTGATGCCCCCGATGAATTACAAGCCATGGTGGTTTGCGTTGCACCAGGTGATCCTTTCGAAAATGTCCCCTATCAGGGTGGAGCCTATGATGTTAACGACCTAATGTGGTTGTTAAATATGACGGGTCGTACTAATACGGAAAGCTTTGATGCTGAGGAATCAGGCGTAATACGATTTGGAGCGGCTTCTGGAGGTCTGGATGTAAATCCTTATGATGAAGAAGATGATAAGGTTGAGAAGAAAAATGAAGCTCAACAACAGAAGGAAGAGGCTTTTATAGCTAGCATTGAAACATCACTTGTTTCTCGCCCCTTTAAAGATACGGATTTACGCTTCGGTATCCGCCAGGAAACTTTTCGTGAATGGCTTACGCATTGGCAATTCGATGATTATTGGCAAACACGTAGCGTAACAAAACGACTTGACCATACAGCCGTTCCAACACTACATATCTCTGGGTGGTGGGATCTAAATGGGCGCGGTGCTACTAGCTTTTACCGGGGTATGCGAGACCGAGCCGCATCGAATTCTGCAAGAGAATCTCAAAGGCTACTGATGGGGGCATGGAATCACGATCTGCTTGCACCTGACTGCTCGGCACTCCCAGAGCGTGAAGCTTCTCAAATTCAGCGAGCCGCTTTACATGATGAACTCAATGACGAGTTTGCCTGGTTCGATCAGTTTCTGATGGACATTAAGCCGGGCCCATCTACAGAGTCACGTGTAAAACTTTTTATCACGGGACTTTATCGCTGGAGTAATTTTGATGATTGGCCACCAACAAACACACAGGCCGTTAACTATCATCTGAGTAAGTCCGGTAAAGGAAAGTTTGGCAATCTGCAAACGATTGAACCGAATGGAAGTCAAGAGCAGTCAACTTATACTTTTGATCCACAAAGTCCCACACCATTTTCAAAATCACAGCTACCTGCTGAACGCGAGCCTTTTAATAATTCGGATCTTGAGAAGTCACGCGATGATATTCTCATATTTGATACAGAGCCAATGCAACAACCAATCGCATTAATTGGTGAGCTTAGTCTGGAATTATTTGCTCGCGCTGATGTTAAAGATTTCGACCTATGTGTCAAAATTCTGGACGTTCACCCTGATGGCCGGGCAATTTACCTCTCTGATGGTGTTATTCGTGCACGTTTCAGAAAGGGATGGGATCAGCCACAGCTTGTAGTTCCCAGAGAGGTCAATTGTTATAAAATTGATTTGTGGCACATAGGGCATTTGTTGCGAAAGGGTCACTCTCTGCGTCTTGAAATAGCATCATCTGCTTTTGGTCGTTTTGATGTTAACCCTTGTACGGGAGGGGATTTGGCAGAAGAAACCACAAGCCAACGTGCAACAATAAGTATTCTGCATTCAGAAACTTACGCATCGAGATTGATTCTACCTGTCTTCGATGATCCTCAATTGGCAAACGGTTAAAGCTGCCTGATGAATCAACAGACTTTTTGGCCAGACCAGACGGAGCGTAAGCTGCTTGGACCTTTTTATGTTGCTGAAGGTGTCAGTGAAGTACTTAATGTCGTTTTTATATTCCGTTTTATATATCTTTATATGGTCATGGAGAGACCAGAGTGGGCCGTATTTTCTCTTTTTGTGGAGTCTGCTGTTATTCTGTTATTGGAAATCCCAACAGGTGTAGTTGCTGATCGCTGGGGTCGAAAACGATCTGTGATAATTGGTGGGATCATGTATGCACTTTCTCTGGCTCTGATTCCTTATGCGGTAAGCCATAGCGGGATAAGTCAGTTATGGGCGGTGTCCCTTTGTTTCGCCTTGGCAGGGCTTGGCCAAACTTTGGTTTCGGGTGCCCAGGAAGCTTGGGTCGTAGATAACCTTGCCAGCGCAGACCGAACAGACCTTATTGATCGTTACTTTGGTAGGGTTAGCTCATTTGCAGCATTTGGAGGTGTTGGTGCAGGGTTGCTTTCTTTGCTTATTTTATTTAGCACAGATGTGTCACGATCCACTCTGGATATCTTGTGGTATCTGGCCGCATTTGGATTACTCATAGCAAGCGCAATCGCAGCAAGAATTCCGGAACACAGACCTTTGCAGATAGCTGCAGTTAAAGAGTTTGATCAAAAATCATTACTCAAAAGAATTGTCCACGGCTTTCAGGTTATCCTACAGAGTAAGCCCCTTGCCTTGTTCACTATTGCCATTGTGATAGCAACTTTTTCAGGCTCCATAGTCGATGAATCCTTTGATATATCATTGGTAACCAAAGGGCTAGATGTGCGCGCATTAGCGGTATTAGGAATCCTGGCTGATGTGATTGGGGTTATAGCGCCTTTGGTAGGTGTAGTCATAGCACGCAGATTTGGAGCATCGCAGGTATTAATGGTATTTCTTATTATTCCCGCCATGCTGGTTTGTGTATTTTTCTTCGAGCCCGTTCTGTGGGTGATTATTGTCCTCTATTCCTTGTTGGCTTTCTTCGATGGTGTCTGGGATCCGGTAGCCGATGCAAAATTGCATAGCATGATACCTTCCGCATCACGGGCAACAATCGGTTCAACAGTCAATCAGTTAGGAAGTTTGGCCAGTCTTGGGGGATTAGGATTGTTTGCATTGCTCTTAGGTGAACACAGCGAGGCATTACGGGCAGCAACACCAGATCTGGTTGAAGCATTTTCTGGTGGGGTAAGCACACATATACAAGTTCCAACTGGTCTATTCGGCTTACCCGTACCTGATCTTATTATTTTATTCTTTGTAATCATGGGTCTTGCTGCAATACCCTTTCTGTTTAATGGCAAATCACATGAAGTGCGAAAGGAGTACAAATGAAACTCATACCCGGTCAAAAAACCATTAAAACTACGGTACTGGATGAAAATTCACCAGAACGAGAACATTTGCTTTCGTTGAAAAAAGCATTCAACGAGAAACTGGAACGTGACAATCCGGGTGAATGGTTGAGTTGGTGGATAGCTGAAGATGCATTTGAACTGCCAGTTGAAACTATCAAACAACTAGAGCGCGGTGGCTATGCGCTTGACCATTTTTTTAAGGTTGCAAATGATTTATTTCCTCGCGAAGAATGGCTTCAACAGCGTTTGGAAAAACGTATCACACCTATCTATGGCTTATTGAACAAAGCGCAACAAGAAGCATGTCCGGTAATGCCTCGTCCAGATGTAGTACTTGACCAGAACTGGCAACCAAAATTTGTAGAGCTTGAAATCACTGTTTGTGCGAGATTTGATACAGCAGTAATGGACGAACAATATGGTCTGGATCCTAACAAAAGCCTTGTCAGAAATTATGCTGAATACTTCAAGCAACGTTGGCCAGGAAAAACTCTGGCATTACTAACTGCACCGCATCCACTGTGGTGGTATATCGTTGATGAAGCAATTCCTTTTGCTGCTCGTCTACAGCGTGAGGGACTTGATGTTGTTGTTCTTGAAGGTGCTAATCTATCCGACCTCCGTTTTGATGGTGAACATTTAGTCCTGTGTAACCGTGATGGTGAGGACAAAATCATACATGTCATTGATCGATTTATTGATATATACGAACTTGCCGAGTTGCAGCACCCGGGTATGTCAGCAATCCTAGATGCTTATCTTGCAGGTGCAGTCGAATCAGTTAACACTTTTAAGCAGTTTCTTGATGAAAAGGACTGGATGTCCTTATTTTGGGATCCACTGCTTAGGGATACCTGGATAAAAGAACTTGGTGAAGAACACTATAATGTGCTCCGTGAAATGATACCCCGCACCTGGGTGATTAGTTCAGAAACCCAGATAGAACTCGCTTCTGACAATACCATTCCGATTCTGGATCTTAAAGATCTTCCCTCTGAAGAGCGTAATTTCATAGTTAAAGAGAGCGGTACATCTACCACCTCATCAGGGGCACAATCTCTCAAAATTTTGTCAGAACTCAATTCAAAAGAAGTTCAAGAAACTTTGGCTGACTGTATACAACAACCTTCTCCCTTCATCATTCAAGAGATTGTGGATTCGCCGCAGGTCGATTTTACCGCACTAAATCCAAATGATAATGATGTTGTCGTCCACCAAGAGGGTGCGCGTATGAAATTCAGTGTGTTTTATATCGCAGGTAAGATGACTAATATCAAATTTATTGCAAGTAACTCCGAGCTTGCAGTGAATAATACCGAGTGTCTGGAAGGCATTGTGAGATACTAACAATGTGTTCAATTAGAAATAATATATTACAAGGTCGGGATCACCAATGAATGATAAATTCATTACAACTTTACAGCAATCAGACACTCTTCAAACTCCAGCCTTTATTTATGATGAGGGACAGTTAAAGGCAGATTCAAAACTGGCAAAAAACGCTATAACGGGTAGTAACACCAAGCTGTTATTTGCCATGAAATCCTTTTCAACTATTGGTGGGCTTGAGCAAATTGCTCAGACAGTGGATGGGCTGCATGCCAGTTCATTATTTGAAACGAAGCTTGCGCGACAGATTCTAGGTGACGATGGCATTATTCATCTCACTACGCCAGGACTAAGATCAGATGAAATAACAGAATTAGACAAACTCTGTGATTATATTTCATTTAATTCACTGAGCCAGTGGGAAAATAATAAAAACGCTTTAAGTGGCAGAGCTAATTACGGCCTTCGTATTAATCCTCAGGTATCTTTAGTAAAAGATAAACGTTATGACCCGTCGCGTCAGCATTCCAAGCTCGGCGTGGAGCTGAGCCATCTCACTGAAATTATCAAGAATTCACCTGAGAGGCTTTCTGGTATTAACGGAATATTGATACACAATAACTGTGATGCCGAAGATTTCAGCATGCTGTTAAAAGTAGTCAAACAGCTTGAAACACATATAGCTCCATTTCTGGATCAACTTAGCTGGGTCAATCTAGGGGGAGGCTATTTGTTTAATGAAACTCATGACTTGCAACCATTACATGAAGCTATCCAGCTTTTAAGTCGCCATAAAAATCTTGAAATTCTATTTGAACCGGGCGCGTCAATCAGCCGAAAAGCTGGCTTTATTGTTTCAGAAGTTCTGGATACATTCGAGCGTAACGGCAAGCAAATAATTATATTGGATACGACTGTCAACCACATGCCAGAAGTCTTCGAATATCAATTCGACCCCGATATCGTAGGGGAAACGAAGGGTGGTTTATTCCATTACATAATCGCTGGTTCTACCTGTCTTGCAGGTGACTTATTTGGTGAATACAGTTTTAAAGAACCTTTGCAGATTGGTTCACGCGTGATTTTCAATAATGCAGGAGCATACACGATGGTAAAGGCACATATGTTCAATGGTGTAAATTTGCCTTCAATATACGCATTCACTGAATCAGGTGAATTACAACATAAGAAAACATTTACATATTACGATTATTTAAAGCATTGCGGAGCTGATTAAAATGAATATTTATGAAGAAGAATTCGAGATTCCTGTTATCTCTGGTCATAAGGGGTTACTTAGTTATATTAAACAAGCAGTGGATGAGGCTTTGGATAGTCATTTGCTGCCAGTACGCTTTACGATTACTGAAACAACTGCAAGTACTTATAAGTGTGAACTTGGTGTTGTATCGGGACTACTTGATTCAACCATCGAGCAAAGTAATTCTGTTTTCAATTTTAAGCAACGCACAAGTGAAAACTGCAACAACTTCAATGCGGTACTATTAATTCCAACCGGTATAGGCTCCGAAATTGGCGGGCATGCTGGTGACGCAAATCCTACTGCCAAATTGCTCGCCTCTGTATGCGATACCTTGATCACCCATCCAAACGTTGTTAATGCCTCTGATATTAATGAGTTGCCAGACAATGGTCTGTATGTAGAAGGTAGTATCATTTCAAGATTTTTAATGGGCAGTATTGGGCTTCAGCCAGTACGCGCCAACCGTGTTTTAACGGTATATAACGCACATCCTGATAGTATGCTTAGTGATGCTGTGATTAATTCGGTAAATGCCGCACGAGCATCCTGTGGTCTGGATTGTCCGGAAACCATCCAGCTTGATCCCCCAGTTAGGCTAACCTCTTTATTTGCATCGTCTGGAAGAGCAATCGGGCGTGTGGAACAAATGGATAGATTATTAAAAGTACTGGATGAGCGTAAAGGTACCTATGATTCTCTGGCAATCGCCACACAGATTGAGATGCCACTAAGTTATCATACTGATTACTTTGAAAAGGCCGGGGAAATGATTAATCCCTGGGGTGGTGTGGAAGCAATATTTACTCACGCAATATCCAGCCTTTATGACATTCCAGCGGCACATGCTCCTATGGATGAGTCTCGAGAAATCTCCAACCTGAATCTGGGTGTTGTAGATTCAAGGATGGCGGCAGAAGTTATTTCGGAAGCATATTTCCTATGTGTACTAAAAGGTATGCAACGTGCCCCCCGGATAATTAAGGATATCAGCAATAGCATTCCTCCTGGCACACTGTCCGCTTCGGATGTTTCTTGTTTGGTTATACCAGATGGCTGTGTTGGTTTGCCTACTTTGGCAGCCTTAGAACAAGGCATTCCAGTAATTGCCGTGCGGGAAAATAAAAACATCATGAAAAATGATTTGAGTGCACTACCCTGGAGACCTGGCCAGTTACACACGGTGGAAAACTATTGGGAAGCAGCCGGAATCATGTCATCAATAAAAGCAGGGATCGAGCCATCCTCCGTGCGCAGGCCAATCACTGGTACGGACTGTCGTATGGAATAGCACCATAACTTAGAGTTTAAGATGGCTTTTCTTATATTTTATAACTATACAGAAGCTTATTCATCGGCATGTTTAATCCAGCGCTCAATCAAGGTTTTTACATTTATTGGGTAATCTAGCAGTATGGTTTATGGAGCTTGTTGAACTTTGGGTAGCAGGTGTTGGTCATCGATGAGGTTAGCGATTTTGAAGTGTAATATTATTTTAAAATAAATCAAAAACATAGGTTACAATGAAAAGACCTGTCATAGGAAAATTAATCATACGTGTTACTAATCGATAACCTACATAAGAGCTTCGGTTCCTTAGATGTCATAAAAGGCGTTTCTTTCAATGCTGCCAAAGGTGATGTAATTGCTATTCTTGGGCGCAGTGGTTCTGGAAAAAGTACCGTTCTACGTTGTATCAACTTTTTAGAAACACCTACCCAGGGCACCATTAGCCTCAACGGCGAAGCGATCACGGTTACCCCGAATTATAAAGGGGATTTAATTCCCAGTGATAAAGCACAAATTCGTCGCATGCGCACAAAAATGGCGATGGTATTTCAACAGTTCAATCTGTGGTCACACATGACCGTATTAGACAATGTCACAATAGCTTTAAAAACTTCGTTAAAGCTTTCTAAGAAAGAAGCAAAACAACGCGCCGAAAAATACCTCACTCAAGTTGGCATGATGGATAGGCTCGATTATTACCCGGGTCAATTATCCGGTGGCCAAATACAGCGCGTGGCGATTGCCAGAGCCTTGGCAATGGAGCCAGATATTCTTCTATTTGACGAGCCTACCTCAGCGCTCGACCCAGAGCTGGTTGAAGAAGTTCTCAATGTTATCAAGAAATTAGCCGAACAAGGGCGCACCATGTTAGTGGTTACGCATGAGATGGCCTTTGCCAGAGATGTATCGAATCGTGTTATTTTCTTGGATGAAGGAGTCATTGTTGAAGATGGTCCTCCACAAGAAGTTTTTACAAACCCTAAGTCAGAGCAATTTAAGCAATTTATTTCTAAAGATTATTAAATAAGCTAATAAATACGAATTATTTTGGACTAAATCTGAGATTCATCAATACAAATGCACTTTTTTTTGTCTAAAATAAATAAGTGTATCGACAACTACATTAACATTAATTTAACCAGAGAAAGGACTTACCTTATGAAAAAACGTTTAACTATAAGCTCATTGTTATTGAGCGTTGCATTACTATTCAGTGCGTCTGCGTTTGCTAAAACGATACGCATAGGCGTAGAAGGTGCTTATCCTCCATTCAGTCAGATTGATAAAGATGGAAAACTAAGCGGTTTCGATATTGATATGGCTAACGCGCTTTGTAAAGAAATGGACGTTGAGTGTAAGCTAATCAAACAAGACTGGGATGGCATTATTCCTGCACTTATCGCGAAGAAATATGATGCGATTATTGCTTCTATGTCTATCACTGAAGATCGTAAAAAGAAAGTTGATTTCACTAATCACTACTACAAATCGCCTGCGCGTTTCATCCATAAGAAAGGTGCTAAGAATGAGATTTCAGTTGAAGGCCTAAAAGGTAAGAGCGTTGGTGTTCAGCGGGGTACAGTATCTGACAAATTCATAACGGGTACTTTTGGTGAAGGTGTTGATATTAAGCGTTACGGCACACAGGAAGAAGCATACCTTGATTTATACGCAGGTCGTTTAGATTTCATATTCGCTGATGCATTCGTACTTCTTGAGTTTACTAAAACTGATAATGGAAAAGACTACGAGTTTATCGGTGGTAGTTACACAGATCCTAAATACTTTGGTGAAGGTATCGGTATTGCAATACGCAAAGGGGATACTGAGCTTGCGAATAAATTTAATACTGCGTTAGAGAATATGCGTAAGTCTCCTTACGATAAAGTTCGTGGAAAGTACTTCGATTTCGATATTTTCGGCGAATAATTATTTAGTTCAACCTCTCCCCAGTTTCGGTGGAGAGGTTTTTTTTGTTAACTCTTATAACACATTCAATTATATGACAGAAAACCTTGTTAAGGCCAATAAAACACTTGAGAACAAAATTACTGAGCTGAAAGATGA
>RCNF010001884.1_pt1 | contig 11175 bp, 12 predicted proteins | sample 2041311 | NCBI WGS metagenome assembly RCNF01 (sample SAMN09708228, study PRJNA481090) | Marine sediment metagenome, whole genome shotgun sequencing project. | biome: marine sediment; feature: ocean; material: sediment; isolation source: Sewage treatment plant 2 marine sediment (STP2) ... | reverse complement strand
TGGACTCAGAGTTACTTTGTTGAATCGATAGGTAATGCCAACGAGAATGTAATTAGAGCTTACGTTCGAGATCAGCTTACAGAGCACGAGAAGAAGGAAGATAGGTCGAAACAGCTCGGTTTTTTATATCGGGTTGTTTAAAACAGATCCCTTAGCTTTAGCATTAGACGATTGTGTAATTCGTTATCTGTGGTGTGATAATTCATGAGTAGGGATAACAGGATGGGATCTTCAATAACTAGTAATTCTCTAAATCCGCGCTGGATTTCTTCATCCGCAGTTGGGTAGTGGTTTTCTAAAAATTCACAAAATACGACGTCGAGTTCTTTAACGCCACGCCGGCAATGCCAGCGTAGCTTCGAATACTCAGGTGTATTTTTCATTAGTTGATTACTAGACTTAGACTAGATAGAGACTAAGACTTACGCTTAACCATCAGACGCTTGATCTCTGCAATCGATTTCGCAGGGTTCAAGCCTTTAGGGCACGCATCTGTACAACTCATGATGGTATGACAGCGGTAGAGTTTGAATGTATCTTCTAGCTCATCTAAACGCTCGCCAGTATTTTCATCACGTGAATCTACGATCCAACGATATGAGTTAAGTAGTGCAGCAGGGCCTAAGTAACGATCACTATTCCACCAGTAACTTGGGCAACTGGTTGAACAACATGCACATAGAATACATTCGTATAGACCATCTAGTTTTTCACGATCTTCTTTAGACTGTAGTCTTTCTCTATCGGGTGAGACAGCAGCATCAGTACTCATCCATGGTTTTACGGATGCGTATTGCGCGTAGAAGTTGGTCAAATCAGAAACAAGGTCTTTGATCACTGGTTGATGTGGAAGAGGGTAGATCTTCACGTCACCTTCGATATCATCGATAGCCTTAGTACACGCCAGAGTGTTTCTACCGTCGATATTCATTGAACAAGAACCACAGATGCCTTCACGACAAGAACGACGTAGTGCAACGGTTGAGTCCATTTCGTCTTTGATTTTCAATAAACCATCAAGAACCATTGGACCACAGTTGTCCATGTCTACTTCATACGTGTCTGTATGCGGATTTTCACCCGTATCTGGATCGTATCTGTAAACGATAAACTTTCTGATGTTAGTTGCACCGGCAGGCGCTTTTACTGTTTTACCAGTCATAACAATAGAATTAGCAGGTAATTTAAATTCAGCCATGTGTAAGTATCCTAGTAAACGCGTTTCTTTGGTGGAATAACATCGATGTCATCGGTAAGTGTGTACATGTGTACCGGTCTGTAATCGAAATCGACTTTGCCTGCTTTATCAATCCAAGCCAATGTGTGCTTCATCCACTCTACGTCATCACGTTCAGTGAAGTCTTCACGAGCATGTCCGCCACGACTTTCTTTACGATTTAATGCGCCTTCGATAGTAACCATGGCCTGTGATAAGAGGTTTTCTAGCTCTAGTGTTTCGAGTAAATCAGTATTCCACTTTAAGCCACGATCGTTGATGCCAACATCTGCAAAAGAAGCGAAGATTTCTTTCATCTTTTTAGCGCCTTCTTCCATGCTGTCGCCAGAACGGAAAACCGCTGCATATTTTTGCATAGTGCGTTGCATTTCGCCGCGTATGCTAGCAGTTGACGTTGAGCCTGAAGCATTACGTATCTTATCGAAATGTGCTAGTAGCTTATCTTGAACACCTTCGCCTAATGGCTGGTGAGGCTGATCTTTATCGATTAGCTCTTTAGCGCGTAGTGCCGCTGCACGACCAAATACGATGATATCTAATAGTGAGTTAGAGCCTAGACGGTTTGCGCCGTGTACTGATACACAAGCTGCTTCACCGATAGCCATTAAACCTGGAACAACTTGATCAGGATTATCGCCTTCTAAAGTAACCACTTCACCATGATAGTTTGTTGGAATGCCACCCATATTGTAGTGAACAGTCGGAAGTACCGGAATCGGGTCTTTAGTTACATCAACGCCTGCGAAGATACGCGCACTTTCTGCAATACCCGGTAAACGTTCATCAATAACTTCAGGGCCTAAGTGTTGAAGATTCAGGAAGATGTGATCTTTATCTGGACCAACACCACGACCTGCATTGATTTCCATCGTCATTGAGCGTGACACAACGTCACGAGACGCTAAATCTTTTGCATTTGGCGCGTAACGCTCCATGAAGCGTTCGTCTTCAGAGTTGGTTAGGTATCCACCTTCACCACGTACACCTTCGGTGATTAATACGCCCGCGCCATAAACGCCTGTTGGGTGGAACTGTACGAACTCCATATCTTGAAGTGGTAAGCCAGCGCGCAATACCATGCCGCCGCCGTCACCAGTACAAGTGTGAGCAGATGTTGCTGAGAAGAATACACGACCACAACCACCGGTTGCCAAAACAACTTGATGACCACGGAAACAGTGTAATTCACCGGTAGTTAAATCCCATGCCATAACACCTTTACAAACGCCGTCTTCCATAATCAGGTCAGTTGCAAAGTATTCGATGAAGAATTCAGCTTTGTGCTTTAAAGACTGTTGGTAAAGCGTGTGAAGAATCGCATGACCTGTACGGTCAGCAGCTGCACAAGTACGTTCTGCAACGCCTTCACCGTAGTGAGTTGTCATTCCACCGAATGGACGTTGGTAGATTTTACCTTCTGCCGTACGTGAGAAGGGTACGCCATAGTGTTCTAGTTCGATTACTGCTGGAACTGCTTCGCGACACATGTACTCGATTGCATCTTGGTCACCTAACCAGTCAGAACCTTTTACAGTGTCATACATGTGCCATTGCCAGCTATCTTCACCCATATTACCTAGTGCTGCCGACATACCACCTTGAGCGGCAGTTGTGTGACTTCGAGTAGGGAATACTTTAGTGATACATGCTGTGCTTAAACCTGCAGCAGCCATACCTAAAGTAGCACGTAAACCCGCGCCACCCGCACCTACGATGACAACATCGTATTCGTGGTTAATGATTTTGTAATTTGATATATCTTTGTTTGTAGATTCTTGTTTGTTAGTTGGCACGTTAATGTCCCCCCAAGGTGATCTTAATGATCGAGTAAACACCGACGATCATTAAAAAATAGCTTAAAAACTTTACGACTAGAATGGCAGTTAGGCGTTTAGCGTGACACGATACGTAATCTTCAATAATCACTTGCATGCCTAAATGTGCATGCTGAAATGAAACAATCACTAAGGTAATCATCATGATCGCGTTAAAGGGTGACCCTAGCCATGTCATAACTGCTTCATATGAAGCTTCAGGCAAGAATGCCATGCAGAAACATAACCAAATTACGAGTGGTACGAGTGCTAATGCGGTAAGTCGTTGTACCCAAAAATGTTCTGTGGAACCGTGTCCGTCTGCGCCAAGGCCTTTAACCTTAGCTAGAGGTGATCTTAAATCTTTCATATTTATATAATCTCTCTATATTCTCACTACACTAAGGCAGCAATAAGCCAAGTAAGAAGGGTCAATACAACACCTGCAATGAGAACACCAATGCCGGATTGGCGTGCGTGTTCTAAATCAAGGCCGATACCGATATCCCAGAATAAATGACGTACGCCATTACAAAGGTGGTAGTAGATAGAGAAGGTAAAACCGAACAGTATTAACTTACCAATAAAGCTCGATAAAAATGCGTGCATGCTCGCCCAGCTTTCTGGGCCTGATGCTGCAGATAAAAGTATTGCAATCATCAGGATTAAGCCTAAGAAGAGCACTCCGCCAGTGCCGCGATGTAAAATAGACAACTTAGCGGTAATAGGTAATTTATATACCTGTATGTGTGGCGACATTGGCCGCGGATCATCCCAAGACATTTTTTTTCCTTTGGTGTTAATTAATCGGTGTTAAATAATCGCGTAAGTATAGAACAAATGTTTCCGTTATATGAATTTAGCGATTGAATCCATACTATAGGTCTTTACTTATAGTTCTTTAATAATGGCTCTTTAAAAATGCTCTTTGCTTATAACTCTTTATCATCAGTAAGCTTACTACTTTTAATGTATTTACGGGTTTGCATTTCGTTAATTCTGCTTACCGCTCTCACAAATTCAAATTTTAACTTTTCAGCGGTGTATAGGGATTCTGGTTCCTTTTCTGCTGAAACAACAATATTGACTCGCATATCGTAGAAGGTGTCGATCATATTGATGAAGCGTCTTGCTGCATCATCTAATTCCGCACCCATTACAGGAATATTGGAAATCAGTATGCTTTTGAAGTAAGAGGCTATTTCTGTGTAATCTTCTGTTGATCGTGGTGCATTGCACAGATCGTCGAATTCAAACCAAACAACGTCAGGGCTGAATTTTTTAACAGGTATCAAGCGACCATTGATAATTATGTCGTTTCTATCTTCGTATAACTCAATACCAGAAAGTTGGTGGAAGTGTTTTTCGAGAACATCTTCTGAGCCTTCATTATTTATGAAGTAGTAGATGCCTATTTCTTTATAGGTTTTTGAGCGGTAATCATAATCTCCACCCATTTCTACCATCTTGGTGTTTTCTTTGAGTAGCTCTATTGCAGGGAGGAAGCGATCTCTTTGTAAGCCTTTCTTGTAGAGATTGTCAGGGTGGAAATTAGATGTTGTGATTAAAATTAAACCTTCATCAAAAAGGTGCTGAAAAAAGCGACCTAGAATCATGGCGTCAGTTATATCAATGACATGAAGTTCGTCAAGACAGAGTACTCTGGTTCTTTTGGCAAAACTCTTGGCTACTTGCTCTAATGGATCAGCAACACTGTCTAAGGTTCCCATTTCGTCATGCACAATCTGCATAAAGCGATGGAAATGTAAGCGCATTTTATTTTCAATAGGGAGCTGGTCATAAAAGAAATCAACCAAATGGGTTTTCCCCCTACCTACGCCACCCCAAAGGTAAACACCTTTGATTTTGTTGAGTATTGGAGCCTTCTTTGATTTTGAGAAAAAACTGGATAGTGTTTTCTTAGGCTTGATTGGTGCGGGTGTTTTTATTAATTGATCATAAATGATCTGCAGTTCTTGGATAACCTCTTCTTGATCTGGGTCAACTCTGATCTGGCCGTCTTTGATACTCTTAAGATATCCTTCCATGAGGATATTTTCAGTTTCTGCTAAAGAGTATTCAGGAGCTTGTTGGCCTGATTGACTCATAATGGTTCTCCAAGAGAGGCATGTATTCGACTTGAGCCGGATGATATACTATCTGAGTGGTGTTTATAGGATTATAGATCAATGCTTTATATTGAAGAATCATATCTATAAGAGCTTCTATGATTAATAAAACACCTAATAGAAACCTCTCAATATCAATCCGCGCATCACCACAAAAATGGTTATTCGTCCTTGTTCCTTATTTCATTTCTTTTATCGTAGCCTTTAGTGTAGTTCAAGTATCAGTTTTATTATCGATACTCCTTATACTGGCGATTGCCTATTCGACTTACTATTTTTTACGTTTGCATGTCTGGCTGGGTTCAAATAAGTCGGTCAAATCTATTTATCAGGACTCAAGAAATAACTGGTTTTTGATAACTGCTGCTAACGATGAAAAAAGCGTTAGTTTAATGCCAGAAAGTTTTAATTCTAATTATTTAATAACTCTAAACTATATGGATATAAATAAGACTAAATACGCTGTGATCGTTACTCCAGATAGTGTTTCGAAAGAATTATTTAGACAACTAAAAGTTAATCTAAGAACTCAGTAAGCTATTAATAAATAATATAAATAGATAAATTAGTAGACAAGCAAATTATCCCGTATTAAAATATTAGATTATACTAATATAGCGGAGTTAGTATCATGACAATGCTCAATAATACTGGGTTCGGAGCTGGGCATAGCTCTGAAAATGATACATGCAAGTTCCTTAACGGATTGCTTGCAGGTAGTAATTTAGAAGATGCGTCGCGATCTTTAAAAGCGATATCACATCCTTTAAGACTTAATATTTTATGTGTATTAGGTGAAGGGGAAGTGAGTGTTCAGGATATTTTGAAAACAGTAGGGACGACACAAAGTAATGTGTCTCAGCATTTATGCTTATTGAAGGATAAAGGTATCGTGGCGTCTAGAAAGGATGCGAATCGTGTTTATTATTCTATTAAGGATGAAACGGTTATGAAAATTCTAGGTAATGCTGGTCAATAATCTTTTACATTATTTAAAGACATAAAAAAAGGGAACAATTTGTTCCCTTTTTTTATGTCTTTTTGTGTAGATAAAATCAGAAGTTTAAGCGTCTTTAGATTCTGCTTTTCCTGCTTTTGCTTCTTTTATCATGGTTTGTAGTTCACCTTTCTCAAACATTTCAAGAGTGATGTCACAACCACCAATCAATTCACCATTGATATATACCTGCGGGAATGTCGGCCAGTCGGCATAACGCGGTAGGTTTTGAAAAATTTCTGGATCAGTTAGAATATTTACATAAGCAAACTCTTCACCACATCCCATCAATGCCTGCGCAGTTCTACTTGAGAATCCACATTGAGGTAGTTGCGGCGTGCCTTTCATGAAAACTATGACCTCGTTGCTTTCAACAGCCTCTTTGATTCGATCCATTACGTCCATTTCTTCCATTGTGTACTCTCTAATTAGTGTGTAGTTAATGTGGTTATTATGGGGTAGTTTACTGGTTTTTCAAATAACCATTTAAACTCGATAGTATTCTTTTCAAGTGTGCGATTTCAGAAAAAGTGCCTAGCCGTAGCGCAGCGTAGACAACGTTGGAACGCAGTGACGACGACCCGAAGGGTGAGGTTTTCATCTAGTTAAATGAAAAACCTCATAAAAGTAGGGGGGTGCCATTATTATTGAGTAATGGCGTTGTTACGACCATCACTGCGTTACGCTTTACGTAGCTCTTTGTTACCGTGCGCGTACTTCCTTGGCTCTTGATGAGCCTAAGAAAGCAATTATCTGCCTTTGAATATAAGCTTCAGGCTATAGATCAAAAACAATGCAAAAACGATCAGGCTTAATTCGGGGATGCTCAAACCGAACAATGTCCAGGAGACTTCTGCACATTCGCCAGATCCATGAAACACTTTTTGTATGACTTCGGTAGCTGGCAGGTTATTCATCCAAAATTCTAAGCCTGGCCCGCATTCAGGTACTTCATCTGCTGGCAAATGTTGCAACCAAGTATGTCTTCCTGCCACGGCAAGTCCTGTGATGCTGATTAGCGCAAGTAACAAGCCATACACTCTGCGGCCCCAGGATATAGGCCCTTGAAGGAAAGCAATAAAGAACACCGCAGCCATAATAATGACGATGACACGTTGCACAATGCATAAAGGGCAGGGCTCTAATTCCATGTAATATTGGAAAAATAATGCCACTGCAATCATGCCAAGGCTAAGTATTAAACCAAAAAACATTGCAGGGCGGATTGAATAGCCGTTTTTATCCATTTTTATTATTAGCCTTTATTATTTGTTTTTTTATTAGATAGGGTTATTGCTGCGTTAATTGCTGCAACCATGCTTCCTGAAGATGCTTTTCCTGTACCCGCTAAATCTATAGCAGTACCGTGATCAACTGATGTTCTTATAATTGGTAAGCCCAATGTGATATTTATTGCATGACCAAAACCAACATGTTTCAACACGGGTAAGCCTTGATCATGAAACATCGCTAAAACCGCATCTGCAGTATCCAGATATTTTGGTGTAAATAAGGTATCAGCGGGTAGTGGACCAGAGAGATTCATGCCCTGATCTTTTAAAGCATTTATCACAGGTTCTATGGTATCGATCTCTTCCATACCTAAATGGCCATCTTCACCTGCGTGAGGATTTAAACCACATATCAGGATGTGAGGATTCGATATGCCAAATTTATGAATCAGATCATGATTTAAAATAGAAATGACCTGAGTTAAGGATTCTTTAGTGATAGCAGCGCTAACATCTTTTAAAGGTAGATGAGTAGTTGCAAGCGCTACGCGTAAACTATCAGCAGCTAACATCATGACTGGTAGTTCAGCTTGTGTGAGTTCAGCCAAGAATTCAGTATGGCCGGTAAAGGCTACTCCAGATTCATTTATGATACCTTTGTGTAATGGTGGTGTAACCATTGCATCAAACTCGTTAGATAAGCAGCCTTTGGTGGCTATCGTTAAAGTTTCGAGTACGTAAGGTGAGTTATCTTTATTTAAAACGCCTGCCGTAACAGGGGCAGCACATGGAGTATCAATAATCTTGATTTCACCCGCGTTATTGGCAGATTTAGGGTTGCCGGAAGAATAATCAATAAAGGAAACAGCAATACCTAATTGTTCAGATCTTTGCTGCATCATTTTCTTATCAGCAATAACAATTAACTCTGCAGGGAATGAAGTCTGCGCGAGTTGAATAATCAGGTCTGGCCCGATGCCGCAGGGTTCTCCAGAAGTAATGGCTAAACGAGGAAGGCTCATGACAATATATTCTGCTACTTCTATCTATGTTCGAAAACGCTATAGGTTTAAGCGATATTCGACAAACGCTTGATCACGTAAACTTTTTAACCAATTCTTAAAACCTTCTTCCTGTTTCTTTTCGCTAATTAGTGTTTGTGCTTGAGTTTTAAGTGTATCGCGCGTTTTATCGCTTACCTTACGTTCTAAGACTTCAATAATATGCCATCCAAATTTGGTTAGAATAGGCTGGCTTAAAGTATTGAGTGGTAAAGAGTTTACTGCTTTGGCAAAAGGTGGAACAAAAATAGCAGGATTAGCCATTGGCATCTCTCCACCTTTTTCTGCACTACCTTTATCAGAAGAATGTTTTTTAGCAAGCTTGGAAAAGTTTTCACCAGCTAATATTTTGTTACGCAATTGAATTGCTTTTAATCTTCCTTTTGGTGTTTCAGCAGAAACCAAGATATGACGCACTCGTGCTTGTTGAGTTTTTGTACGTTTTCCACCGCGCTGTTCAACCAGTTTTAGTATATGGAAACCTCTTTCATCTCTAACGACATTTGAAAGTTCGCCTTCACCGATCAGGCTTAAACTACGCATATAGGCAGGACTTAATGAATTAGATTCCTTCCAGCCTAAGTCATTGCTGGTAGCACCCATTTTAGTAAGTGTTGCCTTGGAAAGGGCGGATTTGGCTAGCAACTGTTTTCTGAGTTGCTGAGCTCGATTGTAATTAGCATTAAATTGCTTTACTGATTGGCCTTTCTTGTTGGAAATAAAAATATCAATGAGGTGATACTGTACATCTTTGTTCAAAGAAAAACTTTCAGCTTGTATTAAATCGTCTACTTCAGATTCAGTAATACTTTTATTGCTGCTTTGTTGTCTTTTTCTCAGCGTATTCATGTAAAGGCGATCACGAATATTCTCACGAAATTCTTTGTAGTTAAAACCTTCCTTAATTAATGCCAGTCTAAATTGTTGAAGATCGAGTTTGTTTTGTTCTGCAAGTGATTGCATCGCTTGGTCGACTGCAGCATCATCAATTTTGATACCAAGAACTTTTGCTCTTTGTACTTGAATTTTATCCAGGATGAGTTTTTCCATGGCTTCTTTTATTAGTGTCTGCTGAGGTAACTTATTTGTATTTGAGCTTTGTGCTTTTATAGCAGCCGCTTTTACTTCGCTAATCATAATGACATCATTATTTACGATGGCTGCAATGCTGTCTAGTGTCTGGTCTGCAGCGATAGCATTGTGAGAGATAATAACGCAGCTAAGAGCGAGTAATAATCTATGAGATGAGCTTAAAAGTTTGTTAAAAATCATCATATCCGTATATATTTTCCTTAATTTGGCGCGTCGCGCTCTTCCCAATATTTCCTAATCCTTTTAGTTCGAATTCAAGAAAAACGGGGTTCTCATAGCTAATATTATCTGAAGTCAGGTAACGTTTCACTACCAGTCTGGTTTTCCAGCAGCAATCTTGATACTCGACCCCTACAAGCGCTTCCAGACTGCGATTGTTTTTTAAGTCTTGATCAAAACTGCCCACCATAGACCATTTATCATTGATAGGTAAAGATCCTGACATACTCAGCTGTTCAAGCTCTGTATCCAGTTTACGTAGGCTAATATTAGCAATACGTTTTTTTTCATCTTGGTAGTTTAAGCGAAGATCGTAACTGGAGACACTTCTATCTTCATCATTCAAGCTCGCCGTTGTAGCAATTCTGGAATTATCATTTAATCTACCACTTAATTCCAACACTAGATCAGAGCGTGTTCCTGTAGAAATAGTTCCCCCAGGGAGTGTAACTTTCCTATCAGAAAAGTTAAAGACTTGACCAATACTGGCTTTAAAAAGCTCTTTTCCATTGTCGCGATCTTGTATTCTTGAAGTAACGGCAAAGGTTAGTTTATTGTTATCCGCAATTCGGTCTTTACCTGTAAATCTGTTTTCAAGAAATAGCTGATTACTCTCTGAAAAATTAGTGAGTGCAGTATCAAAAATGGGGATATCGCTTTGGTCTTCGTAGGGTGTATAGGTATAAAAAATACGGGGTTCAAGGGTTTGCGTGTATTTGTGGTTTCTAAGCTGTCGATCAAAAAACAGCCCAGCATCGAGGGTAACTGTTGGCAAGGTTCGATGAATATTAGAGTTTGTAGTTGAGTCGTTAACTGAATTAGAGTCGTCAACTGAATAAGAGCCATCTAATGAGTAGATAGTATGTTCCAGACTTAATTTGGGTTTAAAGTACCAAGCATCATCTCCCCATTTTTTAGAGGTAGTGAATTTGATATCTGCTCGGGCACCATTTGTTTCATCATTTTTATCAAAATAGATTAGTTCGGAGTCAATCCCAACTTTTAAATCATTAGGGGCACTCTTGGGCGAGTAGCTTAGTTTTAATTCGGGCAACTTTGAATAGGGGTCATCGTCGCTGTCTAAAACTTGATAGTCTTCAACAGCGATACTTGCACTCCAAGGCTTATCGGTTTTTAATATTTCTAAGCGTCTTTGTAGAGCTGGGCGGGTGCTGGTCTCTAATGATGTTGAAAAATCATCAAAAAAGTCGGCATCAGATACACCTTCAGCCTTAATTTTTAAATGGCTTTTTTCAGTAAACTTGGTTTGATGATTTACGTCAAAATAGTAACGTTGCTCATCATCAAATGATTTATCTTCAGGAATGAAGTCGTATTCTAAAGTGCCTTTATTCTTTTTAGTTAAGTAGCGAAATTCACTATCTAGTTGAATA
>RCNF010007390.1_pt1 | contig 11179 bp, 11 predicted proteins | sample 2041311 | NCBI WGS metagenome assembly RCNF01 (sample SAMN09708228, study PRJNA481090) | Marine sediment metagenome, whole genome shotgun sequencing project. | biome: marine sediment; feature: ocean; material: sediment; isolation source: Sewage treatment plant 2 marine sediment (STP2) ... | reverse complement strand
GCGGGCATCGGCACCGTGCGTGCCTACTACCTCACGGTCGACTACGATCAGGAGGCCCTCTGGGAACTTTCGACAAGCACCATCGGCGCATCCTTTGCCGGCAAGGCCAAGCTCTCGGAGACCCTCAACCTCACCTACCGGCTCGAGCTCGCACGGCAGAGCGACACCGGAAATAACCCCGAGTCGATCGATGCTGACTACCTCCGCGCCGACCTCGGCCTCAAGGTCGCCAAGGTGACCTTCGGCGCTGGTTACGAGGTGCTCGGCGGCGGCGATGACGGCAGCTTCAACACCCCGCTTGCCACCCTCCATAAATTCAACGGTTGGGCCGATAGATTCCTGGCCACACCGGCGGATGGTCTCCGGGACGCATTCCTGTCGGTTGGAGCAACACTTGGCAGGTTCAACCTGGTCGGGATCTACCACGACTTCTCAGCCGATTCCGGTGGCGCCTCGTGGGCCCAGGAGTTTGACGCTCAGGTCCTCTACACGACCCCTTGGAAGCAAAAGGTCGCTTTCAAGTTCGCCCGCTATGACGCGGACCAGTGGGCGTGGGACACCGACAAGATTTGGATCTGGACAAGCTGGGGGTTTTAGGCGGCCGAATCCTGGATCCTCGATACTCGATGCTCGAAAAAACGAATTGAAAAGCTATTCCGTTGAATTGTCTAGAGACGGGTAGGCAGATCGAGTATCCAGTATCGAGAATCGGGTGGGCTGAAGGAAAATCCGAAGTCCGAAATCCGAAATTTTTGTACGGCGGGCGGCGGTCAGAGATATGAATGTGGATTGACGGGTGTTCCCTGTAGGCGCACTTCATAGTGAAGGTGCGGGCCCGTGGCATTCCCACTCTCGCCGACCGTTCCGACAACCGCACCCCGTTTGAGCTTTGTGCTCTTTTTCACCTCGATACTCTTGAGGTGGGCATATCGCGTCTCATATCCGCCAGCGTGCTCGACGATCACCAAGCGGCCGAAATCTCCCGAACGACCGGCAAAGGTCACACGGCCGTCGGCAGTCGTCCGTACCTTTGTTCCCTTGGGTGCGGTAAGGTCCAGGCCCTTGTGACGCGAGGACCCCCGGTGCTCACCAAAGGCCGAAGAGATCCTGGCCACATCGTAGGGCACCGGCCAACCTTTCGGGATCGCCGAGGACTCGACGCCGCGACTGCTGCTGGCGCAGCCCTGGAGCGCGGCCACAGCCACGAACACTCCCAACAGAAATGGGCGTTTTTTCATTTCTCAATTGTAGGGTGGCTCAAGGCGCAGAATCAGCAGACGTCCGAGCGGCTACAACTTGGAGACATCTGCGGCGATCTCGGCCGCGATGTCCTCGACACAGCGTGACAACCCGTCGACGACCGATCCGGGGTTCGAACCGGCGACCGCACGACTCGCCGAATAGGATTTCTCAAGCAGCGGCGGCTGATACCTCGGCACCTCCGCATCCCGCACCACGATCTCCAGCCTGACGCGCGCCTCGGTGCCACCGGGAATGTCCACCTGCTCGCACGCGAGGACCTTCCCTGAAACAACCCAGGTCCTCCTGTCTCTGACAGGCGGACCGAACTCGGCAGCCAACTTCTGTTGCACGAGCTCTCCAACCGAACCCGCCCAATGATCGGTGGCGTAGTATTCGATCCGTGTTGTGGAAGCGAGCACCATGATCTGACTCCGCCCGAGGGCCTCGGAGGTCCGCAGACGCTCAACCAAAAGGTTGACGGACGTATCAATCTGGCCGGACGATTCCATGCCCAGCGTGTAGTAATCGATCTTTGGTGCCGAGGCGCACGCGCAGAGCACGCAGATCGCCACAATCAGATATGGAGTGGACCTCATTTCGACTCTCCGTTCTTTCGCCCCTGCTTCCCTTTGCCCCGGATGAGCGCATCGGGCTGATCGGCCAGGATGCGCGAAAACTCTTTCAGGTTACGCGTGGTCTCCTGGAGGTTGAGGAGCATCTCCTCGATGGTCGGCCGTTGGTCGTCCATCAGATCGCTGCTGTTGCCGCTGAAGTCCTGGAGGTATTGGAGGGTCACCTGGAGCGTGGCCACAAGCTCGTCGAGCCGTTTGTTGAGCTCTCCCGTCAGTTCCTCGAGATTGCCGAATGTCTGTTGGAGCGGGCCCCGGTTCTCAGCAACCACTTCAGTGATTCCGGTCATCAGCTCGTTCGCTGTCTCCTCGAGAGCAGCCAGCCTGGTCACGATCTGCTCGATGCCCTCCCGGTTGTCGTCGATCACCTCACCTGCGCCGCGCGCGACCTCGGCCCCCTCGTCGAGGGTTGTCTTCAGGGAGGCTAGAACCTCGGTCAGATCGACGACCTCAGGATCTCCTGCACCATCTCCGGCCTCACTCACGCCAAGGAGAACGTTGATGCCGTCCAGCATTGTCTCCAGCCTGGTGGTGATTCCCTCGAGATCCGGCATGTCGAAGAGGCCCCCGCCGCCACTCGACGTGAGGAGGTCGCCGGTTTCGTGGAGCGGCTGTTTGGCCCCTCCGGTCGAGATTTCGACGTGTTTTTCGGTGGTCATGGTGACCTGCTCGATGGTCGCGATGCTGCCGTGGTTGACTGGGACGATGCCATCCACAACGGCGGTGATGCGGATGCGCGCCCGATCGTCGGGATCGGGCTCGATGGCGGTCACCTTTCCAACCTGGACGCCCCCGAATCGGACGTCGGCACCGCGGTTGAGACCACTTATATCAGTGAAAACTGCGTAAAAGGTCTTCGCCGTATCGTCCGTCGGCCGGCAGCCTCTGATGGCGACCAGAAACCCCACCAGAATGATGAGGCTGGCCAGCACCATGATGCCGGCCTTGATCTCGGTCGCGGTGAAATCGTGTTGCTTCGCTGGCATCTTCCCTCTTTTCAGTCGAGCCCGGTCAGGGCCTTAGCGTAGGACGAATCTCCGGTTTCGTCATCTGGCCGGCGGGCAAAGAACTGCTGAATATATGGGTGGTCGCTCCGCTCGAGCTCGTCGAGGGTTCCGACACCCACGACCTGGCCACTCTTCAACATGCACACCGAGTCGGCGATCAGCTTGACGCTTTCCATCTCGTGGGTCACAACCACGCTGGTGAGCTTGAAAGTCTCCTGCATCTTGCGGATGAGCTCGTCGATACCAGCGGCAACAATCGGGTCAAGGCCTGCCGACGGTTCGTCGTAGAAGATGATCTCCGGATCCATCGCCATCGCACGCGCGATGCCCGCCCTTTTCTTCATGCCGCCGCTCAACTCCGACGGCAAATAGTTCTCGAACCCTCCGAGACCAACCAGCTCGAGTTTGATCCTGGTCATGATGTCGATCGTAGACTCCTCGAGGGCCGTGTGCTCGCGGAGGGGCAACGCCACGTTGTCGGCCAGGGAAATCGATTTCAGGAGGGCCGAACCCTGGAACGACATGCCCATTTTCTTGCGAAGCTCGATTCGCTCGCCTTCAGACATTGCTGTGAAGTCCTCGCCGTGGAACAGAATGCGCCCGGCGGAGGGGCGTTTCAACCCAACCAAGGTGCGCAGCAAGGTGGTTTTTCCGGAACCGCTGCCGCCGAGAATCACGAAGATATCTCCCTGACGGACTTCGAAGGAGATTCCGTCGAGGACGGTCCGATCACCGTATCGGACGACCAGGTTCTCAACTGCTATGAATGGTTCGGATTTCGCCATCTCATCACACGAAGTAGAACAGAATCGTGAAACCCAGGTCAACAATAATGATCAGGAATATCGACGTTACCACCGACGAAGTGGTCTGCTTGCCGACCCCTTCCGCCCCACCTTCCACCTGCAGCCCGCGATAGACGCCCACCCAACAAATGGCGATGCCGAAGAAGACGCTCTTGATCATGCCGATGAGGAGATCTTTCTCCACCAGAGATTGGGTGGTCATATCGAGGTAAATGGTGGCATCCACTCCGACCACCACTACCGATGCGGCAAAACCGCCGAAGATCATGATGAACATTGCCACAACGGTCACACAAGGCACCGCCACAAGCATCGCCATGAACTTGGGAACGACCAGATATTTGATCGGGTTGAGACCCATCACCTCGAGGGCGTCGATCTCCTCCCCCACCTTCATGGTGCCAATCTCGGCAGTAATCGCCGAGCCGCTCCGTCCTGTGATGAGGATCGCGGTCATCAACGGCGCCATTTCACGTAATGCGGAAACTGCTACCAGAGTAGCGATAAAGCGGTTCGCACCCCATTGCCCAAGCGTGTAAGAAGCCTGCAGGGCGAGAATGACGCCGACCAGAAAACAGATCATGCCAACGATAGGCAGCGATCGAACGCCGAACTCGACAAAGTTCTCGACCGCGCTCTTGACCCGCAACCCTTTGCCGCGCAGGGGCGCGACGATCATCCAGCTCATGGTTTCCACCATCAACACCGAGACTCGGGCGCCGATGGCGAGCTGATTGAGGGTCCAGCGGCCGACGTTGCCGGCAATATTAACCCGCATATCTCATCGGGTTTCGTCGCGAGGGCGCCGAGGTGCCTTGCCCAGCGGGGTTTTCGACCTGAGGGGCGCGGAGTGCGTACTCGAAGTACGTCGAGCACCCCGAGGCGAGAAAACACCGCTGGGTGAGGTGCATCGGTGGCCACAGCAGGAATCTGATGAGATATGCGGGTATATCATCGCACCTCGAAGATGCTGTCGAGCCGAGCCAGTTCGAGCACCTGCATGACCGCCTGAGATGGAGAGACCAGCGCGAAACCGGTGCCGTGCTCGCGCGCGCTGCGCAATCCCTCAACCAACGTGGCGACCCCGGACGAGTCAATATAGGTCACGCCTGTCATGTCGATCGCCAGACCACCCTCAGCCGATGGAACAGCCTTCAGAATCGCTTTTCGCAACTCGGGAGAGCTGTAGAGGTCCACCTCTCCGACCACTCGGATCAAGAATCCACTCGGCGATTTCTCTTTATCGATGGTCAGGCCCATAGTGCTTCCTCACTTCGATCGTTTCAGCTTCATCGTGACGCAATTCCCGCCGCTCTCACCGGGGCAGAAATCGACCTCATCAAAGACCTTGTGGATGAGCTGGATCCCGAGGCCTCCCGGCTCCAGATCATCAACGTCTGGAGGTTGCAGTGGTCGGCGCTCGGTGCACTCAGCTGGGCACGAAACCCCTTTGTCCGAGACCTGAAACTCGAGGTGTTCTTCCGCGGCGTGCAGGGTGAGCTCGACGGAGCCGTCACAGCGCCCCTCGTAGGCGTGGCGAATCGCATTCGTGCACGCCTCGTCGATCGCCAACACCACTTCGTCGGCAATCTTTTCGTCAACGTCCCAGGAATCCACCCAGCTCCGAACCAGGCTCCCGAGCAGCTTCGGATCCGAGCGGACGGTCAGATGGAGATCACGATTCATTGCCGTTGTACCTCAAGGCGATCATCGTACAGTCATCGTGTGGGGCCATCGGGGAACAAAAATCCTGCACCTCACCGACGATGGTGTCGATAAGCTGGCGCGGCGACGTCGGGTATCGCTCACGCACGACACGTTCGACCCGTTGCATACCAAACTCGCCCTGGGGCACCGTCCCGGGCGCTCGGGTCGCTCCCGATCGTGCCTCGACGATCCCATCGGTGTAGAAAACCAGGGTTTCTCCGGGTTTGATCGTCGCCGTTTCATCCTTCCAGGTGATGTCAGGTAGGACCCCGATGGGCGGGCCGGAGGCCTCGAGGATATTCACCACCTTCTCTTCGGACGCGACCAGCATCGGGTGGTGGCCGGCATTGGCTCCAAGGAGCTTACCGTCCCGGAGGTCGATCGCGGCCACGGCGACGGTGCAAAACATTCCGCGTTGGCTCCTCTGAACCAGGCCTTCATTGAGCGCTGCGAGCAGCTCGGCTGGAGACTTCACTCCATGGGCTCTGACGCGAAATTCTGCCAACAGCTGCGCCATCGTCAGGGCCGCCGGGACACCCTTGCCACTCACGTCACCAATCAGCAGCCCCAACCGATTCTCGTCGATGCGCGCAAAATCGTAGAAATCGCCGCCCACGACTTTGGCCGGCACCGTCGTGCCATAGACTTCAAAGCGGGAATCGTCGGTCGGCCATTTGCTGACGAGAAAGCCCGCCTGAATATTCCAGGCCGCTTCGATGTCCTGCTCCATTCTCTGTTTCTCGAGCAACAGTTGGTGGTTGCGGGCGTTCTCGAGGGCCAGACCGGCACTGTTTCCAGCCGCTGCAGCCAACAGGAGGTCATCGTTGGTGTACTCGTGGTCAGCGACATCCGTGTCCATGTAGAGGATCCCGAGGATTTCGTTCTGAGTACGAATCGGTACACAGAGAATCGACGTCAGCTTGAGAGCAGCAATGCTGGCGCTGGGGTCTATCGAGCCATCCGCCCACCCTGATTTGTAGAGCACATTCTCGCCATCTCGCAGGACCCTGTTGGCAACGCTCTCGGAGATATTGATTTCGGCTACCTTTGCGGGCTGGCTCTTGCCGTGGTGAATAGTGTGCACGTTCCCACAGATGCCGCACGGCTCCAAACCGCCGTCCGATCCGGCAAAGAGGACCGCCCCCCGGTTGGCACGGATCGCCGACGTGGTGGTCTCGAGGACGCGATCCACCAGGTCGCAGGGATTGAAGTTCGAAGCAAGGGCATTCATCAGGGTGTAGGCGGCCTCGAGGAGTGCCTGTGAGCCCGAGGTTGGCGGCAGTTCCTGTTCGCGGCCGTCCGGATCGAGGACCGTCTGCAGAAAGACGGTTTTGCCCTGAACCGTGGTGTCAGCGGTATCGGGACCCAACTCGAAGCGGAGGACGGTCTCGCCGATGAGCACACGATCGCCGTTGCTGAGTTCACAGACATTGGTCGGTGAACCATTGACGATGGTTCCGTTGCGGCTCCCCAGATCCCTGCACAAGTAGCTGTCGCCAGCCGCACGGATCTCGACGTGGCGGCGCGAGGCGGCAGTGTCCTTGAGAACCAATCCGTTGTCGGCAGCCCGCCCAACGATGAGCGAAGCCCCCACCGGCACCTTGCGGCGCTGGCCCCCTTCCCCGGTCACAATGAAAGCACTCAACATCTTTTAGATTCTACGCGTTCCATGAGCTACCAAGACGCTATCCTGCCGCGGCTCAGCTTGCAAGCCCTGCGACATGGTAGCGTGCAGATCATGCCGACGCTCAAAAGGGTCGTATCGCGATGGCAGATCGTTGCTCTGGCGCTCAACGACGTTGTCGGCAGCGGCGTCTATCTGCTGCCGGCCGCGGCCGCGGCAATGCTCGGCCCGGCGAGCCTGTGGGCGGTCGCGCTGGCGGGCCTCGCGGTACTCCTGATCGTGCTCTGCTTCGCCGAGGCATCGAGCCACTTTGAAGGGCCGGGAAGCTCATACCTGTATGCGCGCGAGGCGTTCGGGGCCTTCATCGGCTTCGAGATCGGTTGGATGATGTGGCTCGCCCGTGTCGCATCCGTGGCATCTCTGTCGGTCGGCTTTGCACTCGCTCTCGGCTACCTGGTTCCCGCAGCCACCAGCGGTTTTGGACGCACCATGACCATCGTCCTACCAATCGTTGTTCTCACTGCCATCAACATCTTCGGCGTTCGTTCCGGCGTGAATACCGGGGTCCTGTTGGTGCTGACCAAGCTCCTGCCGCTCGCAGTCTTCGTGGCAGTCGGGATCTTCGCCGTGTCGCGATCCGTGGCTGCCGGCCAGGTGCCCCTGGCCGGCAGCGGCCTCGGCCAGGCGGCGCTCTTGCTGCTTTTCGCCTACGCGGGTTTCGAAAACACAGCAGCGGCTGCCGGCGAGTTCAAGAACCCGCGGCGGGACGTGCCATTCGCTCTCCTGGTCGAGATCGGAATCGTCACTCTGCTGTATGTAGCGGTTCAGTGGGTCGCGCTTGGTACTGTTCCTGATCTTGGGAACTCAGATACCCCGCTCGCCGACGGCGCACGGATATTTCTCGGACAATGGGGTGGCTGGCTGCTGACGGCAGGTGCGGTCGTATCCATCCTCGGAACCAACAGCAATTCCATTCTCGCCGGGCCCAGATATCTCTTCGCTCTTGCTTGTGACGGGTTCGGACCGAAATTCCTGGCCTCAGTCCACCCGAGATTTCGCACCCCTGCAGCTGCGATCCTGTTCCAGAGCACCATTGCCATTCCGCTGGCCCTCAGCGGTAGCTTCGTCGGCCTCGCGACCCTATCGGTCGTCGCCCGTTTGACGGCCTACGTCGCCACGACCACTGCCGTACCGGTGTTGCGGCGCCGACGAAGGACAGAGGGCGCTTTCAGGCTTCCCGGCGGCATCGCGATACCGATCGCCGCCACCATCATCAGCCTCGGGTTGCTCGCCAGCGCCTCATCGGCAAACCTCCTCGCCGGCGCCGCAGCGCTTGTGGTCGGAGGGCTTATCTATCTCTTCAGGCGGGAGGTTGAATAGCGGTCACGGGCGGAACGCCGCATCCTCGCCCGGCTGCACACTCGTTGTGACAAACCCGATTTGCTTGCAACCACGGTTAAGTACAACGCCCTCCTGCCAACCGAGGGGGCTGACCCAGCGTTCCTCGGGCCGTCTGTACCGCCAAAATTGATCGCCGTCCCACCACTGGTCGTGCAGCGCCTGCCACCGGCCCCGAATAGCCTCGACACCGAGGTTTCCCGTCAATACTTGTTCATGCGCCTTCTCTGGCGTGAGCTCCCGTATGTACCAGGCCACAGGTATCTGCCACTCGGCCATGACCTCCTCGGGACAATCGGGATGATCATAGAGCGAGGTGGTCGTGCACGACATGCACACCACCAACAGAAGAACGAATACAACCCGGCAAACCACCGTCCAAGAGTACAACCGAATATTCGGTCGGCCATCCAGCAAACCGGGAGAGGTCTCCTGCGTATACCTTCAACAGGTTCAATTTGGACCACTTATTGCGAATCATGGCGAAAGACAAAACTCGATTCTGGAAGGAACGGCAGATGAGGCGTACCGGTTATGCAGTGCTGGTGATGTTCGCTTTTCTGATCGTCAGTCAGACAGTCGCCCGGGCGGACTACTCGGTCACTGACGTAGTCGACGCAGCGAAACGCGGCGACGGTCATGCAGTCCGCAATCTGATTGAATCCGGGGCCGATCTCGACGCACGGGGACCGATGGGCTACACCGCCCTTCACTGGGCGGGCGTTCGTGGACACTGGCGAATTCTTGCCGACCTTGTGGCAGCAGGTGCGCCGGTCAACGCGACCGGCAGCGACGGCGGCACTCCGCTCCACTGGACGTGCCACCACGACAACCCGGACTCGGTGCGTCTCTTGCTCGATGCCGGCGCCGATATCACGATCCAAAACCGGTGGGGCCGGACAGCACTGCACGTAGCCTCACGCCGAGGATGCCTCGAAGTTGCTGAACTCCTCCTCGACGCGGGCGCCGACCCTAACTCAACGACAAGTGAAGGCTGGACACCCATGCACGTGGCCGCCCGGAGCGGTCACGAGTCGATGTTGGACCTTCTGGAGACGCGTGGCGCAGACCCAACCCGCGCTGACTCGGAAGGCCTCACTGCGTGTCGCAGCTGGAAACGCAGACCTCGTCCAGTACCTGCGGAGTCATTACAGCTCGGGGAGTATGAGGGAATCTACGACCTCGGTCGCGGTTTCACGATGAAAGTGTGGCGAGAAGAAGATGGCCTTCGCATTCGAGAGTTCGCGCCTGACGACCTCATCCCGATTGGCATCGACGAATTTTCCTGCCGTCAGGAACCGTGGCGGGTGCATTTTCTCCGGAATACGAACGGAGACATCACGACGATCGAGGTAGATTTCCTCAGACGAACAATCCGTGGTCAAAGGACGGGCGCCCCGCGATATGTCGGCTCGAAGGTCTGCATGGACTGTCACTCCGGCGCCGATCAGGGACAGCAGGACGTTCAGTGGATGCGGAGCCGGCACGCCCACGCCTATTGGCGCCTTGGCTCGGATTGGTCTCTATTCCTTGCCAGGCTCCGACCCCACTATCAGGATCTCGAGGACCCGATCGCCGACGACCGCTGTCTCCTCTGCCATGTCACCGGCGCGCAGGACCCCGACGCTCTCTTTGAAACCTCTTATCGCCCACAGGAAGGCATCGGCTGCGAGGCATGCCACGGGCCAGGATCAAAGTACGCAACAGCGGACGTCATGGCGAAACGCGAGGCGTTTCTGGCCAACGGTGGACGGATCCCTGACGCAGAGACCTGCCGGACCTGCCACCGCGTCTCGGACAATTTTGACTGGGCCGAAAGGTGGCCGAAGATCGCGCACCCGAAGGCGGACCCGGACGCAGGTTGACCAAAGGTAGAAATCCCCCGCGACGTCGGGGGTATCAAGTCGAGGCGGTTCCTCAAGACGAGCCCGTGCCCCCGCCCGTGCCCGCGCCCGGATGTCTTTGGTATGGCGGTCACCGGACACGAATATGGAACGCTAGAAAATCATTAGGTATCGAGGCCCGATCGAGTTCATTTCTCCTGAGACGGCAACGTTTCGGGTTCGGGCTCGGAATCGGATTCGGGCACGACGACCGCCCACGTCGGGGTCAACTAGGAACCCACGAGCTTCGCGCCGGACTCCGGGCGGCAGGCAAAGACTGAGCTCGGCAGCTCTACACTCGATTGGTAGCGTCCGTGCGTCGTTTCCATGAAATCCTCTGCACCCTCAGCCGAGACAAGGGCGATGGCGCATCCCCCGAATCCGGCACCGGTAAGCCGGGCGCCGTGGCACGCCGGGTGCTCACGCGCCAGCTCGGTGAAGAGGTCGAGTTCGGCACTGGACACCTCGTAGAGATCCCTCAGGCTGAAGTGAGATTCGTCCATCAGACGACCGGCCTCTACCGGGTCCCCTTTGGACAGCGCGTCGGCCATCGCCTGCGGGCGAGCAATCTCCTCGACGACGTGGTGGGCCCGCCGGTAGGTTGTTTCGTCCAGGCTGCCCCGGTTTGCCTCGAGGAGGTCGAGGCTGACGTCGCGGAGGGCGCGAATCTTCGGCTCAGCGTTCTGCAGGGCCTTCACTGCCGCTCGGCAGCTTGCGCTGCGCTCGTTGTAAGCGCTGCCCGCCAGCGTCCGTGGAGCGCCGGTGTCCATCACAACAATCACGGCCTCGTCCGGGATGTGCACCGGACTGTGCGAGAGCGACCGGCAGTCGAGAAGGAGAGCGTGCCCCTCTCGCGCCATAGCGGCGATGAATTGATCCATCA
>RCNF010003824.1_pt1 | contig 11179 bp, 10 predicted proteins | sample 2041311 | NCBI WGS metagenome assembly RCNF01 (sample SAMN09708228, study PRJNA481090) | Marine sediment metagenome, whole genome shotgun sequencing project. | biome: marine sediment; feature: ocean; material: sediment; isolation source: Sewage treatment plant 2 marine sediment (STP2) ... | reverse complement strand
TAAGTAAGCTTAAATTTTAAGTAATATTTAACAAATATATAAAAACTTGCCAAATAACTCACTTTAAGCATTTTTTTTTTATTTGTTCACTTTCAAGGCCCTAGGTGATAAAAGGAATTGACGAATTTTACTAATAAAAAACAGCTCTGTTGTCAGCAATATCAGAGTTCTCTTTTAAAGCCTCAAAAATAAGAAGACTTCTTCCGTTTAAGGATCTCTCAAGGTTTATTTTGTTTGCATTGTAATTTTGTAATTCTGCAGGAAGGGTCTTTTTCGTAACAACTGCGAAGGCGACTCCACTTTTTCCAACGATATTTTTTGCCAGTTTATTTTCATCCAAGCCTGTTACAACCCCCGAAATATCAACAAATCTTCCAAGCCCAGCAAAAACCGGACTCGTATTACTTACTGCAAGACTACTACTTTTCTTAACTTGGTTTTGTTCGGCAATTTCATCAAGTGTAGTTCCTGTGGATCTTTCATTGATCAGTGCTGCTTTCTTTTCCTTCATGATGATGTTTCTCACATTTTGACCTTTCCCTGATAGCCCAGCCTTGTTTTTAGCGGTAAGCACAACAACGCAATATCCATTGTCAAGATCAAACCTTTTGATGTCTCCAACTTTAGAATTTTCTTCAAATGTCCATCTAACGATTTGTCTTTGTGACCCAAGTTCGGCGATATTATCGCTAAAAACTTCCAGACTAAGTACTGGTCTAACGGCAAGTTTCTGTTCTGTAGCCAGTTCGATCATGTTTTTTCCTGAATTTAAATCAGACGCAAAGGTCTCTGCGCTCTCAAAAACATCATTTTCAGTTTTTTCAGAAGGGTCGATTTTTTGTGAGAAAGTAGCGATCTGTACATTTTTTTGTATGTTTTTCTGATCGTCAATTCGAATAATGTGATATCCGAATTGCGATTTAACAACTCCTATAGAGTCTATTGAATTTTCAAATGCATAATCTCTGAATTCAGGTATCATTGTTTTGTAAACAAACCAGCCTAAATCTCCCCCCTTGGCACCAGATACTTTGTCAATAGACATTTCTATGGCTAATTCTTCAAATTTAGAGAGGTTTCCCTTAACAACAGCCAATACACTGTCTGCTACTTTCTTGGCTTCTTCCGCAGTTTGGATAACCGTTTGATCGGCCGCGGCGCTTCCAGCAAAAGGAATAAGGATATGGCTTGCTTTTACCGAATCAGGTAATTGTTTAACTGCAGTTATTTTTGATAATTTATAGAAACCATTTTCTTTGTAAGGACCATAGATCTGATCAATTTCTTTGTCAAAAATTGAATCTGCTGCAAGTTTTGGTATGGCACCTTTATTATAGAAGGCTCCGTCATAAGGTGTGTCAGATTCGTGCTCTGCATTAAATTCATTCATGTCAACTGCATTTCTGAAACCTAGAACAGTAACATTTGATTTAGCCGCATTACTGTATTCCTCACGATCGTCAATCATTTGAATCAATTCCTGCTGGATGGCGTTTTCATCTTCTTCGGTTGCTTCAATCTTGAATTGAACGAATTGAATATCTCTTGATTCCTCTACCTTATAGGCTTTAGAATGGGCCTTAATATAAATTTTTATATCATCAGCTGTTACAGTGATCAAACTATCCGGGATGCTTGAAAAAGGAACATAGACATAATCCAGATCCACACTGTTGTTTTGGAAGAAATAGTCTCTCTTACCTTCGCTTAACGTACTTCCTAATCCAGCTCTGATTAAAGCGTTATACGTATTTTGTTCCAGATTTTTTTTAATACCTTTTTCATAATTGATCCAGCCTAACCATGCAGCTGCACCTTGCTCATCTTCTTCGGAGTTATCTTGTAACGTAGCAATATATTCTTTAAATTTTTCCTGATCAAAAAGCCCAACTTCGTTAGTAAATTGAGGGCTGTTTTGTGAAGAAATCTGTGTAACCATAGCATCCCAAACATCTTTTTCTCCAACAACAACTCCAGATTCTTCTAATTGGGTTTGGTAAATCTTTTCACGAACTAAAGTATTCCAGGCATTATTTATATTTTGCATGTTCGATGATCTGCCATTTGATCTGGTTCTGAAGAACTCTACCTGTTGTGCAAATTCCTCTCTTGAAATAGGTTCACCATTCACTTCGCCTATGTTAGATGCAGTTTTGTTAAAAACGTTTCCGTCAAACAATCCGCTTAAAACAAATGAGAATAATGCCAAAGCGATTATAATGATTAAAAATAATGATCTCTCTCTAATTTTCGATAATACAGCCATTTTCTTTCCTATTAAAAATTTAGGTTGCGAAAGTACAATTTACCTTTTAATAATGAAAGTAGTTTTGCACTAATTTTTTAGCTGAAAAACGGGCCTATGTGTCTTTAAATAAAACTTTTAAAGTGACCTCTTCAATCTTGGAAGCAGATTCTTTAAGTATGGTGAATTGGTAATTGTTTATTTCAATGACTTCTCCAGTGGAGGGAATGTTTTCAGTATGATTTACTATAAGTCCCCCGAGTGTTTCATAATTGCTGTCTTCGGCCAGGTCAAGATCGTAGACCTCATTTATATAATCAACCTCAAGCCGTGTAGAAAATTTGAATTCCCTGTCATTGATCTTTTCTTCTAAAAGGGTCAACGAATCGTGTTCGTCTTCAATATCTCCAAAAAGTTCTTCAATAATGTCTTCAATAGTAATTAAGCCCGAGGTTCCACCGTATTCATCTAAAACAATGGCGACGCTTTTGCTTTTAAGGATAAGGTCATTTAAAATATCATGAATCATCATGGTTTCAGGAACGATCTCAATGGGTAAAAGTATCGACCGGATACTTTTTGGCTTTTTAAAATTGTCAAAAAAATGGGCATAACCTATGATATCATCTAAAGAGTTATTGTACACCATGATCTTTGACAAACCAGTTTCAATGAAGAGCTGATTGAGACTTTTTGTAGAATCATGAACTTCTACAGCAATGATCTCCGTTCTTGGTATCATCGCTTCCCTGGCTTTTACATTGTGAAAATCAAGCGCATTTTGAAAAATTTGGATCTCTGAATCGATTTCATCTTCAGCCGATTCCAATTGTTCATCGATATAATGACCTAATTCTGCTTTGCTGAACGCAAGCTGAACCTGGTCTTCTCTTGCATTAAAGAAAACCCGTAAGAAAAAATCTGAAATTGCGCTTATAAAAATTGAAATAAAATAAAAGAGGAGAAAGAAAATGTATGTTGGAATTGCAAAAATTATCATCGCTTCGTTCGCATAAATTCTAAACACGGCTTTTGGAAGAAATTCGGCAGTGATCAAGATAATAATGGTCGAAACGAAGGTTTGGGTTAATAAAAGAAGGAATTCATTATGAATAAAATCAAAAAACAAAGTCATCAAAATAGCCCCCATGAAATAACCATAAATTACCAAGGCTATGTTATTGCCTATAAGCATAGTGGTGATAAACTTGGAAGGTTTTTGCGTGAGCCTTCTCAATATTTTTGCCAAGAGTGTATCCTTTTTCTTTTCAAGCTCCAGGTGCATCTTGTTAGAAGAAACAAAGGCGATTTCCATTCCCGAAAAAAAAGCAGAAAGCAGAATTGAAACGAATATGATGAGAAGGTTGATAATCATTATTTTCTATCGTGATTTTCAAATCGTTTTCGATATTTTTTTCTAAAAAAATACATAAAGACAGCCAATACAGAAAATGCCAGAAAAATATAGGCCTTATTCGGATCAGAATTCCATTTAAGAATTGTTTCGACAATGAACACGATCGCGATCACTAGGTAAGCGATTTCAAAAAATTTAAAATATTTTGCCATAACTAAGGTGATTCTTTAACATACACACTGCCTTTAATGGACTTCATATTGACTTTACTAAGATCTTCATTGGATTCAAATCCCTGCCCGTGAATGGTGTCAAATTGAGTGATCAGTGTGAATTTTTTTTCAGTATAAATATAATGTTCATTTGAGTCCCAAAAAAGCTGGTTGGTCAATAATTTCGTTTTTTCCGCCGGGTTGACTACGCTTACGCTGTCTTTGACCTCTGAGATATTCGTGTTTGTAAAGGTAATGGAATATCCAGCAGTAAGAATTACAGAATCACCCTTTGAATCAAAACTAACTATTCGAACCCCATTTGGAAAAAGCGTGTAGGGATGTTCTTCTCTGTTAGAAAAATCATGCATTACAGGAGCGGTTAAAATGGTTTTTACTTTACCTGAATCGGTATGAATCAGATAGACGTTTTTCGCGGCTCCTATGGGTAAGTTTTTTTCTGCTAAAAAATCTTGAACTTCCTTGATGTCATTACCACAAGAAAAAAACATTGCTACTATAAGCATAGTAGCAATGTTTAATAAGTGGTATGAAATCTTTTTAGGCATAAATTATATTATGGAATTTTTGCAGACTCATTGATCCAACACCCAACTTTATGCTGGGCTCCAGAAGTTAAACCTTCTGTAAACACCAACTTTTTTGAAGGGGCACTGGCCATATAACTTTTTATGTATTTATTAGCTGTAGATGTGATCCCCGGGTCAGCAGACTTGGCTTGCCTGGCTTTGTCTGCCGCGGCAACATATACCATTCTTTTTGAGATCTCATCGGTTCCACAGGTATTGGCACTGGAAGCATAAAGATTCGAGATTAACAAATAGGCACTTCCCATACTTGGTCTTTCCTTTATAGCAAGACGTGCATATTCTCTAGCTTTAGATCTTGAACCTTTCTTTTTCATGATCAAGGCCACTCTGTAATAGTACTTGGCTTTTTTATAATTATCTGCTTCAAGATCAATTGCTTTAGTGAAATACTCGATTGCTTTGTTAGATTCACCTTGTTCCATCAAAATTCCGGCATAGAATACATAAGCATCAGATGATGGGGCTGCATTCACATAGGCCTCTACCATTTGAGCGTATATAGGGTTATCTGTACATTCTTTTTGATTTAATCTAGAAACCGCCCTTTTAAGCCAGGTAACGTTATTCTTGTTCTTTTCAAAATTGTCTTTATACAGAGGTATCAATCTGTCACATGTTGCAACTTCTGTTAACGTATTGTCAAGATAGCCTTCCACCTGACCCAAAGCTCTAAGGTTTACCTCAGCTGCTCTTTTTTTCTTTTTTTCTTTGGCACTAAGCTGACCACCTTTTGCTACTTTGTCATTCATGACATCAAGTCCTCTTGAATATTTCTCCATTTTCATACTGACGGCTTCAGTGATGTCATCATAGGTGTCAAATACCATTTGAGGATTCGTATCTTTTTGAATGTTTGTAACTGTTTCGAAATACTTCCCAAGGTTTTTAACGCTCATGCCAGTTGGATCAGCCTTGAATGACAAGCCTAATTTCTCAAATATTTCATCCTTTAAAACCAATTCTTCAAGAATCGATCTTTTGAATAAGAAATTGGCCCAGTCACTATACACTTTGCCAAGATTTTCAGGAAAATACTTTACCCTCATGTTATAAATAAGAATAATTTCCTGGGCATGTTGACCCATTTCCGTCTTGTTTAATTTAGAAGTATCAAAATATGATTTCTCCACTTTTAAGATATAATCGCTGGTTTCTATTTTCTCCCCCTTATTGACAACCATTTTACCAGCACTGATATCGTACTTATCCTTAGTCATTTTTAATCCATCACTGTAAATGACCTTCGAAGCTTCTGGGCAGTTATCAAGGCACCATTTCCACGGTTCATAAGCGGCCTGATAATTTCCCATTTTTATTGCCTCATGGAAAAGGGACAGGTTGGTTTTGCAGTTGTCTGGATCGCTACCGTATTTGTCTTGCGCATAAGCAGAAAAACTTCCACCCGTAAGTAAAAGAACTACTGCCATCAATACTGTCTTTGCTGATTTCATGTCTAAGATTTGTTAAGATTAATAAATTTTTTGTTTTCTAAACCACTTATCATTAAGTGATAAACTTAACCTAAAGTTAAAAAATTGTTCTTCGATCAAGTTATTATCCGTTGTACCTCTTTTGCCAAGTTCAATTCCCAAATTTACGTTAGATAATTTTAAACCCATAGGTAAACTTACACCAAAAGATATGCCATATTCGTTTATTTCAGTTTCATTGACCACTAATCCTGTTTGCTGATAGTTAAAACCGGCCCTGTATGTCATCCTTTGGAAATAGTTACCGATTGAATTCATTTTCGGAGTATAAAACCCTCCAACTGAAATATTTGAAAATTTATCATAGCGATAAAAATCAATATCCTCGTAAATTCCACCAGAAAACTCTAAAGGACTCTGGAACGTGTATTCGGCACCGACAAACCATTTGTTATCTTCACCGATACCAGCACTAATAGCTGTTTTTAAAGGAGAAACGATCGTTGAGGTGAACTCATTACTAGATAAGGTGTCAATTGGGAATCCCAAGCTTTCCTCAAGATTGAAAATAGAGTAAAGCTGTTCGTTACCTTTTTCTTTGAGAGTTGATTCCAGATCAGTGGCCAATCCGAATTTAAGACTAAGGTCTTCGCTAATCTTTTTCGTATAGTGTGCACCTATCTTAACAGAGGTTCCCTTTACATTTGAGTCTGTAATGTACTGCGTAGCCAGTTGGACGTTATTTCTTCTGTTCAAAATGTTGTTGTCAATATTACCGAAAATATAGGCAAGTTCTACGCCTAAAGACAAATTAAATGGGAAATGATATCCATATCCCAAAAACGCACGGTTCGTTCCACCGTTTCCATAATAACTGTCTACCTCGGTCAAAGTACCATCAGTATCAAAAGTTTGATCAATCAATGAGTATCCCACAGCAGTATTAAGTTGAAGCCCCATTACAACCCCCTGGTTCCCTCTAATGGGAATTCCCAAGGCAATGTAAGTAAACGCGGCTGCAGAACTAGATTGTTGATTCTCTCCATCATCGACATAATTGGTTTTGTTTCCTCCTGAGAAGACATAGGTAGTGTAGTTTAACGAAGCATAAGAAGCAGGATTCGTAAAACTCAACTGATATTCGCTATTTAATGCTCCACCCATCTGTCCCATTGCAATTTCTTCAACTGTTTTTAGATTTGTCTGATCTCCTATTCCGAATAAAGAATAAGGAGAAGAATTGGTCGCCTGTGAAAAACTTAGTGCTGATATAAAAAGAATAGCAATTACTATTATATCTTTTATCATTCGTCTATATTATGTATCAAAATACTATTCAACCCCTCCAATAAAAAATTTGGAATGGCAAATATGCTACTTTTTAAGTTTTTTGCCAAGAAAATTGTATCACCTCCTGTTAAAACTACTGTTAATTTTTGATATATTACCCTATATTGTTCAATCACACCTTCGATTTCCTGAATTACACCGTTTAAGATACCATGATGAATCGCATTTTCAGTAGAATTGCCAAGATCTGGTAGTCTTTCGGATTTGTTGAGCAAAGGAAGATTCGCAGTATAATGATTTACCGCTTTGTACCGCATTTCAATTCCTGGAGAAATGCTACCTCCAAAGTATTCGCCAAATTCGTTTAAAAGATCGAATGTGATGCACGACCCAGCATCGATTACCAGCGTATTTTCATTGGAAAACTGTGAGTTGGCAGCTGCGATCAGCGCCAATCGATCTACTCCCAGGGTTTTAGGGCTAAGGTATTTGTTGAAAAAGGGGAGTTTGGTCTGATGATTAAGTTCTATCAAAGGCACAATTTCATTTATTTTAGCCAAAATTCCCGTTTCAAGCTCAGCAACATGCGATATAATACCCTTTTCGATAGTGTATTGATCAACAAGATCTACTATGCCAGATAAAAAGTTTTCGGTCTTGAAATTATCTTTAAAAATTAGAATAGTTTCGTCGAAAACGGCAACTTTTATCTGCGTATTGCCAATATCAATAACTAAATTCATGATGGGATGAAATGAAAACCAAAAGTACGGTAGATTTTTTAATGAATTGTTTTGAAAAGAATAAAAAATAAATTTATATTTGCACCCGTTTAAAATGGTGCCTTAGCTCAGTTGGTAGAGCAATGGACTGAAAATCCATGTGTCCCTAGTTCGATTCTTGGAGGCACCACTTTAAAACCCTTAATTCTTAGTTGAGTTAAGGGTTTTTTCTTGTTTTCATTTTCATGGTTTCTATCAATTTTCTAAGATGGATGCATTGTTTTCAAAAGGATAAAAAGCAGCATATATCTGAACATAGAGGCAGAGGAATACCTTGTATCTATTGTTTAGTGTCAGGTGTATAAAAACTTTACGACTTACTACTTTTATTGACCGTACATTCAAAAAATCAGGTGTTCTATTTCAAAAGACTAGTAAAATACACACCATTTGATTTTGATTTCAACTAGTAATCATAAACAGACGGGGTAAGCTGAAAACCGACTTAGAGTAAGCACATATATTAGATTTAATAAATGGAAAAATTAAAAGCATTGGTACTAAATTGTACCATAAAGTACAGTCCAGAAGAATCCAATACCGAAGCATTGGCTAACCAGGTAGTTAAACGACTGAAAGAAGTTCATGAAAACCTTGAAGTCGAAATGTTGCGTGTAACTGATTATGATGTAAAATTTGGAGGTGCAAGCAATGACATGGGCAATGGCGATCAATGGCCAATAATTCTAGAAAAAGTTAAAGCTTGCGATATATTTATTATGGCAATGCCTATTTGGATGGGAGTTCGTTGTTCTGTTGGTCAAATGGTCATTGAGCGATTAGATGGGACAACAAAAGGAGAAGAAGCGCAATTTCCACTCTATAATACTGTTGCAGGTGTGGTTGTTACTGGGAACGAAGATGGCGCTCATGATGTAGCGGCCAATACACTTTATAATTTGGCTCATTTTGGCTGTACAGTACCACCAAACACTGATGTGTATTGGGTAGGAGATGCAGGACCAGGTGCAAGTTTTATTGAGGCTCATGGTGGATTAAGTCCTTATGTTCAAAGAAATATAGAAATGACAGCACAAAATTTAATCCATGGTGCTAAAATGTTAAAAGCCATGCCTTATACTATAGATTTGCGTCCTCTTAAACAGAAAATGATGAAACAGATGAAAGTGAAAATGAAAGTAATGAAAGAGGCAACTATGAAATTAAAAGAAGGATTGGATGCGCTTGAATAACATATAAAATATAGTATTAAATTTAGAGTCTATCATTTCATTAAGATAATGATAGACTCTTTTAAATCTTAAATTAATGGAGTGGATTAAAGAAATATTCATATCAATAGCAGAAATTATTGATATTATTGGTATTGTCATTCTGATTTTTGGCTTTGCTAAGTTGTTGGTTAAGTATCTAGGCAAAGAGTTTTTAAAACACCCTTTTAGAACACCTATAATAGAAATCCAAAAAATAAGATGTGAATTAGGAATATATATTCTATTATCATTAGATTTTTTGATTGCTTCTGACATCATCCATACAATTATGGATATTACCACCGAACAGCTGATAGAATTGTCTGTAATGATAGTTTTAAGAATAGCAATCGGATATTTTTTAGGAAAGGAAATTGATGAAATTCACTTAAAAGAATAAAACTACTACTACGAAAATGCCATGGCAGAACGTGTAAACGGGATCTTAATAGGTGAATTTTATCTCGACCAGATCTTTGCAAGTGTTGCCCACCTAAAAGAGCGGCCAAAAATGCAATTAAATTGTATAACGAAATAAGATTACTCCTATCTTTAGATATTAAAACACCAAATATGGTTTACCTGCCCCACCGGTTTACCCACCGGAGGAGGGCAGGCGGGTAAATTAACTGTGTGAATTCAATAGTAACCTGTAGCCATATTGTCAAGACAAGACACTTTGGGATAATGTTGTTATAAAATAATAAAAAAATGAAATCAACACGACTGGTTACTGTACTTATTTTGTTCTTTGGAATTTCTACAACTATTCTAGGGCAAGACTATCCATCTTGGGGAAACCTTGAGGGTGGCAAACATAAAGTTGGTTTTCGGACTATCGAGACTTACGATTCAACCAGAACTTACAAACCTGACGAAGGATTAAGCTATCGTCCGCTGCTTATTCACTTGTGGTATCCAACATCGTCATCTAGTAAGGATTACATGAAGTATAAATCGTACATTATGTTAGAGACCCAACGAGAGACCTTTTCAAACAATAATTTTGAGGACTATTGCAACCAGATTATACAAGCTTATATAGATTATGGAAAAAACCTAATGGGAAACTTAGACGTAACTGTTAATGAAGTCTTGTCAAGTCAGACAGCCTCCATTAGCAACGCAGAACCGAAAACGGGCAAATTTCCTTTGATTATTTATGCACCATCTTTTGGTAAGTCATCAATTCAAAACAATATTGCATGTGAGTATTTAGCAAGTCATGGATACATAGTTGCATCAGCAGCATCAGCTGGAGAAAACTCCCAAGTAATGACGACCGATGAAAGAGGTGTTATGGCCCAAGTACTGGACATTGAATTTTTAATTAACTATTTAAAGATTACTGACAATATTGACCCTGAGAAAATTGGAACGTTAGGATATAGTTGGGGTGGGGTATCAAATATAATTCATCAGATGAGAAATGACGAGGTTAAAGCGGTGGCATCATGGGACGGCAGTATTGAATATCATGGGTATGGAATAGCCAAGAACATGAAAGATTTCAACTCTGATAAATTAAAAGTTCCTTATATTTTTTTTAGTAACAAAAATGAAGACTATACGGAATTCCCTTTTTATATATCGGTATCAAGTAATCATAAATATTTGTATAGATTTAAGAAACTGGAACATGCAGAATTCACTTCTTATTGGACTAACTTTAGTAGTGCCAAAGCAAACGCATCGTCATATGATCTTGAGAGTTATAAAAATCTTTGTGAATACACTTTAGTATTTTTTGACATCTACCTTAAAGATAAGAAGTCAATGGAGGAAAAACTGAAAAGCTTAAACACCGAGTTGATAACAATAGTAAATACAAACTAAAAGCGCTACCACCAGCAAGTGCTAAAAGGTATGCCAGATCATCTTTTGGATAGCTTTTAGTTTTTATCTTTCCTTTTTTATAATGACTAAAAAATTTATCGTCATTTTTAAATATTCGAATAATTGCATAGATTTATACTTAAGTTAACCCGTTGTGCATTATGAATTAGGGTAAAAAAGTTGTTCATCTGATTGAAAATCA